>Ga0210408_10000170_pt1 | contig 99264 bp, 93 predicted proteins | sample IncBWH4MmetaG_FD_155471 | JGI IMG/M metagenome (GOLD analysis project Ga0210408, IMG submission 155471) | Forest soil microbial communities from Barre Woods Harvard Forest LTER site, Petersham, Massachusetts, United States - Inc-BW-H-4-M | ecosystem: Environmental > Terrestrial > Soil >...
CTCATTCCTCTATCACTTCGACGACAATCTGGTTTCGGTCGGTTTCGTCGTGCACTTGAACTACCAGAACCCGTATCTGTCGCCGTTCGAGGAATTCCAGCGCTTCAAGACCCATCCGCTCATTCGCGACACGTTCTCAGGCGGCAAGCGCATCAGCTACGGCGCCCGCGCCATCACCGAGGGCGGCTACCAGTCGGTGCCGAAACTTTCGTTTCCCGGCGGCGCGCTGATCGGCTGCGCCGCGGGCTTCGTCAACGTGCCGCGCATCAAGGGCAGCCACAACGCCATGCTGTCGGGCATGCTCGCGGCCGAGCACGTTGCCGCGGCGCTGGCGCAAAACCGCGCCAACGACGAGCTTGCCGAGTACGAAGCGGCGTGGCGTTCCTCGCCGGTCGGCCGCGATCTGTGGCGGGTGCGCAATGCCAAGCCGCTATGGTCGAAGCTCGGCACCTTCGCGGGCGTCGCGCTCGGCGGCCTCGACATGTGGACCAACACGCTCGGTTTCTCGCTGTTCGGCACGCTCAAGCACGGCAAGGCCGATTTCGCGACGCTCAAGCCCGCAGCGCTTTGCCGGCCGATCGCCTACCAAAAACCCGACGGCAAGCTGACCTTCGACCGGCTGTCTTCGGTCTATCTGTCGAACACCAATCACGAGGAAGACCAGCCGGTGCACCTTCTGGTGCGCGACGGCGTTTTGCAAAAATCCTCGGAGCACGACGTCTATGCCGGCCCGTCGGCGCGCTATTGTCCGGCCGGCGTCTACGAATGGGTCGAGGAGGCAGGCCAGCCGCGCTTCGTCATCAACGCGCAGAACTGCGTCCACTGCAAAACCTGCGACATCAAGGACCCCAACCAGAACATCACCTGGGTGCCGCCCGAAGGCGGCGGCGGGCCGAATTATCCGAATATGTGATCGCGTCATTGCGAGCCGAGCGAAGCAATCCAGTCTTCCCGGGCTCGGCCTGGATTGCTTCGTCGCTTCGCTCCTCGCAATGACGGCCCAATCGGTCGCACCCCAACCCTGCCGCGATTTCGCCGCCCTTGTGGCCTAAAGGGTCAAATTAGTCCTTGCGGATCGGACACAAACTGGTGTTCTTCCGCGTCCTTGCGGGGGCGGGGCAAAAAGGTCATTCTCGCGTCCACACTGGCTTCCGGCGCTTGATTCCCGGTTCGCCGAGCCAGTTTTGTCAATGGAGCTGTCGTGACTCACCCGCTGCTGCCCTGGCGCGCCGCTATTATTGGCGCCGCCGTATTCGTAAGCCTGCCGTCGGCATACGCTGCGCCCACCGAGCAGGAACTGTTGCACGACAATCCGGCCGGCAATTATCTGGCCGCGCGCCACGCCGGCACCGAGCGCGATTCTGCGGCGGCGGCGGCCTATTACCTCAACGTGCTCAAGGCCGATCCGAAAAATCCCGATCTGCTCGGCCGCGCCTTCCTCTCCGTGCTCACCGGCGGTGACGTCGATCAGGCCGGCAAGCTTGCCGACCGGCTCCTGCAGGTCGACCGCACTGACCGCATCGCCCGTCTCGTCGTCGGCATTCGCGCGCTCAAGCAGAAAGACTATTCCGCCGCGCGGCAGAATTTCACGCAATCGGTGCGCGGCCCGGTGACCGATCTCACCGCGACGCTGCTGGCGGCCTGGGCGCTCGCCGGCTCGGGCGACAGCCGCGGCGCCATCGACACCATGGACAAGCTGTCGGGCCCGGACTGGTATTCGATCTTCAAGGATCTGCATGGCGGCCTGATCCTCGATCTGGCCAACAACAAGAAAGAAGCCGGCAAGCGTTACGAGCGCGCCTACAAGGTCGATCCCACCGCGGTGCGCATGGTCGAGGCCTACGGCCGCTATTTGGCGCGCGCCGGCAACAAGGCCGATGCGCTGAAGGTCTATGGCGACTTCAACAAGGTGCTGCCGGACCATCCGCTGATCGTCCAGGAAATGAAGGCGGTCAACGGCGGCGACAAGCTGCCGCTGCTGGTCGATTCACCGCAGGCCGGCGCCGCCGAGGCGCTGTACGGGCTTGGCGCCTCGATCGGCCGCCGCGGCGGCGAGGATTTGGCGCTGATCTATCTGCAGCTTGCGCTTTATCTCGAGCCGTCGCACGTCATGGCGCTGTTGTCGCTCGCCGACCTCTACGAGTCGCTGAAGAAACCCGACCTCGCGATCAAAATCTACGAGCGCGTGCCGGCGACCTCGCCGCTGTCGCGCAATGCCGAGATCCAGCTTGCCGGCGACCTCGATCAGCTCGACCGCGCCGACGAGGCCAAGAAGCGCCTCGAACACGTCATCGCCGAACATCCGAAGGATACCGAAGCGATCCTTGCGCTCGGCAATATCCAGCGCGGCCGCAAGGAATTCGCCGAATGCGCCGACACCTACGGCAAAGGCATCGACACCATCGCCAAGCCCGATAAGTCGAACTGGGTCGTGTTCTATTTCCGCGGTATCTGCTACGAGCGCTCGCACCAATGGCCGAAGGCCGAAGCCGACATGAAGAAGGCGCTGGAGCTGTTCCCCGAGCAGCCGCTGGTGCTCAATTATCTCGGCTATTCCTGGGTCGACCAGGGCGTCCATCTCGACGACGGCATGGACATGATCCGCCGCGCCGTCGAGCAGCGCCCGGACGACGGCTATATCGTCGACTCGCTCGGCTGGGCCTATTTCCGCACCGGCAGTTACGACGATGCGGTCAAGAATTTGGAGCGTGCCGTCGAGCTCAAGCCCGACGATCCGACCATCAACGATCACCTCGGCGACGCTTATTGGCGAGTCGGCCGCACCTTGGAAGCCCATTACCAGTGGACGCAGGCCAAGGACTTGGGACCGGACAAGGACGACCTGCCCAAGATCGAGGCCAAGATCAAAGACGGGCTGCCCGACGACAAATCGTCCGCGGCCGATGCCGACAAGGCCAAGAAGCCTGGCAACGGCGGCTGAGGCGCCTCCTTGCCTGCTGCTTCGCTTGTTGAGGACGCGCCTGCAAAGGTCAATCTGACGCTGCGGGTGCTCGGCCGCCGCGCCGATGGATTCCACGAGATCGAAAGCCTGGTCGCGTTCGCCGGCGTCGGCGACCGCTTGAGCCTTGCAGCGGGCGGCGACCTCACACTCACTGTGCGCGGGCCGAGCGCGGTGCAAGCCGGCGCCGATGCCGACAATCTCGTGCTCAAGGCGGCGCGTGCGCTCGCCGATCGCGTGCCGACCGTCGGCGCCGGCAGTTTCGATCTCGAAAAGCGGCTGCCGGTTGCGGCAGGCCTCGGCGGCGGATCGGCCGACGCCGCCGCGGCGCTGCGGCTCTTGGCGCGGGCCAACAAGCTTGCCGCCGACGATCCGCTGCTCTACGCGGCGGCGCGCGCCACCGGCGCCGACGTGCCGGTCTGTCTTGATCCGCGCACGCGGCTGATGCGCGGCATCGGCGAAATTCTTTCCGGTCCGCTCAAGCTGCCGCCGCTGCAAGGGGTGCTGGTCAATCCCGGCGTTGCGCTGCCGACCAAGGCGGTATTCGCCCGCTGGAAGCCGCCGGCGGCGCCCGTGGTACCGGCCGATCAGACGGTGCTCAGCGCGATGACCAGGCGCGACCAACTGGTGCGCTTTCTCTTGAGCCAGGCCAACGATCTCGAGAGCGCGGCGATCGCGCTGGCGCCGGCGGTCGCCGACGTGCTGTTGGCGCTCAACAGCCAGCCGCGCTGCGAGCTGGCCCGCATGTCGGGCTCGGGCGCCACCTGTTTTGCGATCTTCGCCTCCGCTGCCGCCGCTATCAAGGCGGCCGAAGCGATCCACGCCGAATATCCGAACTGGTGGGTGCGCGCGACGGCGCTCGGCAGCGCGCGTTAGGTCGGCCGCTCTACTCCGCCGCGACCGCCACGTCGGCGATGAACTGCGACACCCATTTTTTCCGCCGCCTTACGTTCGCCCGGTAGAGCGTCTCGAACTCGGCTTCGGGGAACGAATGGGTCGAGGGCCGCTTCATCAGCGCGTCCGCCCAGGTTTTGAGCCGCAGAAATTTTTCGATGACGCCGAGCGGTTTTATGCGATCGAGAAAGAAATAGCGCTGCAGGAACGGCGCGTAGGCGGCATCGACCAGCGAATATTTGGCGCCGTTGAACAACGGCCCCGCGCCCTGCTTCTCGAGCGCCCGCTCGAGCCGCTCGAACGCCACCGGAATTTTCGCCGCCGCCGCCTTGTAGGCGGCTTCATCGTCCGCGTAAGCCGTGCCCGTCACCGAATCGGCAAAGGTCGGCACGTAGTCGGTCCAGGCGCGGTTGATCGCGCGCAAGACCGGATCGTCGGGATGCAGCCGCGGCGCGATCGTTTCGTCGAGGTACTCGTTGATCGCATTGGATTCGAACAGCGACACCTTGTCGTCGACGCGCAGCACCGGCACTTTCTTGTGCGGCGAAATGGCGAGGAACCAGTCGGGACGATTGTCCGGCTCGATGTGGCGGAACTCGAAGTCGATCTTCTTTTCGCGCAGCACGATCGCCGCGCGCTGCACCCAGGGGCAGGTCTTGAAGCTTACCAGAAGATATTTCGCCATGATGTCCTCGCCGTCATAGTCGCGCCACCGCGCATGAGCTTGCGGCGATTCAACGCCCTTACGCGGCGGAATACAAGGTCGCCGATTTCGATCATTTCGGCAGGTAGGCTTCGCTATAGAGCTTCGACATGTCGGGCTCGCCCTCCATGAGCTTCATCTCGACAAAGGACCGCCGCAAATTCGCCAGCGCCTCCGGATCGAACCGGCAATCCTTGGTATGCATGCCGATGGTCAGGTCATATTCACGCGCCATCACGCTTTCGCCGAATTGGGTGATGCCGCTCGTGATCTTCACCGTCGCCGCCTTGTTCGCCCGCATATAATTGACGGTTTCGATCCAGGCGGCGAGGAAGGCGCGGATGGCGTCGGGATTGCTCGCGATCAGCCGGTTCGAGGCGTAGAGCGCGCCCGAGGCAACGTTGCCCTCATAGCTCGAGACCGGCGCGAGCAGACGGCCTTCCTTGGCTTCCTCGAATGCGAGGAATTGCGACGTGTTGCCGATTGCGGCATCGACCAGATGCGTGCGAAACGCCGCCCGTGCCGGCGCGGCGCCGCCGCCGATCGCGACCGTCTTCACGCCATCCTCGCCCCAGCCGAACTTGCGCGCGAGCTGATGACCCGACCAGTCACTGAACGAACCCGCGCTCGAGACGCCGATGATCTTGCCTCGCAAATCCTCGAGCTTCTTGATCGGGGAATCCCACGGCACGCCGATGCCGAGGAAGGGCGCCGGGCCGGTGCTTTGGCACACGGCGAGCATGGGCGCGCCCTTGGCGATGAAGGCCATCTCGGTGCCGGCGCCGTCGCCGATATCGATGCTTCCCGCGGCAAGGCCCTGCACCATCTTGGAGCCGCCGCCGAAGTCGATGATCTTGAGATCGAGGCCGTGCCTTTTGAAGATGCCGAGCGTGTCACCGACATTGACGGGAATGATCGCATCCGACGTCGCCGATGCCTTGCCGACTGTCAGCGGGGTGTCGGCGGCAGCCGGAGCGGACGCCGCGATAGCGAGCAACACCGTCATGGCTGTTATGCCGGCCCGAGCGCCGCGTCGAAGGGATACGATCATGGAGCTGCCTCCCCATCCCGCGCATGCTTGATGCCGCGCGCTCGGCAAGAATTTATTATACGATGCTGCCGGGGGATAGCGAACTTGCAACGCTGTTACGCAACCGACGGCGATTTGCGCCGAAGGCGTCGGCACTCGTGACAAGCGCCGGCGGGAGGGGAGGAAGCATGACCAATCTGCGGCTCAGTCTCGCCATCACCAGCAATCCGCGCACCTGGCCGATCATCGACGGGCGCGTCAAAGCCGACGGCGTCGATTTCACCAAGACCGTGCTTGGCCCGGCGGAAATGTTTTGGCGGCAACTCAGCTTCGCCGAGTTCGACGTTTCCGAAATGTCGATGTCGGAGCTCATGATGATCCGCAACCGGGGCGATGACCGGTTCATCGGCATTCCGGTATTCACGACGCGGCGCTTCTACCATACCGGCATCTTCGTGCGTCGGGACGCCAAGATCGCCGATCCCGCCGATCTCACAGGCAAGCGCGTCGGCGTGCCGGAATACGTACAGACGTCGGCGCTGTGGACCCGCGGCATCCTGGAGAACGAGTTCGGCATTGCGCCCAAGGACATGACCTTCTTCATGGAGCGGCTTCCGACGCGCAGCCATGCCGGCGCAATCGGTTTTGCGGCGCCGCCCGGGGTCTCCATCAACCAGATTCCGCCGGAGCAAAGCATCGGCTCGATGATGCTCTCAGGCGAGCTCGATGCCTGCATGTCCTACAACCGCCGCCACGGAGACCTCATCGATCGCAGCGATGCCGACCTGGACAATGATCCCGATATCAGACCGCTATTCCCGGATTCCGCCGCCGAAGCCGTCCGCTACAACAAGAAGACGGGCATCTATCCGATCAATCACGGCATGGTCGTCAAACGCGCGGTATTCGAGCGCAATCCCTGGGTGGTGATCAACATCCTCAAAGCGTTCGAAGAGGCGAACGACATTGCCGACGCCGAGCGTCGTGAGCATGTCGCCTATCATCTCGAGACAGGTCTCGTGCCGTCGGACTATCGCAAGCCGCTGGCGACGCGAATCATCAAACACGGCCTTAAAGCCAATCGCGCGACGCTCGAACTGGCGGCGAAATATTCCAACCAGCAAGGCCTGACGCAGCGGGTCATGCCGATGGACGACCTGTTCGCGGCGAACGCGCTGGAGTCATGAAGCGAAGAATTCCCCTCCCCCTTGTGGGGAGGGGTAGGGGTGGGGGTCGGGAGGTAACGCGCAAACGTCGACGCCTGCGCCTCACTTTACCTCCCCACCCCAACCGCTCCCCACAAGGGGGAGGGGTAAGAGTCAATGCGTCCGCGCGATGCAGAAATCGACCGTCTCGGCGAGCGCGGTCTTCATTTTTGAATCGGGAAACAGCGCCAGCGCGTCGCGGGCGATGGCGCCGTAGTGGTGGGCGCGGCCGATCGTGTCCTCGAGCGCGCGGTGCTTGGCCATCAGCCCGATGGCGTGTTCGAGGTCGGCGTCGTTGGCCTCGCCGCGTTCCAGCGTGCGGCGCCAGAATTCGCGCTCGGCGTCGGAGCCGCGGCGGAACGCGAGCACCACGGGCAGCGTGATCTTGCCCTCGCGGAAATCGTCGCCGACGTTCTTGCCGAGCTTTTGCGCGGCGCCACCGTAATCGAGCACGTCGTCGATCAGCTGAAACGTGATGCCGAGATTCATGCCGAACGAGCGGCAGGCGGCCTGCTCGTCGCGCGGCCGCGCCGACAGCACCGGGCCGACTTCGCAAGCGGCAGCGAACAGCTCCGCGGTCTTGGCGCGGATCACCGCGATATATTCGTCCTCGGTGGTCGCCGTGTTCTTGGCGGCGGCGAGCTGCATGACTTCGCCCTCGGCGATCACCGCCGCGGCGGCGGCGAGGATTTCCAGCGCCTTGAGGTTGCCGACCTCGACCATCATCTTGAACGCCTGGCCGAGCAGGAAATCGCCGACCAGGACGCTCGCCTCGTTGCCCCACAGCATGCGCGCGGCGAGCCGCCCGCGGCGCAACTCGCTCTCGTCGACAACGTCGTCGTGCAGCAACGTGGCGGTGTGCATGAACTCGACCGCGGCGGCGAGCTTGATATGGCCGTCGCCGCCGTAATTGGTCAGCCGCGCCAGGGCCAAGGTGAGGATCGGGCGCAGCCGCTTGCCGCCGGAATTGATCAGGTGGTTGGCGACCTCGGGTATCATGGTCACTTCGGAGCCGGTCCGCGCCAGGATCGCGCCGTTGACGCGCTGCATGTCGGCTGCGACCAGGTCGACCAGGCGGTCGATCGAGGGTTGGTCCCGGCTTTCGAAGGGGATGACAACGGCCACTTAAGGTCTCTCCGCTAACGACGGGCGAGCATAGAAACGCTATGGTGCGGCGGCAAGTGCGCAGGATCTTTGCTAACCAGGCCGCGGGTGCCGCTTGACGCACTCGACGTGGCGGCGGAGAGGGGCGATGTCAAGTCACGAACGCTTCATGCAACGTTTCCTGGACGGGCCATGACCGAGAGCCGGTACGAGGTCGCGGTTCTGCTGCCGTGCTATAACGAAGCGCGCGCCATCGCCAAGGTGGTGGCCGACTTCCGCGCCGCGCTGCCCGACGCGACGATCTACGTCTACGACAACAATTCGACCGACGGCACGGTCGAGGCGGCGCAGCAAGCCGGCGCCGTGGTCCGCCGCGAGAGCCATCAGGGCAAGGGCCACGTGGTGCGGCGCATGTTCAACGACATCGAGGCCGACATCTACGTGCTGGTCGACGGCGACGCCACCTACGACGCGCCGAGCGTGCCGGCGATGATCGAAAAGCTGATCGGCGAGCGGCTCGACATGGTGGTGGCTTCGCGCATCGATCGCGACCAGACGGCGTATCGCCCCGGCCATCGCACCGGCAATCACATGCTGACCGGCTTCATCACCCACATTTTCGGCCGCGCGTTTACCGATATTCTGTCGGGCTATCGGGTGTTCTCGCGGCGCTTTGTCAAATCGTTTCCGATCCTCTCCGGCGGCTTCGAGATCGAAACCGAATTGACGGTGCATGCGCTCGAGCTGGAATTGCCGGTGGGCGAGATTGCGACGCCGTATTATTCGCGGCCGGCGGGTTCGGCCTCGAAACTGTCGACCTGGCACGACGGCTTTCGCATCCTGTGGACCGTACTGAAGCTTTACCGCGCCGAGCGGCCGCTGGCTTTGTTCGGCTCGCTCGGCATCGCGCTCGCCATCGTGTCGGTCGGCCTCGCCATCCCGCTGGTCATCACCTATGTGCAGGAGGGCCTGGTGCCGCGGTTGCCCACCGCGGTGCTCTCGACCGGGCTGATGCTGGTCGCCTTTCTCTCGATCGCCTGCGGCTTGATTCTCGATACCGTGACGCGCGGCCGCCGCGAGGTGAAGCTGATTGCCTATCTGGCGCTGCGTGCGCCCGGCGAAGAACGACGGCGGAGCTAAGACCTTGCGCGAGCTGGTCCGCACCAATGATGCCGTGTTGATCTCGGCGATCGAGGCGCTGCTCAACGGCGCCGATATTCCGCACCTGGTCGTCGATCGAAATATCAGCGTGCTGGAAGGCTCGATCGGCGCTTTTCAGCGCCGCATCCTGGTCGGCGAGGACGAGATCGACGCCGCACGAGAATTGCTCGCCGAAGCCGGTTTCGGCCACGAACTCCGCCCCGATGCCGGCTGAAACGGCTGAGACCAGCGAGGACGCCGTCCTCGGCGGCCGGCTCATGCTGCGTCAGCCGCTGCGCGGCCATCGCGTCGGCCACGATGCCATCCTGCTTGCCGCGGCGGCTTCCGCGCGGTCCGGCGAGCATGCGGTCGATCTCGGCTCGGGCGTCGGCGGCGCAGGCTTGGCGCTGGCGCGGCGGATCGCGGGCGTTGCCGTCACGCTGGTGGAAATCGACCCCGAACTGGCAGCGCTCGCAGCCGGCAATGTGCAACGCAATGGTCTTTCCGGTCGCGTGCGCGCGGTGCGTCTCGACGTTGACTCATCCGCCGCCGATTTCATCGCCGCGGGCCTGGCACCGGGATCGGTCGCGTGTGTGCTGATGAATCCGCCGTTCAATGTTGCGCAGCAGCCGTCGCCTGATCCCGCGCGCCGCTTGGCGCATGCGGCATCTGAAGGGACGCTGGAGCGCTGGTTGCGCGCCGCGGCGCGGCTTCTCCACGCCGACGGCGTCGTCACGCTGATCTGGCGCGCCGACGGCCTTGCCGACGTGCTGGCGGCGCTGGGTAAGGATTTCGGCCCGATCACCGTGCTGCCGGTGCACCCGAAGCCGGGCGCGGCAGCGATCCGCGTGCTGGTGCGGGCGACCAAAGGCAGCCGGGCACCGCTGAAGCTCTTGCCCGGTCTGCTGCTCGCCGAGACCGACGGCAAGCCGACCGCGGCGGCCGAAGCCGTCCTGCGCAAAGGCGAGGCACTATCTTTGACTGAGAACTGAAACGCTAAGCGCTGCTCAGCCGTTAGGCATCAAGCTGGCACCGAATCGGGCGGTACCGGAGCACTCTGTTTGGCCCGGACGCGGATGGGAAGATACGAAAGCGCGACAATCGCGGCGATCAGCATCAACAGCAGGTATATTTTCATTTCCAGTCCATCGTCCCCTGTGAACCCCGCGCTCTCTCCTAAGCAAGAAGCGTTCCATCAATTAACAAAGCGTTACTTGCCGCTTTTGTCGGCAAATCTTATGTGGGTTCCATGACTGACACATCGACGCAGCAGCGCGTCCGGGACCTCGGCGCCAAAGCGTGGGCGGCGCTGCGCCCGCTCATTCCAAAACGCTTTCGCCGTGACCAGCCGGTGGTGCCGGTGGTGCGGCTGACCGGTGTCATCGGTTTCGGCACGCCGCTGCGGCCCGGCCTGTCGCTCGCCACCGTGGCGCGCTCGCTCGACCGGGCATTCGCCACGCGCAACGCGCCGGCGGTGGCGCTTGTCGTCAATTCGCCGGGCGGCACGCCGGCGCAATCGCACCTGATCTTCCGCCGCATCCGCGAATTGGCGCAGGAGAAAAGCCGCCGCGTCATCGTCTTCGTCGAGGACGCCGCCGCGTCGGGCGGCTACATGATCGCCTGCGCCGGCGACGAGATCATCGCCGATCCGCATTCGATCGTCGGCTCGATCGGAGTGGTCGGCGGCTCGTTCGGCTTCGACAAGCTGATCGAAAAGTACGGCATCGAGCGCCGCATTTATACGTCGGGCGAGCACAAGGCGATGCTCGATCCATTCCTGCCGGAGAACCCGGACGACGTCGCGCGGCTGAAGAAGCTGCAGCGGGAGATCCACGACAGCTTCATCGCGCTGGTGAAATCGCGCCGCGGCGGCAAGCTCAACGGCCCCGAAAACGACTTGTTCTCCGGCGAATATTGGACCGGAACGCGGGGCCTCGAGCTCGGCCTCGTCGACGCCATCGGCGATTTGCGGACCGTGCTGCGGCAACGATTCGGCGATAAAGTGGTGACGCCCCTGATCAGCGCCGAGCGCGGCTGGCTGGGGCGGCGGCTTGCCGGAGTGACCGGCAGCGCGTTGCCGCAAGGCTTGGCGGCGGGCCTGGCCGACGACGTTATCTCGGCGCTCGAAGCGCGCGCGTTGTGGGCGCGGTACGGATTGTAGCGCATGATCCCGAAAAGTGGCTGCCGGTTTCGGATAAGATCTTGCGCAAAACGTAATACGGAGACGAAAAATGCACCCGTTGCTTGCCGTGACGCTCGGAATGGTGGGAGCGGTCGCCCTGGTGCGCTGGTGCGTGAAAGAGGTGCAGCGCGTCAACAGCGAGCTCGACGGCTTGCGCGGCCAAGCGCCTGTCGACTCGGTCGACCGCAACGCGCTGCCGAAATTGAAGCGCGATCCGAAGAGCGGTGAGTATCGGCCGGGGTAAGCGTTTGTTTCCCGGGCGCAGCGCAGCACGAAGTGGTGCGCTGCAGACCCGGGATCGTAACAAACTCGGAGTCTGCGAAGGTCCCGGATCAGCAGTGCAGCATTGCGCTACGCTCCATGCTGCACAGCATCCGGGAAACGTGGTTAGAGACTCACGGCGTATCCTTTATCCCGCGGTCCTGGACCACTTTGCCCCATTTCGCGTATTCGGACTTCATGAAGGCGCCGAGCGCCTCGGGCGTGCCGCCGACCGGCGTGGCGCCGGATTTCACCATCTTGTCGTGCACCTGCGGATCGTTGAGCGCGTCGTTGAGCGCCTTGTTGAGTTTGGCGATCAGCACGGGCGGCGTCTTCGCCGGCGCCAGGAGCGCGTACCAGTTCGAGGCGTCGGTGTTGGGATAGCCCTGCTCGGCGAGCGTCGGCACGTCGGGCAAGAGCGCATCGCGCTTGTCGGACGCCGCCCCGATCGGCACCAGCGCGCCGGCCTGGATTTGCGCGATCAGCACCGGCAGATCGGCGGCGAGCACCTGCACCTGGCCGCCGAGCAGGTCGGTCAGCGCCGGCGCCGCGCCGCGATAGGGCACGTGCAAGAATTTCACGCCGCCGGAAACGTCGAGCAATTCCAGGGCGAGATGCGGCGGCGAGCCGATGCCGGTCGAGGCGAACGAGACGGCGCCGGGCTTTTCCTTGGCGAGCGCGATCAGCTCCTTGACCGTCTTGATGCCGAGTTTTGGCGTGACCACCAGTATCTCGGTAACCTTGGTGACCAGCGCCACCGGCGCGAAATCGCGCAGCGGATCGTACGGCACGTTCGCCTGAATGTGCGGCGCTATCGTCACCGCGCCCGAGGTGGTGAGGAACAGCGAGTAGCCGTCGGGGTCGGCCTTGGCGACGTTGTCGGCGCCGACGGTGCCGGCGGCGCCGGGCTTGTTCTCGATATAGACGCGCTGGCCCAGCGACGCCGTCATCTTGTCGGTGACCAGGCGGCCGACGAAATCGGTCGGTCCCCCGGGCGGGAAGGCGATCACGACGCGGACCGGCCGGGTCGGATAATTATCCTGCGCCGGCGCGGCTTGCGCGCCGGCCAAAGCCAGCGCCGCGGTCGCGGCAACGAAGAGCTTTCGCACTATTTCCTCCCTGTATTGGCCGCCAGCGATCAGGTATCAGGGATCAGGTATCAGGGATCAGGTATCAAGGCCAAAATGATGCCGATTTGATTCCTGATGCCTGATGCCTGATACCTTTTCCCCGCTATGACCGCCACCCAGCCGCTGCCGCCCCACATGCGCCCGGAACGCTCTTTTCAAGGGCTTATCCTGGCATTGCAACGCTATTGGGCGGACCGCGGCTGCGTCATTTTGCAGCCCTATGACATGGAGGTCGGCGCCGGCACCTTCCATCCGGCGACGACGTTGCGCGCGCTCGGGCCGAAATCGTGGAACGCGGCTTACGTGCAGCCGTCGCGCCGGCCGAAGGACGGCCGCTATGGCGAGAATCCGAACCGCCTGCAGCACTACTATCAGCTGCAGGTGATCCTCAAACCGTCGCCCGACGATCTGCAGGAACTTTATCTGCAATCGCTCTATGCCATCGGCATCGATCCGAAAATTCACGACATCCGTTTCGTCGAGGACGACTGGGAGAGCCCGACGCTCGGCGCCTGGGGGCTCGGCTGGGAATGCTGGTGCGACGGCATGGAGGTGTCGCAGTTCACCTACTTCCAGCAGGTCGCCGGCTTCGAATGCGCGCCGGTGGCCGGCGAATTGACCTACGGCCTGGAGCGGCTGGCGATGTACGTGCAGGGCGTCGAGAACGTGTTCGATCTCAACTTCAACGGCCGCGACGGCAAAGAGCGCGTCAGCTACGGCGACGTTTTCCTGCAGGCCGAGCAGGAATATTCCCGGCATAATTTCGAATTTGCCGACACCGACATGCTGTTCGAGCAGTTCCGCATGGCCGAACAGGCGTGCCGAAAATATCTTAAGGACGGCTGGGCCTCTTCTTCTCCTCCCCCGCATGCGGGGGAGGGCGGGGTGGGGGCCAGCGACAACCGCGGCCGCCATGTGATGGCGCTGCCGGCCTACGACCAGTGCATCAAGGCGAGCCACATCTTCAATCTGCTCGACGCGCGCGGGGTGATTTCCGTGACCGAGCGGCAGAGCTACATCTTGCGGGTGCGCGACCTCGCCAAAGCCTGCGGCGAGGCGTGGCTGGCGACCGAAGGCGGAGGGAAGGGTCCATGAGCGGAGCGGGGAAAGCAATATGAGCGGAGTTCCTGAAATCGGCGGACGGCGTCCGATCCCGATCAACGTCGTGACCGGCGAAAGCTACTGGTGGTGCGCCTGCGGGCGCTCGAAATCGCAGCCGTTCTGCGACGGCTCGCACAAGGGAAGCGAATTCCGCCCGCAGGAATGGAAAGCCACCGCCAACGAGGAAGTCTGGTTCTGCGCCTGCAAGCGCTCCGCTCACCAGCCGCTGTGCGACGGGAGCCATAAAACCCTCCCCTGATAGGGGGAGGGTCGCCGCCTCAGGCGGCGGGTGGGGAAGTGCATGCGCCGCGAAAATCTTCGAGACATTACTCACCTGCGAGCCCTTCAGCTTCGTCGCAATACGACCGATGCTGAAAAGAAACTGTGGCGTCATCTGCGAAGACTTGATCTCGATGGCTCGCATTTTCGGCGGCAAGTGCCGATCGGTCCCTATATTGCCGACTTTGCCTGCATGGCGGCGCGGCTTTTGATCGAAATCGACGGCTCGCAGCATGCTGAAGATCGCAAGAAGGCGCACGACGAAACGCGCGCCCGTTGGCTGGCGAAAGAGGGATATCGCGTGCTGCGGTTCTGGAACAACGACATCACCAAGAATATAGATGGCGTCATGGAAGCGGTTTATGCAGCTCTGCACGGTTCATTGTCCGCCGAGCCGGTGCCGCTGAAGCACCAGCGACGCGGACGCCGTGGGCCCTCGCACTTCCCCACCCCGGCGCGCTTCGCGCGCCGGCCCTCCCCCTCCAGGGGAGGGTAAAAGATGCCCGACCTCCTGCTCGAACTGTTCTCCGAGGAAATCCCCGCGCGCATGCAGGCGCGGGCGGCGGAGGATTTGCGGAAAAGCGTGACCGACCGGCTGGTCGCGGCGGGCCTGGTCTACCAAGGCGCCAAGGCGTTCGTGACGCCGCGGCGGCTGACGCTGTCCGTGCACGGTGTGCCGGCGCGGCAGCCGGATTTGCGCGAGGAGAAGAAGGGCCCGCGGGTCGGCGCGCCGGATAACGCGATTGCCGGCTTTCTCAAAGCCGCCGGATTGAAATCGATCGGCGAAGCAAAGGTGCAGCCCGACAAGAAGGGCGATTTCTATGTCGCGGTAATCGAGAAGCCGGGCCGCGCGGCGATCGAGGTGATCGGCGAGATTTTGCCCGACGTGATCAAAAGCTTTCCGTGGCCAAAATCGATGCGCTGGGGCGAGCAGTCGAAGGCGCCCGGCGCGCTCGCCTGGGTGCGGCCGCTGCATTCGATCGTCGCCACGTTCGGACCGGAGACCGAGGAGCCGGAGATCGTGCCGTTTGCCGTCGACGGCATCGCCGCCGGCAACCAGACCCGCGGCCACCGCTTCCTGGCGCCGGCGCCGTTCACGGTGCGCCGCTTCGCCGATTACGCGCAGAAGCTCGGTAACGCCAAGGTCGTGCTCGACGCCGAGCGCCGGCGCGACATCATCCTCACCGAGGCCAAGCAGCTCGCCTTCGCCCAGGGGCTCGAGCTGATCGAGGACGATGGGCTGTTGGCCGAAGTCGCCGGCCTGGTCGAGTGGCCGGTGGTGCTGATGGGCGCGTTCGACGAAAAATTTCTGCGCATTCCGGAAGAAGTGATCCGCGCTACCATCCGCAACAACCAGAAATGCTTTGTCCTGCGCGACGCCGCGCATGCCAAGCTGGTCGACAAATTCATCCTGGTCTCCAACCTGGAGGCCGACGACGGCGGCAAAGCCATCGTCGCCGGCAACGAGCGCGTCATCCGGGCGCGGCTGTCGGATGCGAAGTTTTTTTATGAAACCGATTTGAAGACGCGGCTGGAAGATCGCCTGCCAAAATTCAAGGACATCATCTTTCACGAGAAGTTGGGCACCCAGGCCGAGCGCATTGAAAGGATTGAACGATTGGCCGGCGAGCTGGCGCCGCTGGTCGGGGCCGATGTGGAAAAGGCGAAACGCGCTGCGCGTCTGTGCAAGGCGGATTTGTTGACCGAGGTCGTCGGCGAATTTCCCGAGCTGCAAGGGCTTATGGGGAAATATTACGCCGAGGCGCAGGACGAGGACGAGGCTGTCGCACACGCGAGCGAGGATCACTACAAGCCGAAAGGCCCTGATGATCTGGTGCCCAGCGATCCGGTGGCGATTGCAGTCGCGCTCGCAGATAAGATCGATACACTGACTGGCTTCTGGGCTATTGACGAGAAGCCAACGGGATCGAAAGACCCGTTCGCGTTGCGGCGCGCCGCTATTGGGCTCATCAGAATCATCTTGGATAACAAGTTGCGGATCAATTTGTTTAATCCAATGCCTGGTATGGTGTGGGGCACTGCAATCTCGGGCGTTGTCTCTAGCATTACAAAGAGGAAGTTGGATCGTGTTGTTGGTCCGAGCAAGGAGATAATACTCAAATTGGCAGATGCTATTGGCCATGGGATAGTTGCAAAGACGCTTACGGACCAAATCGATCCTGACAATATCGCGGATGATATCGTAAAGAATTTTGTCGATCTTCCCACCTTCATTGCCGATCGGCTGAAAGTTCAACTACGAGAAGAAGGTGCGAGGCACGATTTGGTAGATGCAGTATTCGGCTCCCCTTCTCGGCTGCAAAGCTTTTCGGGAAATGTAGTCGATGGAACATCGGACATAGAGCCTGCTCCTGTCCCTAATGAGAGAACGGGTCTCTTCGGTGGGCTTTTTGGATGGATTAAAGCGCTCGTTTTTGGCAGACCTAAAACGCCATCTGCGTCTCAACATTCGGATGGTGCGAGCGATTCGCAAGGCGGTAGCATTTCATACGATCTCCTTCTCATCGTTCGTCGCGTTGAGGCGTTAGGCAAGTTCCTCGACACCGAGGACGGCAAGAATCTGCTGGCCGGCTATAAGCGCGCGACCAACATCATCCGCATTGAGGAGAAGAAGGACAGCCGCGAATATACCGGCGCGCCCGATCCGAAACTTTACAAGCTGCCCGAGGAAAAGGCGCTGGCGCGGGCGATCGATGCCGCCACGGCGGAGGCGACGCATGCCGTCGAGAAGGAAGATTTCGAGGCCGCCATGCGCGCCATGGCGAGCTTAAGGCCCCATGTCGATGCCTTCTTCGACAAGGTGACGGTCAATGTCGACGACAGGGCGTTGCGCGAGAACCGGCTAAAGCTGCTCAACGAAATCCGCGCCGCCACGCGCGCTGTAGCAGATTTTTCCAAGATCGAAGGGTAAAAATCACCTCTCCCCGCCGTGCGGGGAGAGGTCGAGGGAGCGAAGCGACCGAGGGTGAGGGGGCCTCTCCGCGATTCTGAGCGCCGCAGGTCGAGTCGGCGGCGTTGCAGACAGCGCCGCAACGCCGCGCCCAGCCGAGAGGCCCCCTCACCCCAACCCTCTCCCCGCACGCGGGGAGAGGGAGTCGCGCGTTGATATGCACAGCCAGACGCCCGCATGACTGGAATCCGTGGCGTTTGTCGCATAGAACCGAATGCCGGCCCGCGCGTTAATGCTCAGTGGCGCCCTGCCGCAGCGCTTTGGCATGTCTTGCCCATTCCCGCCCAACAGCATCGATAGGAAAACCGATGGTTATCACCGCCGCCCATATCACGCCGCTTGTGGCGCTCATCGCCGGCATTTTGATCCTCGTCATGCCGCGACTTTTGAACTATGTCGTCGCCATCTATCTCATTATCGTCGGGTTGACGGGGTTGAACGGCATCTATCATTTCTTTCACTAGATATGGTCCATGGCTAAATCGCGCTCGAAGAAATCCCGCCAGGGTTTGAAGAAATCCCGTGGCGCCCGAAAGGTCGCCGCGATGGCGAAGCCGGCCGCTAAGGGCAAATGGGTCTACGCCTTCGGCGGGGGTAAATCGGCGGGTCGCGCGACGATGCGCAATCTGCTCGGCGGCAAGGGCGCGGGCCTTGCCGAGATGGCGCACCTCGGCCTGCCGGTGCCGCCCGGCTTCACCATCACCACCGAGGTCTGCAGCTATTTCTACGCGCACGACAAAACCTATCCGAAGGATTTAAAGGCGCAGGTCGCCGCCGCGCTGGCCGAAGTCGGCCGCATCACCGGCAAAAAATTCGGCGATGCCGAAAATCCGCTCCTGGTCTCGGTGCGCTCCGGCGCCCGCGCCTCGATGCCCGGCATGATGGACACCGTGCTCAATCTAGGCCTCAACGACGTCACCGCAGCGGCGCTTGCGGAAAAATCCCGCGACCGGCGCTTTGCCTTGGACAGCTACCGGCGCTTCATCACCATGTATTCCGACGTGGTGCTCGGCATCGAGCACCATCATTTCGAGGAAATCCTCGACGACCACAAAGACCGCAACGGCTATACGCTCGACACCGATCTCAACGCCGACGATTGGGAAAACATCATCGACCGCTACAAGGCGCGCGTCGCCGAGGAAAGCGGCGAGCCGTTTCCGCAGGACCCGCACGCGCAATTGTGGGGCGCCATCGGCGCGGTGTTCGGCTCGTGGATGAACCAGCGCGCCATCACCTATCGCCGCCTGCATAATATTCCGGAGAGCTGGGGCACCGCGGTCAACGTGCAGGCCATGGTGTTCGGCAATATGGGCGAGACCTCGGCGACCGGCGTCGCGTTCACGCGCAATCCCTCGACCGGCGCGAAAAAGCTCTACGGCGAATTCTTGATCAACGCCCAGGGCGAGGACGTCGTTGCCGGCATCCGCACGCCGCAGGAGATCACCGAGGAAGCGCGCAAGGAGGCCGGCTCGCAGAAGCCGTCGATGGAGCGGGCGATGCCGGACGTCTTCGCCGAGCTCAAGCGCATCCACGCCGCGCTCGAGCGGCACTACCGCGACATGCAGGATCTCGAATTCACCGTCGAGCAGGGCAAGCTGTGGATGCTGCAGACGCGAAGCGGCAAGCGCACCGCGCAGGCGGCGCTGCGCATCGCCGTCGATCTCGCCAACGAGAAGCTGATCAGCAGGGACGAGGCAGTGGCGCGCATCGATGCCGCGGCCCTCGAGCAGCTGCTGCACCCGACCATCGATCCGAACGCCGAGCGCAAGGTGCTCGCCACCGGCTTGCCGGCGTCGCCCGGCGCCGCCTGCGGCGAGATCGTGTTCTCCTCGGATGATGCCGAGACGCTGCGCGGCCAGGGCCACAAAGTGATCCTGGTGCGGGTCGAGACGTCGCCGGAGGACATTCACGGCATGCACGCCGCCGAGGGCATTTTGACCACGCGCGGCGGCATGACTTCGCATGCGGCGGTGGTCGCCCGCGGCATGGGCAAGCCCTGCGTCTCCGGCGCCGGCGCGCTGCGCGTCGATTACCGCGCGCAAACCATGACCGCCGGCGGCGTGACGCTCAAGAAAGGCGACATCCTCACCATCGACGGCTCGACCGGCCAGGTGCTGGCCGGCCGGGTGCCGATGCAGGAGCCGGCGCTGGCCGGCGAATTCGCCACCCTGATGAAATGGGCCGACGGCGTGCGCAAGCTCAAGGTGCGCGCCAATGCCGACACGCCGGCCGACGCCCGCGCCGCGCTCAAATTCGGCGCCGAGGGCATCGGGCTGTGCCGCACCGAGCACATGTTCTTCGACGAGGACCGCATCCGCGCCGTGCGCGAGATGATCTTGGCCGAGGACGAGAAATCGCGCCGTTCGGCGCTGGCGAAGCTTCTGCCGATGCAGCGCGCCGATTTCGTCGAGCTGTTCAAGATCATGGGCCGCCTGCCGGTGACCATTCGCCTCCTCGATCCGCCGCTGCACGAATTTCTGCCGCACAGCGAGGAGGAGATTGCCGAGGTGGCGGCGGCCATGGGCGCCGATCCGAAGCGGCTCGCGGACCGGGCGCGCGAATTGCACGAGTTCAACCCGATGCTCGGCTTCCGCGGCTGCCGGCTGGCGATTGCTTACCCGGAGATCGCCGAAATGCAGGCGCGCGCCATTTTCGAGGCCGCGGTCGAGGCGGAGCGCTCAACCGGAGTCAAGGTGGCGCCGGAAATCATGGTGCCGCTGATCGCCAGCAAGGCCGAGCTCGATCTGGTGAAGGCGCGCATCGACGCCATGGCGCAGACCGTCGCCGCCGAGAGCAAAGCCAAGCTCACCTATCAGGTCGGCACCATGATCGAATTGCCGCGCGCGGCGCTCAAAGCCGGCGAGATCGCCGAGACTGCGGAGTTCTTCTCGTTCGGCACCAATGATCTGACGCAAACCGCGTTCGGCATCAGCCGCGACGATGCCGCGAGTTTCTTGAACATCTACACGGCGAAAGGCATCCTGCCGGCCGACCCGTTCGTATCGATCGACCGCGACGGCGTCGGCGAGCTCATTCGCATCGCCGCCGAACGCGGCCGCAAAGTGCGCAAAAATCTGAAGCTCGGCATTTGCGGCGAGCACGGCGGCGATCCCGCCTCGGTCGCATTCTGCCACGAGGTCAAGCTCGACTACGTGTCATGCTCGCCGTTCCGGGTGCCGATCGCGCGGCTCGCGGCGGCGCAAGCCGCCCTTGGCAAAGGCACCTCCGGCACGGCATGATGGCGCGATAGCTCGCATTCGGGGAAATGGGACATGGGTGGAATCGATCGTGCCGTGAGATTCGGCATTCCGGCACTCGTTTTTGCAACGGCTTTGAGCCTTGCGCCGGCTGCCGTCGTCCAAGCCCAAGTCATCCTTCATCCGGACAGCCTGCAGTCGGGCGCGACGACGCCGCAGAAGCTCAACGACCAGATCAGGGAGGGCGCCAAGACGCAGCAGGCGCGCGGCACGCCGGCGGCGCGTTATGGCGTCTATACGATCGCCTGGCCCAAGGATGCCGCCGAACGCGACCAGCTTGCCGGCTTTGCCGTGCTGATGGTGACCGTGATCACGCAGGTGCAACAGGAATTGCCGTTGCAGCGCGTCTACCTCGTGCCGACGAACGGCACTCAAACGCAGTTGCGCCAGCTCAACAGCTGGCTCGGCACGATAGGCCCAAAAACTCTCACCTACACGCAGCTCGGCAAGTTCCGTCAGGATGCGTTCTACACCATCCCGGGCGCCGCGGTGCGCCGTGACGGCGAAGTGCGTCTCGATTTCGCCATCAACCGTGTCGGCTTCGTCCTGGTCCATCTGCCGACCACCGCGCAGGATCTCGGCTATGAATTGAAGGACCCGGCGCCCGGCGCGCAGCCGAACAACGCGGCGCTGCGCGCCGTGATCCAGCGCGAGTTCCCTGGGTTCCCGTTGCCGAAACTGTGAACCTGCGCTCGATTTAAAACCGCGCCAAAAATTTTCTGCGGTACAACGCGATGCGTGTTGCGCATTTGTACGCACGCGCGCGCAAATTTTGAAACTTCATTTACCATGCCGGCAGCCGAAGCGTGTCGCAGTTGCGCGCTGCGCCGGCGCGATTAACGCGTTCGCAACGTTAACCCGACAAAAGATAAAAGCGTCGCATTCGCGCCACACCGTCCGTGTTTCGATAACCACGTGCGCGTTGCGTGCAGGCGTTGGGGTAAGGGGTAAATGGCTGCGTCGCGTGTTCGTGCGTTGGGCGCCTCATCGGCGCCCTTCTGGTTCAGTGCGTTCTTCATCGCGCTGCTGCCGACGTCGATCGGATATCAGGACCTCGCCGCGCTCGTGGCGCAGCAGCCCGGCATGGCGCAGCGCTGGCGCGATCATTTGATTGCGTCGCCGTTCGGCACCATCGAGCGGGCGACCTTCAGCTACGGCCGCCCGATCGGAACCGCGGTGCCGGAACCGCTCGGCTATCAGACGGTGAATTTCGATCCAGGCGCGGTCGCCAACGGCTGGCAGATCGATGCGCCGCTCAATGCCGCAAGCGCGGCGCCGGACGAATATCCGACGGTCAATCGTCGGCTGAAGGGCGATCGCCTGCCGGTGCTCAAACCGGCCGCGCCGGAAGCTTTGCCGCAGCTGCAGCCGATCAGTGCGCCGCCGGCAACGGCGCCGGTGCAGCCGCGGCCGGTCGCGCCTTCGTTCATTTTGCCGCTCAAGAACGCCGAACAGATCGACAGCGTGCCGCCGCTGGCGCAGCCGGCGCAAGTGCCGCCGTCGACACCGGTGCTGCAACTCGCCGACGCCGAGCCGCGCAGCGTTTCGCTGCGCGCCATTTCGCGCCAAGTCATGGCGCCGGCCGATGACACGCGTGGCGTCGACGACGACGATTTCATCGCCGACCAGCCGCCGGAACTTCCCGCTGCCGGCGAGCGAAGCTCCGGGCAAGCTTCGCTCGCCGCTTTGTCGTTCACCGACAGCGATCCGGCGGAAAACACCGCGCAGACATTCTTCGGCGTCGGCACCATGGGCGCGCCGAGCGGCCTGCAGCGCTGGGCGCCGGGCGCCGAGCCGGTGCTGGTCGCGCGCGCGGTCGATCCGGATGTCAAAATAGCGGCGCTCGAAGGCAGCGCCGCCGGCGGCGAGACGGTGGCGAAAAAGGACGACGGCAGCCTGTTGGAAAGCCCGGCGGACCGGCTGAAGCTTTCCGGCAAGCCGCTCGCCAAAGCCGAGAAATGCCTCGCCGACGCGGTTTATTTCGAAGCCCGCGGCGAGCCGTACAAAGGCCAGCAGGCGGTGGCGCAAGTGGTGATGAACCGGGTGTTCTCCGGCTATTACCCCAACGACGTCTGCGGCGTGGTCTATCAGAATGCCAGCCGGCACCTGGCCTGCCAGTTCACCTTCGCCTGCGAAGGCAAGGACCTCAACAAGGTCGACGAGCCCGACATGTGGGAGCAGGCCAAGCGCATCGCCAAGGACATGCTCGACGGCAAGATCTGGCTCGCCGAAGTCGGCCACGCCACTCACTATCACGCCTACTGGGTGCATCCGAGCTGGGTCCACGAAATGACCAAGCTCTACAAGCTCGGCGTCCACACCTTCTATCGGCCGAAGAATTGGGGCGACGGCGACGGCGATCCGACCTATGGCCCGGTGCCGGGCACCAGCAAGGCCGACACGCCGGATGCGAAGACTTCGGACGCGGGGAAGAGCCCGCAGGCGGCGGCGACGCCGGTGGGTCCCAAATCCGAGGCGACGGCGAAACTGTGACGTCGACTGGCTCCGAGGCGCCTCATATCAAAGTAATAAATTGCACGGCCTAGAAGGCCGACTGCGACCACGGTGAAGCCATGTGCTAATATGCCTTGCCATTGAACGTGAGGGAGAAAGCAGGAGAGTCGTCATGATGTCTGCAGCAATAAGAATGGCTATCGCGGTGGCGCTGACCTTCGGAATCGCCGCCGCCGTTCCGCACAGCGTTTTTGCGGCGACCAAACGCCATCATCACTCGACCACGCCGCCCAAAAAACCCGCGGAGCAATATCTGCGCTCGGCGGCGCCGTCCGACGCCGAGCACGCGCAGCACTAGCGGCGTTCGCCTCACATCTCGATGTCCAAACCGATGTCGAGATTCTGCACCGAATGTGTGAGCGAGCCGGAGCTTAAGTAATCGACGCCGGTTTCGGCGATGGCGGCCGCGCTGTCCAGCGTGATGCCGCCGGACGCTTCGATGACGAGCCGGCCCGCCACCATGGCCACGGCCTTGCGCATCGCATCGGGATCGAAATTGTCGATCAGCACGACGTCGGCCAAGCCGACGTCCAGCACTTCCTCGAGCTGATCGAGCGAATCGACCTCGATCTCGATCTTCACCAGATGGCCGATCGCCGCCTTGGCGCGGGTGAGCACGGCGCGGATGCCGCCGGCCACCGCGATGTGGTTGTCCTTGATCAGCACCGCGTCGTCGAGACCGAAGCGGTGATTGAAGCCGCCGCCGCAGCGCACCGCGTATTTTTCCAGCGCGCGCAGCCCCGGTGCGGTCTTGCGCGTGCAGATGATGCGCGCCTTGGTGTGGGCGATGCGCTGCACGAAGGCGGCGGTCGCGGTAGCGATGCCGGACAGGTGGCCGATGAAATTGAGCGCGGTACGCTCGGCGGAAAGAATCGCGCGCGCATTGCCGGCGATCGTCATCAGTTTGGTCCCGGCGGCGATCTTCATGCCGTCGCGGCCATGGGGTGTTATCTCGATCGCCGGATCGAGGCGCCGGAACGCCGCTTCGACCAGCGGCAGGCCGGAGACGACACCGGGCTTGCGCGCCAAGACCACGGCGCGGCCGCTTGTCTCCTCCGGCACCGTCGCGATCGAGGTGACGTCGCCGGCGCGGCCGAGGTCTTCCTTGAGCGCGCGCGTCACCGCGTCTTCGATTTCGAGCGGCGAGACGAAGGCGTCGGAGCAATAAAGCGACATCGGCACTCGCTACAAAAATCCGTGATCTGGAAAATTCTTATCCAGTGTGGGCAGTTATGGCAAACCCCCGCCGCGGGGCGCGGGACAGCCATGCGCAGGCCGATCCGGCGCCGAGCAATTTTCGTTTGGGCGATCAGCCGACGCGCTCTATATTGCGCCGCTTTTTACGACTCGCGACGTCGACAGGCGAACAATGACCAGTACCGAGAACAGGCTCGATCCTTCCTCCTCCGGCACCGTAGCCGGCGGCATCGCCGCCACCTGGCGTACGCCGGCGCTGGTGATCGGCATGGGCTGCCTGATCACGCTGATCGCGTTCGGTCCGCGTTCGACGCTGGGTTTTTTCCTGACCCCCTTGTCGAGCGCCAATCACTGGGGCCGCGACGTGTTCGCGTTCGCGCTGGCTTTGCAGAATCTGCTCTGGGGCATCGGCCAGCCGCTCGGCGGCATGGTCGCCGACCGCTTCGGCACCATCCGCGTGGTCTGCACCGGGGCGCTGCTCTACGCCGCGGGCCTGGTGCTGATGTCGCACGCCACTAGCGCGCCGCTGCTTGATGTATCGGCAGGCGCGATGATCGGATTCGGTCTCGCCGGCTGCTCGTTCCCGGTCATTCTCGCGGCGTTCGGCAAGATATTGCCGAAGGAATACCGCTCGATCGCGTTCGGCTTCGGCACCGCGGCGGGATCGTTCGGGCAGTTTCTCTATTCGCCGATCGCGGTCGTGCTGATGGACACGTTCGGCTGGCAGCAGACGCTCATCATCTTTGCCGTCAGCATGCTCGGCGTGCTGCCGCTGTCGCTGGCGCTGGCCACGCCGAAGACGGTATCGGCGACAGAGAAGGCATCGACCCAGTCGCTCCGGCATGCGCTCGGCGAGGCCTTCGCCCATCGCTCCTATATCCTGCTCGTGCTCGGTTTCTTTACCTGCGGCTTCCAGCTGCAATTCATCACCGTGCACATGCCGTCCTATCTGGTCGACCGCGGGCTGTCCGCGTCGGTCGGCGGCTGGACCATCGCCACCATCGGCCTGTTCAACATCATCGGCTCGGTCACCGCCGGCTGGCTCGGCGACCGCATGCCCAAGCGCTATCTGCTCGCGTTCATCTATTTCGTCCGCGCCGCGGCGATCCTGGCGTTCATCTCGTTCCCGGTCACGACGGTGTCTTGCCTGATCTTTGCCGCCACCATGGGCCTGATGTGGCTCTCCACCGTGCCACCGACCAACGGCATCATCGCGCTGATGTTCGGCACCAAATGGCTGGCGACCTTGGCGGGCTTCGCCTTCTTCAGCCATCAGGTCGGCGGCTTCCTCGGCGTCTGGCTCGGCGGCATCGCGTTCGACCGCACCGGCTCGTACAACGTGGTGTGGTGGCTGGCGATCCTGTTCGGCGTGCTCTCGGCGCTGATCAACCTGCCGATCGTCGAAAAGCCGGTCGAGCGCGTCGCCGCTGTGCCGGCTTGATAACCTCTGTCATACCCCTTCCGGCCATGACAAAATGCGGCCGGGAGAATTGCCGGCATGGGAACCTTCAAAGCCATCGTCATTGATAAAACGGACGCCGGGCAAACGGCGCGGCTCGCCGACTTCGACGAGGCAAATCTGATGGACGGCGACGTCACCGTCGCTGTCGAATATTCGACGGTGAACTACAAGGACGGCCTCGCCATCACCGGCAAGGCGCCGGTGGTGCGCCGCTTCCCGATGATTGCCGGCGTCGATTTTTCCGGCACTGTTGAATCCTCGTCACACCCGGCCTGGGAGCCGGGCGACAAGGTCATCCTCAACGGCTGGGGTCTCGGCGAGACCCATCTCGGCGCCTACGCGCAGAAGGCGCGCGTCAAGGGCGATTGGCTGGTGCGGCTGCCGCAAAACATCAGCGCGCGCGAGGCCATGGCGATCGGCACCGCCGGGTATACCGCCATGCTGTCGGTGCTGGCGCTGGAACGCGCCGGCGTCACGCCGGCCCGCGGCCCGATCGTCGTCACCGGCGCCGCCGGCGGCGTCGGCTCGGTCGCGGTCGCGATCCTCGCCAAGCTCGGCTACCAAGTTACCGCCTCGACCGGCCGGCCGGCCGAAGCGGACTATCTCAAAAACCTCGGCGCCAGCGACATCATCGACCGCAAGGAGCTCAGCGGCCCGGCGCGGCCGCTCGCCAAGGAGCGCTGGGCGGGCGGCATCGATGCCGTCGGCTCGACGACGCTCGCCAATGTGCTTTCCATGACACGCTATGGCGGCGCCGTCGCCGCCTGTGGGCTGGCCGGCGGCATGGACTTGCCGACCTCGGTGGCGCCGTTCATCCTGCGCGGGGTGTCGCTGTTGGGCATCGATTCGGTGATGTGTCCGCTGCCGCTGCGGCAACTGGCATGGCACCGGCTGGAACGGGATCTGCCGCGGGACAAGATCGCGGCGATGACCGCCGAGATCGGGCTCGGCGGCGTCATCGAGGCGGCGCAGCGCATCGTCGAGGGGCAGGTGCGTGGCCGCATCGTGGTAAAAATCGGGTAAACGACACCCGCGTTTTGGCCACAAAGGTTGCGGACGATCGGGGCGGACGGGGACGTTATGGTAAGGGGACCGTTAAGAAATTTTGTTAACGTCGCCGGCACGTCGATCGTGGAGTTGACCATGTTGATGCGCGTGGCTGTCGTCTGTGCGTTGGGGTTGGGGGCGGCGTCCGCTGTCGCCGAGGAGCTCGGGCCGGAGCAGGCCAGAGCCTTCGTCATCGGCAAGCTGTTCGCCTATACCTGCTTCGACGGCACCGCCGGCATGGGCCGCATCTTCCCCGACGGCTCGGTGGTCGGCACCATCCGGCCGGGCGGCCAGGGCCAGGTGCGCTTCGCCGCGCTTCCCGCCGGCACCATCAAGGTCAGCCCCAATTCGATGTGCGCGCATCTCAACGGCCTGCCGATCGAGCCGTGCTTTCGCGTGCAGAAGATCGATTACCGCAGCTTCCGCGGCTCGATCTCCGGCCTGTCGTTCGCCTATTGCGATTTCTATCAGCGCAATCCGCGCAGCGGTCTCGCCGGCGCTAGCGTCAAGCGCGATACGGCGCCGGCGCCGGGATCAGCGACATCGGTTGCGAACGCACGTCCGTCGGACGACTAGTCGACCAACAAGCTACGACGCTTCCCCGGTCCGCGTGCGCGGATAAAGCACGTGCTGGTAAACCCAGCCGATGCCGAGCAGCACCACGCCGAGTCCGATCACCGATAGCGCGCGATAGATGCCGCTGATGCTCGCGGTATCGATAATGAACACCTTGGCGATGGTCAGCACGATCACCGCGAGCGCGGGCAGCCGCGCCGGCTGCGAGCGCAGATAGAAGCCGACCGCCAGCAGCGCGATGCCGAAGGCGAGCCACACCGTCGAAAAAGCATATTGCTCGGCGTCGGTGATCGGTCCGTCGAGCACCGGGCCGTGAAACAGCCGCTGCACTTCGAGCGTCAGATAGAACAAGGCGAGCGTGACCGCCGTGACCGTGGCGGCGACGCGATAGAAGATCGGCCGCGTGGTGCGCGCGATCAGCGCCAAGGTGATGGCGAGCACCGCCGGTAGGCCATAGCCCAAAAGCACGAGATTGAAGAACGTGCCGCCGACCGCAATGCTGTGGAAATGCGGGCCGCACGCGGCGACGAGATCGAACAGGATCGCCAGCAATGTCAGCGCCGCGATCAACAGCGCCGCTGCATTGTGCACGACGCTGCGGCTGCGTCCGCGCACGCGTTCGAGCCCGATGGTCATCGCCAGGCCGACATTGACGTAGAGCATGGCTTCGACGATGCCGTCGGAACTTCGGTAGATATCGCCGCCGCTGACGTAGTGGCGGATTTCGAGGACCGCGAGCAGCACCGTGAACAGGATGGCGCCGGCATCGACGATGCGCGCCGGCCGGTCGTCGGCGCGCCGCCGCAACAGCCGTCCGGCGGCCCAGAACGCGGCGGCCGGTACGCCATAGCCGTAGAGCAGCCAGTTGAACAGCGGTGTGGTGCCGAGATCGGCGCCGGCGATGGTCGGTTGGTAGGCCACCCGCGCCGTCACCACCGCCACCATGATGGCGGCGAGCCAGCGCAGCCACGGCAGCGGCCGTTGCTCGGCGATCCAGGCGGCGCCCGGCACCGTGAGCGCCAGCGCGATGGTGAGCCAGCCTTTCTCCAGCGCAAAAGTGAGCGCCAGCGCCAGCGCGGCGAGCGTGCCGGTTGCGAACATCGCGCTTGCCGCCATCAGGCCGGGCCGCGGCTCGCGTTTCACCAAGGCCTCGGTGGCGAGCGCAAAGATCGCCGCAACGAGCAGCGCCAACGCCGCGAACGGCAGCGAGCGATCGAGCTGCGCGATGCGGTAATAAAGCGCGACCAGCACGGCGAGCGGCGCAAACACCGCCGCGGCGCTCCACAGCATCGGCGCCAGCGCCCGCGACGAGCGGCCTTGCGCCAAAAATCCGGCGATGCCGAATAGCCCGGCCCAGCCGGCGGCGAGGATCAGGTGGGAGCCGTAGTCGTAGCGCTCCGGCTCCGGGATCGCCGGCGCTGTCGGGCCCGACGGCGCCAGCAGCCCCTGCATATTCATGCGCACCGCCCAGTGCGCCATCACCATCGCGGCCAGAACGGCGGCGACCGGCGCCGCGCCGGTGGCCGCCTCGGTGCGCCAAGCGATCGCAACCGTTGCGGCGGTGAGCACGACAAAGGCGGTGAGCGCTGAGGCATCGTGCCGGCTCACCAGCACCAGGAACGCGGCGACCAGCAAATAGACCGACAATGCCAAGGTCGAGATGCGGTCGACCGCGCCGGGCGCGGCCGGCGGGCCGTAGAACAGGCCGCAGACCAGGAAGGTGGCGGCAAGCGCGAAGCCGGTAAGCGCGTGAAAGACATGGGCGCCGAGCGCCGTGACATTGCCGACATTCGTTCCCGGCAGCGTCCACAGCGCGCCCAGCACGATCGCGGCGATGGCGAGCCAGCGCCACAGCCGAAACCGCGCCAGCGCGAAAGCGGCCGCATTGACGACGGCGACGTAGACATAGAGCGACCAGAAATCCGGCTTGGCGGACGCGACCAGCATCGGCGCCAGATAGGCGCCGATCACGCCCAGGCCGGCGAGCGCCGGTCCGTGCAGCAACGCCGCGCCCAAGGTCAAGAGCGCCACGGCGCCGAGCAGGATGAACGCGGCGGCCGGCGGCAGGAATCCGTAGAGCCCATAGGCGGCATAGACGGTGGCATAGGCGACAGTGGTGCCGGCCGCCGTCAACGTGCCTGGAATATGCGCCGACGGCACGCCGGGCAGCGCCGACAGCTTCTCTGTGCGCCGCGTCCATTCGCCGATGGCGACCAGAGCCAGCGCCAGCAAGGCGCCGAGAAAAATCCGCACACCCGGGCCGATGAGACCCTGCTGGATCGTGTAGCGCACTAAAAAGATGCCGCCGAGCGCGAGCGCCACGCCGCCGACCCACACCACCCAGCGGGTGCCGAATTTTTCCTCGAAGCCGATCCGTTGCTGCGGCGATGGCGATGGCGGCGAAGGCGGCACCGAGGCCGGCGGCGGCGATGCGGGCTCAGGCGGAGAGGGCGGCTCAGCCGGTGCCGCAACGATTGGAGGCGGCGCCGGTGCGGGCTGCGCCGTCGCCGGCGCCGCAGCGCCGCCAGTGACCTGCGCGTGCTCCAGCGCCTTTATTCGCGAATCGAGTTGCCGCAACGAATTGCGATCGGTGATGCTCCTGATCAAAGCGACGATGCCGATGATCGGCGCAGCCAGCAACAGCAGCACGATCAAAGCGAATAAGTCCATCGGAGCCCCCGCCCACCATTCGCCGTTGCGAGTTTAGAATGCGGCGTTGCGCATCTTACTCCAGGTCGAGGCGAAACGGCGCGGCTTCCTCGGCCAGATTGCCCCGGCCGATGGTCTCGATGGCGGCGACCATGCGGCCGCCGCGGCCGAGCAGCTTGTCGGCAAGCGAGACGATGCGGATATTGGGCGTCGCCGTCGGCGAGGCGCGGCGCAGCGCCTGCGCGATGCCGATCTCGTCGCGCTGCGGATTGAGCGCGCAGACGGATGCATAGGCGCTCGCCGTCGAGCGGCTGATGCCCATGTAGCAATGCACCACCAGCGGGCTGCGGCGGTCCCAGCCGCGCACGAAACGGATCAGGTCGGCGACATGCTCCTCGCCCGGCATGATGTAGCCGTCGAGCGGGGAGGAAATATCGTGCAGCCGCAGCCAAAGGTGGTTCTCCGGCGCGACGGCTTGCGGGCGCACCACATTGGCTTCGTCGCCGATCAGCGACACGACGTGGCGCGCGCCGGTGTCCTCGACGATTTCATGCAGGCGCGCCAGCGAGCAGACGTGAATCATGGCCTTAAGGATCAATTGCTTCGTTGTCTTTCATATAGGAATTGCCGGCGGCGCAAGTATGACGTTCACCCGCCGAAAAGCTTCTTGATCCGCTCGAAATAGCGCATCTCCGCGGTCTCGGCGGGCCAGGGCTTGAGGAAATCGCGCTCCATGGTGGCGGAGACCGCCGGCGGCTTGCCGAAGAAACGTCGCGCTTCGGCGGGATCGAAGCCGGCAAGCCGGGTGGCTTCGAGATAGGCGGCGCCGCTGTCGGCCGCCTTGATCAGCGCTTTGATCTCGGCGGAAGATTCCGCCGGCAGCCCGAAGCGGCGATGGATCGCGGTGAGCAGCCGCAGCTCGACCGCTTTGTAGTCGCCGCCGATCACCGCCTTGAACGGCGAGATCATGTCGCCGACCACATATTCGGGCGCGTCGTGCAACAGAACTGCGAGCCGGCCGCCGCGGTCGAGCCGCGGCGCGCGCAGCCGCGCCAGCGCCTCGACCAACAGGCAATGTTGCGCGACGGAAAAGATGTGCGCGCCCTTGGTCTGGCCGTTCCAGCGCGCCACCCGCGCCAGCCCATGCGCGATGTCTTCCAACTCGACGTCGAGCGGCGAGGGGTCGAGCAGATCGAGCCGGCGCCCCGACAGCATGCGCTGCCAGGCGCGCGGCTCCGATGCCGGTCGCGCCGCCCGCACGCGATGCGCCGTGTCAGCCACGGCCGCGACGTCCGAGTGCTTCGCACGCCGCATGGCGGTAGCAGGTGATCAGATGATCGTTGACCATGCCGACCGCCTGCATGAAGGCGTAGACGATGGTCGGGCCGCAGAATTTGAAGCCGCGCTGCGCCAGTTCCTTGGAGATGGCGCGCGAGGTCGCGGTCTCCGCCGGTATTTGCCGCGTGGACTTGTAGTGATTGACCTTCGGCTTGCCGTCGACGAAGTCCCACAACAGCTTTGAGAAGCCGGGCCCCTTGTCCATGATGTCGAGCCAGGCCCGCGCCGAGCGCACCGCGCCTTCGATCTTGGCGCGGTTGCGCACGATGCCGGCATCCTGCATCAGCTTTTCGACCTTGGCCGGCCGGTAGCGGGCGATTTTCTCCGGAACGAAACCGTCGAAGGCGCGGCGAAAATTTTCCCGCTTGCGCAGGATGGTGATCCACGACAGGCCGGCCTGGAAGCCGTCGAGCATCAGTTTTTCGTAGAGCGCGCGGTCGTCGTATTCCGGCACGCCCCATTCCTCATCGTGATAGGCCAGGTAGAGCGCATCGTCCTTGGGCCAGGGACAGCGCACGATGCCGTCGGCGTGCACGGGAGCTTTCATGCGGGGCAAGCTTTCATTCGGCGGCCTTGGTTTCGCCGGGGAGGGCAAAGCGCGCCCAGCCCGGCTTGACCAGACGGATCGGCACGCCGCCGGCGGCGAGCGGCTCATGGCGCGACATCGCTTCGGCCACCCGGTCGAGCCGCAGCAGCGCGATGGCGTGGCCGGCCGCGGCGGAACCGATGGTGCCGACCTGGCGGCCGCCGGCCATCACCGCGGCGCCGGCCGCCGGCGCGGCGCCGTCGTAGCGCACCGGCACCGCGCGGCTGCGCGCCGTGCCGCGATGCTCCATGCGCGACACCACTTCCTGGCCGACATAGCAGCCCTTGGCGAAATCGACGCCGTCGAGCTGGTCCATGTCGGCCTCGTGCGGGAAAGCATCGCCGTAGCCGAAATCGAGGCCGCCCTGGGGCACGCCGAGCGCGATGCGGTGCGCCGCGTATTGCCCGGCATCGACCAGGGTCGCGCCGAGCTCGGCCGCGGTGCCCGCGGCGAGATGCGGCGGCAGCATGACGCGCTGGCCGAGCGCCGGCAGCCGCGGATCGCCATAGCTCAGGCCAAGTCTTGTCGTGCCGCCTTTGGTCGTACCGCTGCCGTCCCAGGCGGCGAGCACGCCGAGCACCTCAGAGAGGTCCTCGACGATGACTTTCGCTCTGAGTTTGTAGATATTTAATTTTGCAACTAGAGAAACGCAAAGCGCGCGCGGCACGTCGAGGAAAAAGCCGCCGCCGTCTTTCGCCGGCGCCTCGGCAACAAAGAAATCGGCGATGATCTTGCCCTGCGGCGTCAGCAGCGCGCAAAACCGCGCCGTTCCCGGCGCGAGGTCGAGAATGTCAGCCGTAACAAGCCCATGCAGAAAAATTCGCGCGCCGTCACCGGCGACTTTGACCACGCCACGATCCGGGAGCAGGGCAGCCTTCATGACAAAAACTTCCAAATATCGCCATGGAACCTAGGGCACCGGCCGGTTTCTCTCAAGACTTGAATATACAGCAAAATTTTCTATGCGGGCAGCAAACAAAAACGCGCGCTCAATCACCTAACATTGGGAATCATTCGCCGATACGTGTAAAATCACACAGCGGCCGGTCGGCTGCCGGACTATTTTCCAAAATCAGTTGTTTTACGGAGCCGATTGCGGAAATTCGCAAGCGCGCGTTCAAGGGGGGTGAGCGCATGACCGACGAGCTATTGTCGTTGCGGGCCATTTTGCTGTCCGCGTCGCAGAACGACCACGACCTGTTTCGGCAGGCGGCGTCGGCGACCCGGGTGCCTATCGAGATCGCCGAGTGCAAAAGCGTCGCCGCGGCATGTCAGGCGATCGGCGGCGGTGCCGATCTGGTCTTCATCGATGGCGCCATTGCGGGTGTGGCCACTGCGCAAGTGGTCGCGGCGGCGCGTGCGCAGGGCAAACCGCCGTTCCTGGTACTGCTCGCCGCGCCGGACGCCGCCGTCGAGCCGCTCCCCACCGATGCGGCGGCGACAAAGCCGGTCCGGGTCGAGGAGGCGCGGCGGCTGGTCGAGCGGTCGATGCGCATTAGGGTATCAAGCCGCGTTCTCGTCGTCGACGATTCCTCGACCATGCGCAGCATCGTGCGCAAAACTCTGGGCGCGACGCGCTTCCCCTTCGACGTGAGCGAGGCGGCCGAAGGTCTTACCGCGCTCAAGCTCGCCGCCGAGCGCGAATTCGACATCATCTTTCTCGACTACAACATGCCGGGCTTGAACGGCCTGGAGACGCTGGCTGAATTCAAGCGCGAGAAGCGGCGCATGACCGTGGTGGTGATGTCGTCGGCGCAGGACGCAACGCTCGCCGAGCGCGTGCGCGCGCAAGGCGCGGCCTTCCTCAAGAAGCCGTTCTTTCCCGCCGATATCGAAGCGGTACTGATCCGGCATTACGGATTGACTGCGCTCAATCCGAAGCGCGCCTGAGATCGGAAATTTTTGGAAGCGTTGCGGCTATTGCCGCGAGATCTGAACGGAGAATTCGCCGTTGCGGATGCGCGCGCTCAGGTTTTCCGCATAACGCGCCGCCGCTTCTTCGCCGTAGGTCGTGGTCAATTCGGCCAGCGCCAGGAACAGCGCGGTCTGCGCCAGGCAATCGCCCTCGATGCCGTCATGCAGCGCTTCGATCCAGGCGTCGTGCAGATAACCGAGCGCGATGCGTTTCTGCTCATGCTCGGGCACCGCCTCGCGCGCGGCCAAATTCGGTGTCGCCGTACTCATTATGATTGTCTCGCGCCTCAGCCCCGGCGGCGTCCCTGTCCTGAAATCAAACTAGCATGGGATTTCGGGGGTAAAAATCGAACCTGGAGGCAGGGTTAATGCCTGAAAGACAGGGCTTTCTCTGCCCTAATTGGCGTAGCGCGCAGTGATCTCGCGGGCGATATGGGCGCCCTCTTCCAGATAGCGGCGGATGACGACGCCGGCCGCCGGCGTGCAGCTGCGGTAGCTTTGCTGAAAACCGCGATAGCCGCGGTTGAAGCTCGCCACCATCTGATCGTGGCGGTCGCCGGTGGGCGCTTCGGCCTCGATCAGGGTTTGCGCCTCGTTGCGCCATTTCGGGCCTTCGTTGCTGCCGCACAGGCCGCGCAGGAAATGCAGCGCGCCGAGGATTTCGGCAAGCCGCGCCAGATCGTGATCGTACGGCGCCGCCAGCACCTGCGGCGGCACCGGTGCCGCCGATTGCGGCGCGCCCGGCGCCTGCGGCCTCGCTTGCGGCGGCAGCAAGGGTTTTGGCTGGGCCGGGGCCGGCGGTCTGGGCGGATACTGTTGAGGATACTGTTGATACGGCTGCTGCGGCGGCTGGCCGAACTGGAAAAATTGCGCGCCTGCCGGCGTCGCAGCCAGGCACAGAGCCAACAACCATGCGGTCGATATTCGAAGCATCAGCGGCGCAAACCTAAAGCTCGAGCGGAGGGTCGAGCAAGCATGACAAGGCGGCATGGGTGAGGCAGGCCGCATCACCGCGCCTCCACGATCCGCGCCCAGGCCGCGTTGACGATCAGCGCCAACCCTTCGGTGGTCTGCAAATCGGCGAGCGCCGACGGTTCGAGCCATTGCGCTTCGGCCAATTCCTCGTTGAGCGCGACCTCGCCTGAGATCCAGCGCGCCGCGAACGGCAGGATGACGAAATGGCGCTCGACGCCGCCCGCGGCATCCCGCGTGATGGCCTGGCGATAGCCGGCGAGCGCCACCGGCTCGACGTCGAGGGCGGTCTCCTCGCGCACTTCGCGGATCACGGCTTCCTCCAAGGTCTCGCCGAGCTCGACGCCGCCGCCGGGGAGCGTATAGAGGCCGTGGGCCGGCGGCCGCGCCCGGCGCACGATCAGCACCCGGCCGTTGCGGAAGATGGCGGCGCTCACCGCCAGATACGGCCGCGTTGGATAAGTGCGCGATCGTTCGTCGTTGCTCATCGAAGCCCGCGTGATTTCGGCTAGTGTTGCGCGCTTGCGAACGGCGCGCGGGATTCCCAGGTACTTAGGCCAAGGTTCTTAGACCATGTGCGGACGCTATGTCATCATCTCGACGCCGGAAGCGATCCGGGCGCTGTTCGGCTATGGCGAGCAGCCGAATTTCCCGCCGCGCTACAACGTGGCGCCGACCCAGCCGATTCCGATCGTGCGTCTTGCCGACGGCAAGCGCGCGTTCGCGCTGATGCGCTGGGGCCTGCTGCCGGCCTGGGTCAAGGACCCGAAGACGTTTCCGCTTCTGATCAATGCGCGCGGCGAATCCGTGCTCGACAAGCCGGCGTTCCGCAACGCCATGCGGCGGCGGCGCTGCCTCATCCCGACCGACGGTTTTTACGAATGGCAAGGGGCGGGAAATGCCGGCACGCCGAAGCGGCCGTATTTCGTCCGCGCCAAGCGCGGCGCCGACGGCACCGCGCCGCCGCTCGCCTTCGCCGGCCTGTACGAGACCTGGACCGGGCCGAACGGCGAGGAGGTCGATACGGCGGCCATCATCACCACGACGGCGAACCGCACGCTTTCGGCCATTCACGAGCGCATGCCGGTATTCGTTCAGCCGGAAGCGTTCGAGCTATGGCTCGACTGCGCCAATGTCGAAGCCGAGGTCGCCGCAGCGCTGATCGCGCCGGCTAATGAGGCGTTGCTCGAAGTCTACGAGGTCTCGACCGCGGTCAATCGCGTGGCGAATGATTCCGCGGCGCTCATTGCGCCGGTTCCGGCTGGTGCCGCACAAGCGGCCGCGAATCCACCCGCCGCCAAAGAGAAAAAAGTCAAACAGCCAAAACCATCGGACGATCAGGCGTCGTTGTTCTAGCCGCGTGCCGGCCGCGAGGTGGCGACGGTGATGCCGGCGGCGATCACATTGGCGGCAATGCTGGCGACGATCGGGATCGTGTAGCTTCCGGTGACGTCGAAGGCGAAGCCTGAGACGCTCGGGCCGATCAGCGTGCCGAAGCCGACGCTGGTATAGAGCACGCCGATGAGGCCCGAGACGTTGCGCCCGCCGAAATAATCCATCACCACCGCCGGCAACAGCGCGACCCAGCCGCCATAGGCGACGCCGAACAAAAAAGCGAACGCGGCGAGCGGCCAAAATCCCGTCGACACCGACCAGATGACAAGCGCCAGCGCCATGCCGGCAAACATCGCCACCAGCGAAAGCTCGCGGCCGAGCCAGTCGGCAATGCCGCCGAGGAAAAAGCGCCCGGCGGCGCTGCCGACGCCGATCGCGCCGACGAGCAGCACGCCGCGCGACTGCGCCATGCCGTGATCCACCGCGTAAGGCACGAGATGGACGAACGGCACGAACACGCCGAATGAGCAGGCGAGGCAGGCGGCATAGAGGCCGATGAAGCGCCGTGACGTGATCGCTTCGCGCAGGGACGCGCCGCCGGACTGATCGGCTTGAAGGTTCGTCCGCAGCGCATCACCGTCGGGCGCAAGGCCGCGGTCGCGCGGATCGTTGGCGATCAAAAGCGCCATGCCGACGCCGACGATTGCCGCGAGAACGCCGAGGACGAGATAGGCCTCGCGCCAGCCCCCGGCATCGATGAGGAACGAGGCGAACGGCGGCACTGCCAGCGTGCCGACGCCGATGCCGGCGGACGCCAGGCCCGAGGCAAAGCCGCGGCGGCGCACGAACCAGCGCTGCACCGCGCCCATGGCCGGCACGTAGGAGCAGCCGACGCCGAGACCGACGCCGAGGCCGTAAGCCGCGTAGACTTGCGTCAGGTTCTGCGCTGCGCTCGCCGCGGCAAGCCCGACGCCGATCAAAATCATCCCGATCACGGCCATCTGCCGCGACCCCCAGCGGTCGGCGAGCGGGCCCGAGATCATGCCGAGGCTGAAATAGACAAAGCCCGCCAGCGAGAACACCAGCGAGACGGAACCGCGCGAAATGCCAAACTCCTGCTGCAGCGGCGCGACAAAGGCGCTGAACGAATAGGCGCAGCCGAAGTCGACGAAAGTCACGGCAAAGCCGGCGGCGACGACAAACCAGCCGTAGAAGATGCGCGGCGCGGGGAGGGCGGCTTTATCGGTCACGAGGGTTCCTTTGCTCTGCCGCAACATCGGTAGGCCAGCGGCACCCGTCCACCCGTTTTGCACCCGATTTGCTTCGGCCGCGAACGAAGCATTGCCGGTAGCAATGGCACACGGCGGCGTCCATATTCGCCGCATGTCGAACGCACCGCAAATGGCTGAAGTGGCGGCTTTGGTCGGCGATCCGGCCCGCGCCAATATCCTCTGCGCGCTACTCGGCGGCCGGGCGCTGACCGCGACCGAACTGGCGTTTGCCGCCGGTGTGACGCCGCAGACCACCAGCGGCCATCTCGGCAAGCTGCATGCGGCGCGGCTCCTGGTGCTGATGAAGCAGGGCCGCCATCGCTATTACCGCCTGGCCGGGCCCCATGTCGGACAGATGCTGGAAAGCATCATGAATGTCGCGCTCGTCGGACCGCCACGGTTTCAGCCGAAATCGCGCCTGGAAGACCAGTTGCGCCACGCCCGCACCTGTTACGACCACATCGCCGGCGTGCTCGGCGTCGGCTTGGCCGAGCGGCTGATCGAGCGCGAGCACGTCATCCTCGGCGACGAAGCCGGCGAGGTGACGCCGGCCGGCGCGGAATTTCTGGGCAAGCTCGGCGTCGATCTTTCCCACGCCCGCGCCAAGCGCCGGGTGTTTTGCCGGCCGTGCCTGGATTGGACCGAGCGCCGGCCGCATATCGGCGGCGCCGTCGGCGCGGCGTTGGCCGACCGCTGCTTCGCGCTGAAATGGATCGAACAGGTGCGCGATGGCCGCGCGTTGACGATCACGCCCACGGGGCGGCGCGGGCTGATGGAGCATTTCGCGCTACAAATCTAGCAGCGACCAACAGACATAAGTCTGGCACTGAGCGGATCGCGGCCTTGATCGCTTTCTCGGCGTTCTTAGATTTTATTGTTTGCCACGCCCGCCCTACAGCACCTTGCCGGGATTCAAAATCCCCTTCGGGTCGAGCAGCTGCTTGATATCGCGCATCAGCGCGAACGCCACCGGATCCTTCACCGACGGCAACAGGTCGCGCTTGACGACGCCGATGCCGTGCTCGGCCGAGATCGAGCCGCCGTATTTCTTGACCACGGCAAAGACCACGGCGTTGACGTCGTCCCAGCGCTGCAAATAATCGGCTTTGTCGGCGCCGGCCGGCTGGGTGACGTTGTAGTGGATGTTGCCGTCGCCGAGATGGCCGAACGGCAGCGGCCGCGCGCCGGGGATGAGCGCGGTGACGGCGGCGTTGGCTTCGGCGATGAAGGCCGGCACGGCTGCGACCGGCACCGAGACGTCGTGCTTGATCGAGCCGCCGGCATGGCGCTGCACCTCGCCGAACAATTCGCGGATGCGCCAGTACATTTTGGCCTGCTCGATCGAGTCGGCGATGGTGGCGTCGGCGACCAGGCCCTTCTCCATGCCTTCCGCGAGGATCTCTTCCATCACCTCGCGCAAGCCTTCGCGCTGCTGCGACGACAGTTCGATCAGCGCGTACCAGTCGTGCGGCGCGCCGAGCGGATCGCGGCAGCCGGCACCGTGCTCGAGCACCAGCTCGATGCCGCGCCGGGTCATGATCTCGAACGAGGTGACGCCGCCGGCGGTGCGCTCGGTGGCGATGCCGAGCAGCTCAAGCGCCGCTTCCGGCGATTTGATGCCGGCAAACGCGGTCTCGACCGAGCGCGGCCGCGGCACCAGGCGGAGCACCGCGGCGGTGATGATGCCGAGCGTGCCTTCGGCGCCGATGAAAAGATTTTTCAGGTCGTAGCCGGTATTGTCTTTTTTCAGCTTGTTGAGATTGTTCATGACCCGGCCGTCGGCCAGCACCACCTCGATGCCGAGCACGTGGGATCGGGCGATGCCGTGGGCGATTGCCGCGGTGCCGCCGGCGTTGGTCGACAGATTGCCGCCGATGGTGCAGGTGCCTTCCGAGGGCAGGAGTTGCGGATAGAGCCGGTCGACTGCGGCGGCGGCCTCGCGCGTGCGCTGCAGGGTGACGCCGGCCTCGCAGGTGATGGTGTTGGAGGTCGGATCGACCTCGCGGATGCGATCGAGGCGATTGAGCGACAGTACGATTTCATCGTGCAGGGGGATCTGGCCGCCGACCAGGCCGGTGTTGCCGCCCTGCGGCACGATCGCGGTGCCGGTGTCGTTGGCAAGCTTCAGGATCGCCGAGACTTCGGCCACCGATCCCGGCCGCAACACCACCGGCGTGTGGCCCTGGAACATGTTGCGCATCTCGACCAGATACGGCGCCTGCAGGTCCGGATCGGTGATGGCGAATTTGTCGCCGACGATGGCGGCGAAACGCGCCAGCAAAGCGGGGTCGAGCTTGAGTTTGTCGAGCATCGGGACGTTTCCAGCGGACTTCTATTAGGCAATAGATGACAGCCGGCTGATATCTCCGCAAGCGCGTCGTTCATCGCGGCGCCGCGGCGCGCGCCAGCCGGTCGTTGATGGCTTCGCCGAGGCCGTCGCGGGGGATCGGCATCACCGCGATGGATTTTGCGCCCGAGGCGTCGAGCGCGCGCAGATGTGAAAACAGATTGGCCGCCGCTTCGATCAGGTCGCCGCGCTGCGAAAGGTTGAGCGTGGTCGCCGCGGTTTCGGCGCCGTCGGCGAGTTTCGGTCCGAACGCGAGCAAAGCTTCGCCGGCCGCGACGCGGCGCGCATCGAGCCGCAGCGGCGTGCGCGGCGCATAGTGCGAGGCCAGCATGCCGGGCGCGAGCGGCGCGTCGTCATCCGGCGCGACGCCGGCAGGCGGCTCGGCCAGCGGCCGCTCGAGCACGCGTTCGATGTCTTGGCGCGGCACGCCGCCGGGGCGCAGTAGCATCGGCGCGCCGAGGCAGGCGACGATGGTCGATTCGACGCCGACCGGCGTGGCGCCGCCGTTGACGATGAGATCGATGCGGTTGCGCAGATCGGCGAGCACGTGGGCCGCCGTGGTCGGCGAGACGTGGCCGGAGCGGTTGGCCGATGGCGCCACGATCGGCTTGGCGAATGCGGCGAGGATCTTTTGCGCCACCGGGTGCTGGGGCACGCGCACCGCGATGCTGTCGAGGCCGGCGGTGGCGAGCTCGGCGACCGCACAGCCGGCGGTTTTGGGCAGCACCAGCGTCAGCGGCCCCGGCCAAAAAACTTCGGCAAGTTTTTCGGCTTCCGCATCGAACCGCGCCAGCGCCCGCGCCGCGGCAGAAGCGGCCACGTGTGCGATCAGCGGATTGAACGCCGGCCGGCCCTTGGCCTCGTAGAGCCGCGCAATGGCGCGGCCGTCGGTGGCATCGGCGCCGAGGCCGTAGACCGTCTCGGTCGGAAAGGCGACCAGCCCGCCGGCCTCGAGGCAGCGCACCGCGTCGCCGATGGCGGCGGCATCGGCCCTCGATACGCGGGTCACCAATGGGGCTGTCATGGCCGAGGATCAGTGCCTAAATAGCGGAGGCGCGCAAGCGGAACGGCGCAAAGCCGGAGCGCTTGCGGCTACGGAATGCGGCTTGTATAAGCCGCGGCAGTCGGAGTGTGGCTCAGCCTGGTAGAGCACCTCGTTCGGGACGAGGGGGTCGCAGGTTCAAATCCTGCCACTCCGACCAATACAGCATACGGCGCAGTTCCTGGCGAGCAAGGGTATGGCGTCGAGCAGCCCTGCCAGAGAGCGGTTTCTTGATGCGGTGCTGGACTACTACATCCCTGCGGTTCAGTTGCTCGAGCGGTGCGCCAGAAGCGACTATTCGGCGGATGAATTGCAGAAAGAATTTCCTGAGTTCGCATCGCGCACACTAGTCCGGGACGACGGAGCTGCGCCATCGGAATTGTTTGAGGCGTAGATAAAAGCGAGCGCATTCCACAATCGAAAGTTGACGTCCAATGTTTAATGCGCTCGGCCGATATTTCCTGACCGCAGCGCTTCTTCGACGCGGCTCAAGGATTTCTGGCGTGAGTGAGGCGACCGTGTGCATCTCGAACTGGCAACGCCACCGGCGCATACGGCTTGAAAACGGGCTCAGTCCGTCTATTGTAATTTAGCGGCGTACCACAATGCTGTCCGCAGCCCGGGAGGAGGGCATGAGACGGCGCGAGTTCATCGCACTGATCGGCGGCGCAGCAGTGTGCCCGTTCGCCGGGCTTGCTCAGACCAGGAGCAAACCGACAATCGGTTTCTTGGGGGCGACCACTCCCGCAATTTGGAGCTCTTTCGTCGCCGCCTTTATTCAGCGAATGCGTGAGCTCGGTTGGATCGACGGTTACAACCTTGCTATCGGTTATCGCTGGGCGGAGGGACGTGAAGATCGCTACGCCGAACTTGCGGCCGAACTTGTCCGCAGCAAAGTCGATCTAATCGTCACGGGAGGCACGTCCGCTGTCCTTGCCGCTAAGCGAGCAACATCGGTGATTCCGATTGTCTTTGCCACTGCGGGAGACCCGGTCGGCACTGGGTTGGTCACCAGTCTGTCGCACCCGGGCGGTAACGTGACAGGATTGTCGAACCAGCAGACCGACCTTGCCGGTTACCGGCTCGAATTGTTGCGCGACGTCGTCCCAAGTATTCGACACGTGGCGCTTTTGGGTAACGTCGGCAGCCCCAACGTCGTCCTGGAGATGAACGCAGTTCAAGCGGCGGCGGTGAAGCTCGGGCTCGAAACCATCAGACTGGAGATCGAGAAAGCGGGAGAAATCGATTCCGCCATCGAGTCGATTAGAGGCCGCGCGGATGCGCTCTATGTTTGTACTGATCCGCTCATGACGGTGAATCAAGTTCGGATCAGCACCTGGGCAATCAGGCAGCGAATCCCGACAATTCAGGCGTTTCGGCAGTACGTTGATGCGGGAGCTCTAATGTCCTACGGGCCGAACTTTCAGGACCTTTTCCGACGCGCCGCCGATTTCGTCGATAAGATTCTACGTGGTGCGAAGCCAGGTGACCTCCCGGTCGAGCAGCCGGTTAAGTTCGATCTCATCATCAATGCAACAACCGCAAAGGCGCTTGGCCTTACCATCCCGGAATCATTCCTCGTCCGCGCAACAGATGTGATCGAATGAGCCTGACCACTTTGTGGATGGCACCTCTCGACGTAGATTTGGACGCAATCTAGTGACAATCAAACTTACTCCATATTGCCGTGCTGCAAATCCACGCAGCACATCGGACAAGCGGGGTCAGCATGGAAAAGTCATCAGCCGCAGAAGATACCAATTGCATCGTTGGGAATTGGAAACTTGCTTCGTCACAAGTGATCGTCGACGGCCAGGTTCATGACCTCTTTGGTTCGAACCCAAATGGCTATTTGATACTGACGCCACAGGGACGCCTGTGTGCAATAACCACTGCCGAGCATCGCAGGCCAGGAGAGGGAGACGCTGAAAGAGCGGCATTACACCGGTCAATGCTTGCATATACCGGCAAATATCGCGTCGAAGGTGGCGACTTCATTACCGTGGTGGACGCCTCCTGGAATGAGGCGTGGAATGGAACTGAACAGCGGCGACACTTCAGAATTGAGCGCGATCGACTATTCATAGAGTCCGCGCCAGCACCCAGCATATTGTTCCCGGGCAGAGTTGATTTTCGGAGAGTCGTATGGGAGCGAGAAAAATAGCTGCGACGATGCCCTTATGACATGCCAAGCGTTATCTGTAATTCCCGCTGCAAGCATTGCGAGACGTACTATGAGTAGATCAGAAAAAGCAACTCAAGTAACCGCAGGCAATGATCGTTTTGGCAAGCCGGTTCTTTTCGACGACGGATATTTTCAATGCAAGGTATCCGCAAAAGACACGGGCGGAGAGTTGTGTATTTACGAGACCATCAGAAAAAGCAAAGGCGGTCCGCTTCTGCACTACCATCATAGCCAAGACGAATGGTTCTATGTGCGGCAGGGAGAATTCCTGTTTCAAATTGGAGATGACAGGTTCAAACTGGGAGTGGGTGACTCAGTATTCGCTCCACGAAAGGTATCACATGCGTTCGCCAACATCAGCGACGAGGGTATCTTGATGATTGTCTATCAACCGGCCGGCACAATGGAACAATTCTTTCTCGACGGCAGCCAATTGTTATTGACCAATCCGAGCCCGCACGAGTGGCAAGCGCTGTGCCGCCTTCACGGAGTGGAAAACGTAGGTCCGAAGCTAAAAGTAGACTGAAATATTCACAAGATACGGCGACCCGCGCCATTTCATTTTTAGCTGAAGTCAAAGCGTAATTTCCGCAGTGCGGCGCTGGCGCATTCAGGCCGAACAATCGCGCCGTGTGTGTCCAAACTGCACGATCATAGGGTCGCAAACAGCGCCTTAAGGCCGAGCATCCCGGCAATCTTCTTGTTGCACTTGGACTCGAATGCGCGCGCCTCTTCGACCGGGATGTCAGCTGGTCCCTTGGCGCCGCTTAGTATCTCATAGACAAAATCGGCGGCACGCTTGAACATATCCGGAAAACGCGGTCCGTAGAACATCAAACCCTGCTTGCCATAGTTCAGCCGAAAAGCGTGCATCGTGACCAGTTTATTGTCCAGTGCCAGTTTATTGATGATCTCTGCATTGGTGGTAATGAGCGGATCAGTGCAGATAAAAAGAGTATTCACGCCTCGCCGCTTGAGTTTTGTGATGACCGGTCCGATATCGTCCTGCGTTTTCAATGGTGGGCTTATGGAGAATTTAAGGCCGAGATCGCGCGCGACATCCGCAACTATTTTCTTCTCCAGCTGAACGTTAGGGACACCGTCATTGCCTATGGCACTCATATGAATCTTTTTGCCCATGTCCGGGGTCAAATTATCGCGCATATAATTCAGGCGTTTGATGACAAGATTGGTCTGTTGGTTGGATATGCCCGTCAAATTGCCGGTCGGCTTAGAGGCTACCAACCCGGAGTTAATTGGGTCTCCTGCCGTTGCAAAGACAATCGGAATCTTCGAAGTTGCCTTCTTGCAGGCAAGGACGGCCCCGGTTCCCCCCGTAACGATGATATCAATCGGAGGTGTTCGTCCGGGGTCGGCAAAATCTTTCGCGATCTCCCTGTAGAGTTTCTGCAGTCCGCCCGCAGCACGATATTCGATTTTGAAATCCTCGCCGTTTTTCAGGTGCGATTTCAGTTGAGCCTCAAAAGCATCGGTGTACGGCTTCCACAGATCAGCACTGGGCGCTATCAAGAAACCGATGTTCCACATGCTTTCCTCCCCACAATTGGAACCTTTGCACGAGTCAGGCGAAGCGAGCCGCCGATGCGGCTGTCCATGTTGGCTCTCGACGGCAATCGCTGGCTCGCGCCGAGAGCAGGAAATCACTTGCTGTCACTGGCGGCTCAATTACCCCGTGAGCGACGACCACACACTAGCACAATATCCCTTAGCGTGAATATCGCCAATACAATCGTCACGCCGCCGATGCCGTGGTGCGGTACGGCCGCACCAGAAGATCGGCCGAGATTTTCCAAGCGGCGCTGATCTTTTGGATCATGTGCAGAGTGAGCGGGCGCCGGCGCGCCAGGATTTCGGAAGCGCGCGCCCGAGACCCGATGATTTTTGCAAGTTCCGCCTGAGTGTGGCCAAGTTCTTCAATCGCGTAGCGCAGGACATCGATGGGGGTCGAAGCGACGGCGGCTGGAGGTGGCAAGCGTGGATGGATTGAGCGCTTGCGAAACCTATCGCTGATCGTTGTCGTTCCATGGTCGGTCGCTCCACCCATCCGACGACCTTTCCCATCCATCAGCACTTCCGTAATGTCATCGCGGGTCAATGATCCGATCGTCACCGAGGTCCGCCATGCGTCTCAAAGACAAGATCGCCATCGTCGTCGGCGCCGGGCAGTCGCCGGGCACCGGGATGGGCAACGGCCGCGCTACGGTTCTGCGGTTCGCGCAGGAGGGCGCCAAGGTTTTGGCCGTCGACAACAATCTCGCCTCCGCCGAGGAAACCGCGGCGATGGCGCGGCAGGCGGTCGGGGGCGGCGAATGCGTGGCGTTCGAAGCCGACGTCACGCGCGAGGCGACGCTCAAGGCCATGGTCGAGGCGGCGCGGCAGCGTTGGGGCAGGGTCGATATCCTGCACTACAATGTGGGCTTGAGCATAGCCGGCGGCGACGCGCCGCTTGGCGAATTCACCGAAGCCGCCTTCGACCGCATCGCCACCATCAACCTGCGCGGCGCCATCATGGCCGCCAAGCATGTGCTGCCGCCGATGCGGGCGCAGCGCTCCGGCGTCATCATCATGATCTCGTCGATCTCCGCTTTGGAGAACTACCCTTACGTGGCCTACAAGGCGACCAAGGCCGGCATGATCGCGTTCACCCAGCAGGTCGCCATCCAGAACGCCGAATTCGGCGTGCGCGCCAATGTCATCCTGCCCGGCCTGATGGACACGCCGATGGCGGTCGATACCCGTGCCAGGGTCAGCGGCAAGAGCCGCGCCGAGGTCGCCGCCGCCCGCGACGCGCGGGTGCCGCTGCGCCGCAAGATGGGCACCGCCTGGGACGTCGCCAATGCGGCGCTGTTTCTCGCCTCCGACGAGGCGAATTTCATCACCGGCGTGGCGCTGCCGGTCGATGGCGGTGCGCTGGTCAATATCAATTGAGCTGCCGCGCAGAGGCCGCCGCTTCACCCGTCATCGTCGTTGATGTTATGATCGGCGGCAGGAGGCGGAACCCGCGCAGATGACACAGCCGGCGGAAAATCTGGCGACAGAGGGTGCCACCGTCGTTCGCGGGCTGCTCGCTCCCGACGAGGCGGCGAATTTGCGCCGCACCGTCGAAGAGATTTACGCCTTCATGGATTCGTGCGAGCGGTTCCCCAACAGGCTGTTGGGGGTGAATTTCCGCGTTTGGGACGGCGTCTGGCTCAAGGCGCTGCCGGGCTTCCTGCGCCAAGCGCGCCCGGATCTGGCGGAGCGTTATGAGCAATCGCTGCGCCTGGTCGAATCCCAGATCAAGCGCCTGTTGGGGCCAAAATGGCGATATTTTCCCAAGCGCTCCTACTTCCGCCGCAACCGCGGATCGGGAACCAGGGTGGCATGGCACGCCGATGCCGACGCCGCCACCATCTTTCGCGTCGCCGCTTCGGCCATCAATGTCTGGATGCCGCTCGACGCGGTCGGCACCGACCTGCCGTCGCTCGAAATCGTGCCGCGGTCGCACACCGCCATGCGCCGCGTCGCCATGCTTACCGGCAAGAACCGCCACCGCGACGATGCCTTCGTCAGCTTGCTCGGGCCGTCGTCGATCCCGCAACTTGAGCTGGGCGACGCGCTGATTTTCGATCAATTCGTCCTGCACCGCACCCAGCGCGTCGGCGCCAAGGAAGCGGTTCGTAAGGCCTGCGAGTTTCGCTTCGTCCGGCGCTCGGCCCCGACCTTGCACGGCTTGAGCGGCTGGGTGCGCTACAAGTGGAATAACGCTTTTTCCGCGGACGGCATTCTCGCCGCCAAGGCAAAGCGCCTGCTCCATTCGAAATAGATTGCCGCGCGCGTTTTCTTGAGCATCCGATCGAGGGCGCAGCGCCTTGCGCTAATCGTCATCGGCGCCAAGCACCTTGCCGGTTGCCGGGCTCACCGCGTGCAGCCGCGTGCAGGCGGTACAAGTGATGGTTTCATAAATCTCCTTGCCGGGCTCGGTCGGGTCATCGGCGATCCAGCCCTGCACGTTCAAACCCGTATTGGGGCAACGGAAGATAAATGAAGCCATGAGTGCCCCTCGCTAAAGCGACTTCGATCGGCTCGCGGAACGGAGCAGTCCGGTGAAGGCCGCCCGGCTCTCGCTGGCGTCGCCCCCGCTGAGCCGACGGTGACCGTAAGCGCTCGGGCCTGCGGGTGTTTTGATGTGGATCAAGGGAGAGACTTGGCTCACGGCGCGAACCCGCCTCACTTTCCGCCCCGCGGTAGCGGGGGAGGATGATGAGCGCGCTCAACTGCGCTCACGTTGCTCGCCTCGTACACTCTTCCTATGCTCCGTTCCCTATGCTTGCATTATTGAATCACATGTCCCGGGGAAATCGATGGCAGACCAGCTGAAGCCGCGCGAAGTCAAAATCCGCGTCCATGACGGCGTCGAGATCGCGGTGGCGCTTTACATGCCGCGAGGCGACGGGCCGTTTCCGGTCGTGCTGGCGCCGTCGCCGTATCGCTACGACAACAATGCGCTGCCGGCGACGCCGCAATTTCTCTGGCGCGAGACCGGACCGATCGAATTGTATGTGGCGCACGGCTACGTCTACGCCCACATGGACATCCGCGGCTGCGGCAAATCGAGCGGCGAATTCCGCCTGCTCGACAAGAACGAGCAAAAAGATCTCTACGACGTCGTCGAATGGCTCGGCCATCAATCGTGGTCGAACGGCAAGGTCGGCGGCATCGGCCAATCCTATTTCTGCATGTCGCAATGGTGGATGGCGATCCTAAAACCGCCGTCGCTCGCCTGCATCGCCGCCTTCGATGGGCTCAACGATCCGTATCGCGCCTCGGTCTATCAGGGCGGCATTCTGGGCGATTTCTTCGGCAGCTATTGGTGGAACCAGAACCGCATCATCAATCGCCATCCGGCCAACGGCGAGCACCCGCGCGAGCAGACCTGCGATCTGAACCTGCTCATCCAGCAGCATCCGACCTACGACGATTTCTGGCGCGAGCGAAGCGCGGCCGAGCGCCTGCACGAGATCGAGGTGCCGCTCTATTCGGTCGGCGTCTGGGGCAAGGTCGATCTGCACACCCGCGGCAATATCGACGGCTTCCGCCGCGCCAAGGGGCCGAAGAAATTGAAGATGATCGGCCCGATCAACGCCTTCGTCGCCAACCGCGAGTTCAACAGCCCGGAGCTGCACGAGAAAATGCTGCTGCCGTTCTACGATCACTATCTGAAAGGCGAGGCGACCGACTATTCAAATCGGCCTGCGGTGGAATATTTCGTGCGCGGCGCCGACGCGGTGCGGACCGCCGAGACCTGGCCGCCGCCCGGCCTGCGCTATGTGACGTGGCACTTGAGCGCGGAAAATTCCGGCAGCGTGACCTCGCTCAACGACGGCGTGCTGTCGCGCGCCGCCGCGTCCGGCGCGGACAAAACCGCCTACAGCTATCCCAATCCGGGCTGGATGCTGGGCGTCATCGGCTTCGGGCCGAACAACCAGCCCGATCCGGCGCGCCGCGTGCTGACCTTCACCACCGCGCCGCTGGAGCAGGACTTGGAGATCGCCGGTCCGATCAAGCTCGTGCTGCACGCCGGATCGAGCCGCGACGACATGGATTTTTTCGTGAAGCTTTCCGAGCAGATGCCGCAGCCGGCCGACGACCGCGCCAAGGGGCTCAATCCGGCGTCGTACTGGATCACCAAAGGCTGGCTGCGCGCCTCGCACCGCGCGCTCGATGCGGACAAATCGAGCGAGATGGAGCCGTATCACAGCCACGCCGACCCGACGCCGATAAAACCCGGGGAAATCTACCGTTTCGACATCAGCATCGAGCCGATGGCGCATCGCTTCAAGAAGGGCAACAGGATCAGGCTGGAAATCGTCAACGGCGACTCGGCGGTCACCGATGTTCTGTGGACACACTATTATGTGCCCAACAAGATCGGCACCGACACGATCTACCACTCGGCGCAATATCCGTCGGCGCTGACGCTCCCGGTGACGGAAGGCGCCTGACGATTTAGAATGCGTGCTGGATGGTGGTGAAGACGTTGACCAACTGGGTGCCGACGTTCTTGACCGAAGGAATGATCGCCACCGAAATGCCCGAGGCGAGAAGTCCGTATTCGATCGCCGCCGCGCCGGACTGGTCTTTCAGGAAACGCCGTATCTCTTTCAACATTGGGTGCCTCTGTCTGTTTTCCGCCTGAGGCACGCTCAAATAACAGAAGCGGCATGGTAAATAAATCGGAACCGCGATTAACAATGAACGGCAAATCGGTAACCATACGCGCTCAGATGCCGAGATAGCGGTGCTGAATATCGACCGAGCCCGCCAGCTCCCGCGAGTTACCGCTCCACACCACGCGGCCGCGCTCGATGATGGTGTGGCGGTCGGCGATGCGGGTTAGCGCCTGCACGTTCTTGTCGATGACCAGGATCGACTGGCCTGAGGCGCGCAAGTTTTGCAGGCAGCGCCAGATCTCGTCGCGGATGAGCGGCGCCAGTCCTTCGGTCGCCTCGTCGAGGATGAGCAGCCGGGGATTGGTCATCAGCGCGCGGCCGATCGCCAGCATCTGCTGCTCGCCGCCCGACAGCAGGTTCGCCATGGTGCCGGCGCGCTGGGCCAGCCGCGGAAACAGCGCCAGCACTTTTTCGAGCGTCCACGGCTCCGCCGCAGCAGTGCGGTTGGCGGCAGTGGCGACGAGGTTTTCGCGGCAGGTGAGATTGGAAAAAACCTGGCGGCCTTCCGGCACCAGGCCGATGCCGAGCTTGGCGACGCGATAGGCCGGCAGATCGCGAATGTCCTCGCCGGCGAATCGGATCGAGCCCGCGGTGGCGCGGATGAGCCCCATGATCGAGCGCACGGTCGTGGTCTTGCCCATGCCGTTGCGCCCCATCAGCGACACCATTTCGCCCGGCGCAATGGCCAACGAGATGCCGAACAGCACGCGGCTCAAGCCGTAGCTGGTTTCGATGTTGGACACTTCGAGCAGCGGCGGCTCAGCCATGGGTGGCCTCCTGCTCGCCGAGATAGGCTTCGCGCACCGCGGCGTCGGCGCGGATCGCCGCCGGATCGCCCGAAGCGATGACGCGGCCATAGACCAGCACGGTGATGCGGTCGGCGAGCGCGAACACGGTTTCCATGTCGTGCTCGATCAATAGAATAGTGATGCCGCCTTTGAGCTCGCGCAGCATCGCCACCATGCGGGCGGATTCGTCCGGCCCCATGCCGGCCATCGGCTCGTCGAGCAACAGGAGCCGCGGCCGCGTCGCCAGCGCCATGGCGATTTCGAGTTGGCGTTGCTCGCCGTGACTGAGCCGGTCGACGCGGACGCCGGCGCGCGTGCCGAGCCCGACACGCTCGAGCGCGGCCTGCGCCGGGGCGCGCAAGCCGTCATCGCGCCGCGCGTCGCTCCAGAAGCGGAACGAATGGCCGGAATGGGCCTGCACCGCGAGCGCGACATTGTCGAGCGCGGTGAAATCGCGGAACAGCGAAGTGATCTGGAACGAGCGCGCCAGCCCGAGATGGCTGCGCCGATCGGCCGGCAGCGCGCTGATGTCGCCGCCGTCGAAGCGGATGGCGCCGCCTTGCGACGCGATCTCGCCGGCCAGCAAGCTGACCAGCGTGGTCTTGCCGGCGCCGTTCGGGCCGATGATGGCGTGGAATTCGCCGCGCGGGATGTCGAGCGTGATGGCATCGGAGGCGATGACGCCGCCGAAGCGCTTGGTCAGCCGTTCGATCTGCAGCAGCGGCTCGGTCACGGCGCGCGCCTTTCGAAGAGTCCGGCGATGCCGCCATGCAGGAAGATCGCCACCAGAAGCAGCGTCGGTCCGAGGAAGAGGCCGGGATATTCGGTGACGCGCGACAGCGCTTCCTGCAGCAGCAGAAAAGTCACGGTACCGATCAGCGGGCCGAACGGCGTCGCCAGGCCGCCGAGCACGACCATGACCATGAGATCGCCCGAGCGGGTCCAGAACATCATCGCCGGGCTGATGAAGTTGGTGTGATTGGCGAGGAGCGCGCCGGCCAGCCCGCACAGCGCGCCGGCTATGACGAAACAGACGAGCTTGTAGCGAAAGACCGGGAATCCGATGGCGCGCATGCGCCGCTCGTTGGAGCGCGCGCCCTGGATCACCAGGCCGAAGCGCGAATTGACCATGCGCGAGACCAGATAGATGCTCGCCAGCAACAGCGCGAAGCACAGGTAATAGAACAGCATCTTGTTGTTGAGATCGACGAGGCCGCCGAACTGGCTGCGCTTGTGGATGGTGAGCCCGTCGTCGCCGCCATAGCGGTCGAGCCCGATCGCCACGTAATAGACCATCTGGGCGAAGGCGAGCGTGATCATGATGAAATAAACGCCGCGGGTGCGCAGGCTCAACGCGCCGACCACCAGCGCGAACAGCGCCGAGACCGCGATCGCCGCCGGCCATTGCACGAAGCCCGAGCCGATGCCTTCCTTCGCCAGGATGCCGACGGCGTAGCCGCCCAGCCCGAGATAGGCGGCGTGGCCGAAGCTGACCATGCCGCCGTAGCCCATGATCAGATTAAGGCTCACCGCCGCCATCGTCAGGATCAGCACGCGGGTGAACAGCGTCATCACGAAAGTGTTGCCGGTCAGCGCCGTATAGAGCGGCAGCAGCGCCAGCGCGGCGAGCAGGCCGATGGTCACGGCGTGGCGCGGATTGAGCTCGAAACCAGCGCTCATTTGCTCGCCGCCGGGAACAATCCTTCGGGACGAAACACCAAAATGCCGGCCATCAGCATGTAGATCGACATCGAGGACAGCGCCGGCGCCAAGGTCAGCGCGGTATTGGTGTTGAGCACCGCGCGCAGCAAATCGGGCAGGAAGGCGCGGCCGATGGTGTCGATCAGCCCGACCACGATGGCGGCGACGAAGGCGCCGCGGATCGAACCGATGCCGCCGATGATGATGACGACGAAAGCGAGGATCAGAATGTTCTCGCCCATGCCGATCTGCACCGTGAGGATCGGCGCCTGCATCAGGCCGGCGAAGCCAGCCAGCGCCGCGCCGAGCCCGAATACCAGCGTATAGAGCAGCTTGATATTGACGCCGAGCGCCCCGACCATTTCGCGGTTCGAGGCGCCGGCGCGGATCAGCATGCCGAGCCGCGTGCGCATCACCAGGATGTAGAGCAGCGCCGCGACCGCGAGCGTGGCGGCGATGATGACCAGCCGGTAAGCCGGATAATACACGCCGGGAATGATTTGTACGGCGGTCAGCATCTCGCTCGGCAGCGACAGCGTCATGCCGGCCGGGCCCCAGACGAGCCGCACCAGCTCGTTGAAGAACAGCAGCAGCCCGAAGGTGCCGAGCACATGGTCGAGGTGGCTGCGGCCGTAAAGCGGCCGGATCGCGATCACTTCGAGCGCTACGCCGGAGACGAACGTGGCGGCCAGCGCCAGGATGGCGCCGAGCACGAAGCTGCCGGTCAGCGTGGCGAAGGTCGCGGCGAAATAGGCGCCCAGCATATAGAGCGAACCGTGCGCCAGGTTGACCAGGTCCATGATGCCGAAGATCAGCGTCAGCCCGGCGGCGAGCAGGAACAGCAGCATGCCGAGCTGCACGCCGTTGAGAAGCTGCTCGATGAAATAGAGCATGGTGCCGTCGCAGCCCCGACCACGTGCGTCATGCCCGTGCTTGTCGCGGGCATCCACGTCTTAACAGCCTTCACGCAAGCAAGACGTGGATGGCCGGGACAAGCCCGGCCATGACGCTCCGCTTTGTCGTTGCTTGCCTACTGCACGATCACTTCATCGAACACTTGTCGTGGAACTTGTCCTGGTCGTCCTTGACGATGAGCGAGACGGTGTGCAGCGCGTAGCCGCCGTCGGCGGTCTTGTCGGCATCCTGCAGATAGAAGTTCTGGATCGGGATATGGTTGTTGCCGAAGCGGAAATTGCCGCGCACCGATTTGAAGTCAGCCTTCTCCATCTCCTTGCGCATGCCGTCTTTGTTGCTCAGATCGCCTTTGACCGCGGTGACCGCGCTGTTGATCAGCGCTACCGCGTCATAGGTCTGTGCGCCGTAGAACGACGGCGAGGCTTTGTACTTTGCCTTGAAGTCGGCGACGAATTTCTTGTTGGCGTCGTTCGGCAGGTCGTTGACCCATTCCTGGGCGCCCGGCACGCCGATGGCGAGGTCCTTGAGCCGCGGCAGCGACAAATCGTCGATGGTGAACGCGGTATAGAGCGGGATCTGGCCCTTCAGGCCGGATTGCGCGTATTGGGTCACGAACTGCACGCCGGCGCCGCCCGGATAGAAGGCGAAGATGGCGTCGGGTTTTGCAGCGCGGGCCTTGGACAGTTCGGCGGAGAAATCGAGCTGGTCGGGCCAGCGCGTCAATTCCTGGCCGACGATCTGGCCCTTGAAGGTGGTCTGCACGCCGTTGAGCATGTCCTTGCCGGCGGCATAGTTCGGGCCCATCAGGAACGCGGTCTTGACGCCCTTCTGGTTCATGTAGGTGCCGATTGCGGCCGGCGTCTGGTCGTTGTTCCACGAGGTCGAGAACACATAGGGCGAGCACTGCTCGCCGGCGAGTTGCGAGGCGCCGGCATTGGTCACCACCGTCATGGTCTTGGAATCGACCAGCGGCTTGAGCGAAGCCAGCAGCACGTTCGACCAGATATAGCCGACGATGAAATCGACGTGGTCGGACTCGATCAGTTTTTGGGTCTTCTGCACGCCGACTTCCGGCTTGATCTCGTCGTCCTCGTAGATGACTTCGACCGGCAGCCCGCCGAGCTTGCGGCTCATATGGTCGAGGCCGAGCTCGAACGAGTTGCGCATGTCGTTGCCGATCGCGGCGGCCGGGCCGCTGAACGTCGAGATGAAGCCGATCTTGATGGTCTTCTGCTGCGCCATCGCCGGCCCTGCACACAGCGCAAGCGCGGCGGCCCCTGCAATCAATGGTCTGATCATGGGTGTATCCCTTCTCCTTGTCCCGCCTGACGCGCGGGCTCCTCCCAGCGGAATTGGTCCAACGGGTAGTTTTAGAAAGCGGCGCCTGTTTGCGCAACAGCAACCGTGGCTGCCATGGTGTCTCAGGCCCGCCAAATACGGTCGGTCCCTAGGACAACTTCGGGAGCAGCTCGGCGAAAATGTCGGGGCGATAGCCGACAGCCGTGAACAGGTGGTTGCGCGACTCGTCGATCATCGCTTTGAGGCCCGCCATGTCGAGGCCGACGACGCGGCCGCGATATTTGCGCACCCGGCCGCCGATGATGACGGTGTCGACATTGCTGCGCTCGGCGGCCTGCACCACGGTGCCGATGGCGTTGTTCGAGGGATAGAGATTGATGTCGTCGGTGCGGATGACGATGAGATCGGCTTCCTTGCCCGGGGTGAGCGAGCCGATCCTGTCGTCGAGGCCGGCGCAGTGCGCGCCCCCCATGGTGGCGCAATAGAGCACGTCGCGCACCATCAGCGGCTTGGGCGGATTCTGGTCGCCGGAGAACTTGCGGTTCTGCGCCACCGCGCGCTGCAGATAAAATGCCACCCGCATCTCCATGAACATGTCGGTCGAGTAGGAGGTCTCGTTGTCGACGGAAAAGCCCGGCTTGATGCCGTGATCGAAGGCGTGTTGCAGCGCACAGACGCCTTCGCCGAGCCCATATTGCGCGTCCGAGCGCGGGCAGACGTTGATGTTGACGCCAGCGTCGAGAAAAATCTGCCAGGTCCGCTCCGGCAGCGCGCCGCAATGGTTGAAGGTGTTGTCCGGGCCGACCAGCTTGTCGGCCGCCAGCGGATCGAGCAGCGCCGCCATCTGCGGACCTTGGAACTCGGTGGTGATGCGCAAACCGAGCTTGCGCGCCACCGCCCAGTTGTCGCGAATGGGGCCGGAGAACATGCGCAGCGTCACGAGCTGGTCCGCCGACGAGAAATACTTCTTCTGCAGCCGCTCGAGATCCTGCGGCCATTGATGGTCCCAATCGCCGGCGCCGGGCGGGCCGGACGCGTGCACGGCGCGGATGCCGGTATCGAACAGCGCTTCGACCGCGGCGTCGGAATGGGCGGCGCTGCGCGAATTGTGGGAATTGTCGATCACGCAAGTCACGCCGGCATCGATGCAGCCCATGGCGGTGAGGTAATTGCCGGCGTAGTGATCTTGCGGCCGATAGAATTTGGCGAAGGACAGATGCGTGGCGTTCGAATAGTCGGCGAGCGTCGGCGAATTCGGGTTGATGCGGCGCAGCGGCGCCTCCCAGGAATGCCGGTGGCAATCGACCAGACCCGGCACGATGATGGCGTCGAGCGCGTCGATCACCTGCGCGTCGGCGGCGTTGATCTCCGGCGCGATCGCGGAGATTTTGCTGCCTTCGATCAGGACATCGCCTTTGACGAGATCGCCGACCTTGGCGTCCATGCTGACGATGGTGCCGCCTTTGAGCAGAATGCGGCTCTTCGGATCGAGCGCCGGCTGGCCGTCGAAGCGGCGCACATCGTCCGCCGCTGCGGCTTCGGATAATCCACCGCCGGCCGCAGCGCCTGCTGCAAACGCGGCTCCGGCCTTGAGCGCGCTGCGGCGTGAAATGCGTGCGTCACTGGGCATGGTCGATCCTCCCGTGGTTCTGCCGTTCGCGTGGCTTTAAGCTTAGCGCAAGTCGCGCGCTCATTCCTCGGCGGTCGCGCGCAGATATTCGTTGAGGAAGGGGTTGATATTCGGGACGAACAATTCCTCGACCTTCATGCGGCGGCGGGTGAGTTTCTGCTCGTCGAGATGAGCCATCAGCGCGTCGAGCGTTGGGCGACTGCCCTCGATCGAGTAGTCCCAGACTTGTGGGCCGAAAATCTTGCGTGTCGCTTCCAGTTCGTCGATCACCCAGGGCAGACCGACGGTCAGCGCGTCGGTATCATTCATCCAATGATAGGCGATGTCGCGGGCGCGGCAGAAAGCGCGGTAGAAGCTGATCGCCAGCCATGGGTTCTCTTCGTAAAGTTTTGTCTTGAGCACGAAGGTGTGCATGATCGGGAAGATGCGGGTGCGTTGGTAATAGTCGCGCTCGACCGTTCGCGGATCGGCGAACAGGCGCCGCACCGTGGTGCCCAGTGTTTTCGGAATCATCACCGACGACAGCGCGTCGATCTCGCCGCGCTCCAGCATGTCCTCGAGGGTGGTCTCCGGTGACATGAATTCGACGCGGATGCCGTCCGGCGGCTTGATGGTGCGCACCGGCCGGCCGATCACCCAGGTGACGTCTTCGGGCCGCACGCCGTAATCGTGCAGCAAAAAACCGCGCACCCACACCGCAGCCGTCATCTGATAGTCGCCGACGCCGATGCGCTTGCTCTTGAGGTCCTGCGGCTTGTCGATTTTTGAATCGGCGCGTAGGTAGACCGCAGAGTGACGGAATACCCGCGACGGAAACACCGGAATGGCGATGAAACGGGTGTCGCCCTCCGAGCGCAGGATGGTGTAGGACGACAGCGACATTTCCGAGCAGTCGAACTCGGCGTGATTGAGCATGCGCCAGAACGTCTCGCCCGGCCGCAGCGGAATGAAGGTCAAATCGACGCCTTCCGGTTCGACCCGGCCGTCGATCAGCGGCTGGGTGCGGTCGTAACGGCCGCAGGCCATGGTGAGCTTCAGTTTTTTCATGAAATGCCTTCGAGATTGCTGCGCGGCGCTGCCGTTATTTTCCCCTCCCCCTTGTGGGGAGGGGTAGGGGTGGGGGTCGAGAGGTAATGTAAAAACGTCGACGAATGCGAACAACCTCCCGACCCCCCACCCAACCCTCCCCCACAAGGGGGGAGGGCTTTTAGAGGATGATGCTTGGATTGCGGATGCTTTGGTCGCAATCGATCAGGTTGACTTGCTTGGCCTCGATCTTCCAGCCAGTGCCGTCGCGCACAACGCGGTGTCCCGACCAGCCGGTGAGCACTCTGGTCTCATCGCCCCAGAATTCGCTGATCAAGAAATTCGAGCGCACCATTCGCACATCGTCGCGCGCGGTGGCGAAAACTTCCACATTGGTGACGAGTCGCACCGTGCGCGACGCCGGCGCCTGCGACCAGGCAAAGCCGGTGCGCATCCGGTAGATGCGATCTTCGAGCCGGCGGCGATCGTCGAACATCACCGAAATCTCGCGCCGCGGATCGCCGGCACCCGGGGTCGACGGCACCCAGTAGATGCACTCGGCCGCGTACATGGCGAGCCAGTCGTCGTAGCGCAGCTGGTCGAGGAGGCGCGCCTCGCGTTCGATGAGGCGGCGGAATTCGTCGCGGACCACAACGTCGATGATAGCGCGCGCATCATCCTGCCAGTCGGAAAAATTTTCGATCAGCGCGCGATAGAGCGCATCGTTGACGTAGTGCGACGTGCGTGACGGATCGGGTTTTGCGGCGGGCGCGTTCATGTCACGGCTCGCGCTGGATGGCGAGATTGGGGCGCGCCTTCATCAGCCGCTTCCATTCCTTGAAATGCTCGCGCATGAAAGCTTCGTCTGTGGCGGGCGCCGTGATCGTGCCGTCGTCTTTGGTCTTGATGCGGTCGGGAATGCCAAAGCCGCGGTTCATGTAGACCCACTCGTCTTCGGGCGCCATCAGGCCGCGCTGGATTTGCTCGAAATTGGCGATGTCGTCGACCTCGCCAAAATTCGGAAATCCTTCCTGGGTGCGCATGCGCAGCGCATTGATGTCGGTGACGGCGTCGGCGGGCACGGTGCCGTCGGCGACGATCATGGTGCCGTACCAGATCGCATTAGTTTCCTCGACGCCGACCGGCTCGAACACCTGGATGTGGTTGCCGAGCAGGGAAAAATTCGGGAACACGTTGATGTTGACCGGCTCGGAGCCGGCGAGATCGAGCAGCGCAAAGGCGCGGTCGCCGTAGCGTCTGATGAACTCGGCCTCGTAATGCTCCATGCCGGGATGCGCGCTTTCCAGCGCCCACAAGCCACCCGGACGTTTTTCCAGGTTCGGCCGCTTGTCCTTGAAGTGATTGCCATGGCCGGTGTAGCGCATGTACATCGCCTGGGTGTCGGGCGAGTTGCGGTAATAGGCCATGCCCTTGGCGTTCTCGCCGGCAAAGCGGTTCTCGGTCTCGAGCAGCGAGCGGTGCGAATAGGCGACGTGATAGCCGTCGCAGGAATTGTCGTAGGCGAGCTTCCAGTTGCCTTTGTAGCGAAAGCGATTGGCCTCGCAGACCACGACCTTACCGCCGGGATTGCGGTCGAGCCACTCGTCGATGATCTTTGCGATCGGGCCGAGATGCTCGATGAGCGGCAGCGCGTCCATGTTCAGCGTGGCGAAGATGAAGCCGCGGTAGGATTCGACCCGCGGCACCTGCGCGATGTTGTATTTCGGATCGCGCATGTCCTCGGCATAGCCTTCCGGCCACGGCACGCCGCGCAGTTTCCCGGTGTTGAGAAAGTTCCAGCCGTGATACGGGCACTGGAACGATTTGCTGTTGCCTTTGTCCCAGCGGCACAGCGTGGTGCCGCGATGGGTGCAGCGGTTATAGAGCGCGCGGATTTTGCCGTTCGCGTCGCGCACGATGATCAGCGGCCGCAATCCTAAGCGCCTGGTGATGAAATCGTTGTCGTTCGGGATTTCGCTTTCGTGGGCGAGATAGGTCCAGGTGCCGCCGAAGATATTCGTCATCTCGGCTTCGAAAATCGCCGGGTCGGTGTAGATCAGGCGATGGGCGCGGTCGTCCTGGACCAGATAATCCCAGTCGTATAGCGCGGTGCCGCCCAAGCGGGTCGGCGGCGCGTTGATCTTTTCCAGAGCCGTCATGACGCGCTCCATTTTCTTTTCTGCCCCTCCCCCTTGTGGGGAGGGGCGGGGGTGGGGGCTACGGCCTCTCCGCCAGAGCCCCCTCACCCCAACCCTCTCCCCTCTGGGGAGAGGGAGTTCGCCTGCGCAAGCCGCAGGGCGAGCCTTCAGAAGAAATCGAAATACTCGTTCTGCTCCCAGGTGCTCGGCTCGTCGTTCTGCGCCACCTCGCCGCTTTCCTCCAGCGAGCGCTGATAGCGCCCGGCCTCGGTGCGCTTGAGCTTGACGAAGTAGTCGATGAAGGTATCGCCGAGCGCGCGGCGGAACAACGGCTCCCTTTCCAGCGCGTCGAGCGCTTCCGGCAGGCTTTTGGGCAGCATCGGCCGCTCGGCCGTGTAAGGCTCCTCGGTCGCCGGCGGCGGTTGCAGCTTGGCCTCGACACCGGCAAGCCCGGTCAGGATTTGCGAGACAATAAAGAGATACGGGTTGGCCGCCGGCTCGCCCATGCGATTTTCCAGCCGCGTCGCCGGATCGTCCGCGCCGCCGAGCACGCGGATCATGGCGCCGCGGTGGTCGTAAGCCCAGGTGGCACGATCGGGCGCCAGCGAGTTCGGCTTGAAGCGGCGATAGCCATTGACGGTCGGCGTGGCGAACACCGTGCTCGGCACCGCGTAGTGCAAGAGGCCGGCGAGATACGATTGGCCGAGCGGCGACAGCACGTCTTCAGATTTTTGGCCAGATTTTTCCGGCATCAACAGATTGGCGCCATTCGCGGCATCGACCAGCGACTGATGCAGATGCCAGCCGCTGGCGTAATAGCCCTTCAGCGCCGGGCGCGCCATGAAGGTGGCGAAATAGCCGAGGCGGCGGCACACCTGCCGGGTCGCGGTGCGGAACAGCAGCACGTTGTCGGCCGCTTCCAGCGCCCCGCATGGCGCGAACGTGCATTCGACTTGGCCCGGCCCCCACTCATTTTCTATGGAGCGCAAGCCGAGGCCCAGCGCCTCGAACGCGTCGCCAAGCGCGTCGAACACCGGCTGCATCAAATCCATGTTGGATTCGGAATGGTAGTGATAGCCGGGCTCCGCCGGCCAGGTTTTGATCGGACGGCCGCGGGTGCCGGGGGCGCCGACATTGTCTTCGCTCAAATGCTCGTCGGCGACGCGCAGCAGATACCATTCGATCTCGGTGCCGATGATGCTGGTGAATTTTGCATCGATGAGTCTTTGCAGCGCCTTTTTCAGAAGCTGGCGCGGCGCGAAATGAAACGGCGTGCCGTCGTTGAAATATTCGTCGCAGAGAATCCACCCCGTTCCCGGCGCCCACGGCAAGGTGCGGAAGGTTTTGGGATCGGCGACGACAGTGAGATTGGGCGAGCCCGTCATCTCGGCAAGCCCCATGCCGCCGCCGCGGGTGAACGAGGCAAAGACCCGGGCGCCGGCGGAATCCAACGTCGTGGTGGCGACGCCGATATTGTAGCCGGCGTTCAACGCAGCGAGGAACGCCGGCACGGTGAGCGTCTTGGCCCGCACATAGCCGTGGCTATCGCTCCAGGCGAGCCGCACATAGCGCAGCTTGTCCGCCTCGACCCGGCGCTTGATGTCGGCGGCGAGCCGGCGCCGCTCATCGCCCCACAGGCCGTGCTTGTCGATGAAGGTCGGCGGCTTGCTCATGTCCGGTGCCGAAGGGAAAGGAACTTATAGTTTGACGGTTTGCTCGGCGAAAGACAGTCCCCATATACGGGCAATGACCAAGCCTCTGGTTGTCACCATCCCGCACCGGCTCGGCCGGGACGAAGCGGAGCGCCGCCTCAAATCCGGTCTGCGCAGCGCCCAAGAAAAATTCGGCCAGTTCTTCAGCCTCCAGGAAGAGACCTGGACCGACAGCCGCCTGCAGTTCCGCGTCACGGCGCTGGCGCAGACGGCGAGCGGCACCATCGACGTGCTCGACGACCACGTCCGCCTCGAAGTCGTGCTGCCTTGGCTCCTGGCTAAAGTCGCCGAGACCATCCAGCCGCTGATCCGCAAGGAAGGCACGCTGATGCTGGAGAAGAAGTAAGCCGCGGGGCTTCAAAGTTTTTCGGCAAGAAATCGCAGCAGCCGCGGCGCCAAAAAACCCGAATAGCTGGTCGGCTCGTCGATCGGGTCGTTCATCCAATAATGCGGCGCGCCGTGCACGATGCAGGGCCGCACGAAGAAGCCGGCCTGCTTGAGCGCCAGCTGGAATGGCTCGGTGTGCTGCTTGGGATCGACCAGGTCGTCCTGGGTGCCGGTGACCAACAGCACGCCGATCTTGTTGTTGGCGAAGGTCGCATAGCTGATCGAGGAAGCGTCGAAATAGAGCTGGCGGTTTTCCATCGGCGAGGCGCCGAGGAATTTCTGGATATTGTTCTCCGTGCCGCCCTGGATCTGATAGGTCGTCCACATCGCCACCATGTCGTAGACGCCATAGACGCCGACCAGCGCTTTCACTTCGGTCGAGACCGAGGCAAACGGGTCCTGCGGATAGCCGCCGGTGAATTTCTTGCCGCTGAGCGCGGCTAGCGACGCGAGGTGCGCGCCGGCGGATGCGCCCATGAGGCCGATGCGCTGCGGATCGATGCCGAACTCGCCGGCCTTGCCGCGCACGAATTGCACGCCGGCAAGCACGTCTTGCAAAGCCTGCGGGAACGTCTTGCCCTTGGTGGCGAGCCGGTAGCTGATGGCGAACACCACATAGCCGCGCGCGGCCAGAAACGGCCCCCAATATTGGAACGCGGCGCGCACGCCCTGGACCCAGCCGCCGCCATGCACCGCGACCAGTGCCGGCGCCGATTTTGCTCCCTTCGGCAGGTAGAGGTCGCCCAAAAGCTCGACGCCGTCGTGATTGGCGTAAGCGATGCCGAGGTGGGTGGTGACGTTATCCGCGGTCATTGATTGGGCCTCTCCCTGCGTTTTGCGCTTATCGCGTCCGATCCGGCGCCGGATGTCAATCGGCTGTTCATGCCGGCGGCGCAAGGCATGCCTGCCGGAGCGGCCGCCGCCGGTGCCATGGCAAAGTGCATTTCGCGTGCTAGAACAAGGCCGGGCGTGGAGAAGAGGCGGGCTTTGGGAGGCGGAATGTCTGTGGCGTCATCGCGTGAGGCGCAATCGCTTGTCGTCAATGGAACGCGGATCGATTTCATCGAAAAGGGTTCGGGCCCGCCGCTGCTTTTCCTCCACGCCGAGAACGGCATCGAGCCGGCGGCGAAGGCCATCGACGAACTCGCCAAGCACGCCCGCGTGATCGCGCCGACCCATCCCGGCTACGGCCGTTCCGAATTGCCCAAGGGCATGCGCTCGGTCGACGATCTGTCCTATTTCTATCTCGACCTCCTCGATCAGCTCGACCTCAAGGATCTCACCGTGGTCGGCACCGGCTTCGGCGGCTGGATCGCCGCCGAGATCGCGGTCAAAACCACGGCGCGGCTGGCGCGGCTGGTGATGGCCAATGCGGTCGGCGTCAAGGTCGGCGACCGCGAGACCCGCGACATCGCCGATATTTTCGCCCTGACCGAGCCGGAATATATCGCCATCGCTTATTGCGACCCGGAGGTCGGCAAGCGCGACTACAAGGCGCTGCCCGACTCCGAGGTGCTGGCCGCGGCGCGGGCCCGCGAGGCCACGGCGCGCTTTGCCTGGAATCCGTATTTTCACAATCCGCGGCTGAAAAGCCGGCTGCACCGCATCCGCATCCCGACGCTGTTTCTGTGGGGCACGCACGACCGCATGCTCAGCGAGGCTTACGGCCGCGCCTATTGCGCCATGATTGCGGGCGCCCGCTTCGAACCAATCGACCGCGCCGGGCATTTCCCCGATCACGAGCAGCCCAAAATTTTTGCCGAGAAGGTGCTGGCGTTCGCCAATGACAAATGAGTCCGTCATTCCGGGGCCGAGCGAAGCGAGGAGCCCGGAATCCATACTCACTACCCTTGCCGATTGGCACCGCATCGCCAAAGCCATACCATTCGTGAATATGGATTCCGGGCTCGGCCCTTCGGGCCGCCCCGGAATGACGGGAGTGCGCGCTATATGAAAGTCTACCAATTCACCGAGCAGCCCTATTATCCGGCCTGGAAGGACCATTCCGGCTCGCTGCGCGTCAATCTGCTCAACCGCAAATGCGATCCGCGCATCGCCGCCGACCTGTTCCACCGCTATTACGACGAGTGGCAGACCGCCGACGAGCTCGGCCTCGACATCATGCTCAACGAGCATCACCAGACCGCGACCTGCATGTCGTCGACGGTGGTGGTGGGGCTTTCGGTGCTCTCCCGCATCACCAGGAACGCGCGGCTTCTGGTGCTCGGCTATCCGATCGGGCACCGGCCCGACCCACTGCGCGTCGCCGAGGAACTGTCGACCATCGACGTCATCTCGCGCGGCCGCCTCGACATGGGTTTCATCAAGGGCGTGCCCTACGAGTTTCCCGCCTCCAATCAAAATCCGGTCGGTGTCATGGACCGCTTCTGGGAGGCGCTCGACTTCATCATCAAGGCGATGACCACTCACGACGAGCTGTTCAATTGGGAAGGTGAGTATTTCAACTATCGCCAAGTCAACGTCTGGCCGCGGGTCTGGCAGGAGCCGCATCCGCCGATCTGGAGCACCACCGGCTCGACCACCCAGGCGCGGCTCCTTGGCGAGCGCGGCTATGTGATGGCGACGCTCGGCTCCGGCTACAACACGCGGCCGCTCTACGACGCCTATCGTCGCGGTTATCTGGCGAAGTGGGGCAAGGCGCCGGGGCCTGACCGTTTCGCCTATCTCGGCCTGGTCGGCGTCGCCAAGGATCGCGACGAAGCGCGCCGCCGCGGCGAGCTGGTCGCCGGCTATCTGCGCTCGAGCGGCATCGTGCATCTGCCGTTTCGCAATCCGCCCGGCTTCCTTTCGCCCGAAGACAATGCGCGCATGCTGCGCGGCGAGACGCCGCCACGGAGCTACACCAAGGATCGCCGCGTCATCAGCATGCACTCAGCCAGCGCCGAGGATTTGATCGCCGCCGGCATTCTGTTCTGCGGCACGCCCGACGAGGTCTATGAGCAGATCGTCGATTTCTGCGGCTATTGCGGCGGCATGGGCAATCTTCTGATGATGGGCCACGCCGGCTACCTCACCCACGAGCAGACCATCGACAATCTCTCGCTGTTCGCGCGCGAGGTCTATCCGCGGCTCAAGGCGTGGCAACAGCCCGACGCCGCGCAGATTGCGGCCGAGGCCGTGGCGGCGGAAAAGGCCCAGGCCCGCGCGGTGAGCGTCCGCGCCGGAGACCTGGTCGACGCGACGATGGGCACGAATTGAACTCGTCATTCCGGGGCGCGCCGAAGGCGCGAACCCGGAATCCATAACCACCGCCGTTGCAGATTGGCACCGCATTCTCAATGCCGTACCTTTCGTGGCTATGGATTCCGGGTTCGGCCTTTCGGGTCGCCCCGGAATGACGGGAGCGCGCCATGCGGGTCTATCACTTCTCCGAACAGGCCTATCACCCGGCCTGGAATGAGCATTCCGGTACGCTGCGCGTCACCTTCCCGAACCGCAAATGCGATCCGCGCGTCGCCGCCGATCTGTTCCACCGCTATTACGACGAGTGGCAGCTCTGCGATGAGCTCGGCCTCGACATCATGCTCAATGAGCATCATCAGACCGCGACCTGCATGTCGTCGTCGGTGGTGATCGGGCTTGCCATCACGGCGCGCGCCACCAAACAGGCGCGGCTGCTCGTGCTTGGCTATCCGATCGGGCACCGGCCCGATCCGCTGCGCGCCGCCGAGGAACTGTCGACCATCGACGTGATCTCGCGCGGCCGGCTCGACATGGGTTTCATCAAGGGCATCCCCTACGAGATCGCAGCCTCGAATCGCAATCCGACCGAGCTGATGGACCGGTTCTGGGAGGCGCATGATTTTATCTTGAAGGCGATGATTACCCACGACGAAGACTTCAATTGGGACGGCGAGTTTTTTCAATATCGCCACGTCAATGTCTGGCCGCGGGTGTGGCAGGAGCCGCATCCTCCGGTGTGGTCGACCACCGGCTCATCGACGCAGGCGCGCGTGCTCGGCGAGCGCGGTTACGTCATGGCGACGCTCGGCACCGGCTACGGCACGCGCAAGCTCTACGACGCCTATCGCAAGGGTTTTATGGCGAAGCACGGCAAGGCGCCGGCCGCCGACCGCTTCGCCTATCTGGGCCTGGTCGCGGTCTCCCACGACCGGGAGGAAGCACGCCGCCGCGGCCATCTCATCGCCGGCTATCTGCGCACCAGCCCGATCGTGGCGTTGCCGTTCCGCAATCCGCCGGGCTACATCACGCCCGAGGACAATGCCCGCATCCTGCGCGGCGAGACGCCGCCGCGCACCTACACCAAGGACGGCAGGATCATCTCCATGCAATTTGCCAGCGTCGACGAACTGATGGATGCCGGCGTGCTGTTCTGCGGCACGCCCGACGAAGTGTTCGAGCAGATCGTCGACTTCTGCGGCCACTGCGGCGGCATGGGCAACCTCTTGATGATGGGGCAGGGCGGCGAACTCAGCCACGCGCAGACGGTCGATAACCTCACGCTATTCGCCCGCGAGGTTTATCCGCGGCTGAAGGCGTGGCAGCAGCCGGACGCCGAGGCGGCGGCTGCGGCTGTCGCGGCGTAGGCCTTGTCGGTCCCCGTCGTGGCCGGGCTTGTTCCGGACATCCACCTCTTTGTTTTTGCTAGGCTTTTAAGACGTGGATGCCCGCAACAAGTGCGAGCACGCCGATGAAACTGTTCAAAAATTGGCACAAATCTTGATTTTGGGACGGGCGTGGCCCATTGGTAAGCCATGCCAGCAACCGAACCCTTCACATCCGATCCCTTCGTCGTCGGTAAGAGCGCGCCGGCGCCCGAGCCGCGTCCGATCCCGGCCGAGGAATCGCTGTGCCCGGTCGTGTCCCACGCCTGGGTCAATTCCGAATACAAGCACTTGGTGGTCGAGGCGTCGGAGAAGGCGCTCGCGGTCAATCCGGGGCAGTTCTTCAATCTGCTGTGCCCGTCGCCCGACGTCGGCGAATTGTTCTTCCGCCGTCCGCAGAGCGTCTATCGCATCGATCGGCCGCGCGGCCGCATCGAGTTTTTGTACAAATGCGTCGGGCGCGGCACGCGCGGGCTGGCGACGCTCAAGCTCGGCGATGAGCTCAACATGGTCGGCCCGCTCGGCGTCGGCTTTCATCTCGATCCGGGCTATCGCCACATCGTCGTGCTCGGCCGCGGCGTCGGCATCGCCACGCTCGGCCCGATCTCGCAGCTGGCCAAAGAGAACGGCGTCGGCGTCACCGCGATTCTCTCGGCGCGCGACAAGGATTTCGTCATGGCCGGCGCGCTGTTCGCCGAGGCCGGCGACGTGGTCAGCGTGCTCGACACCGACGGCTCGAGCGCGGTGGAGAACGTCGAGAAAATCCTCGACAAACTGATCGCGCAACAACGCGCCGACGCGTTCTTCACCTGCGGCTCGAACCGGCTGTTGCAGCTGATGAAGCGCGTCGGCAGGGCGCACAATATTCCGGGCCAGGTGGCGATGGAGCAGGTGATGGCGTGCGGGCTCGGCCCCTGCTACGTCTGCGTCCGCGCCTTCGAGGTCAACGGCAAGAAGGAACTGCGCCGGGTCTGCATCGAAGGCCCGGTGTTCGACATGCAGGAGGCGGTCGGATGGTAGACATGAGCGTCAAGATCGGCGCGGTGACGCTGCAGAACCCGATCATGCCGGGCTCCGGCTGTTTCTCCACCGATCTCGCCCAGGTGATGGACATCAACCGCCTCGGCGCCATGGTGGCGAAAACCGTCTCGCGCGAATACCGCGCCGGCAATCCGCCGCCGCGCGCCGCCGAGGTCGAAGGCGGCATGATCAATTCGATCGGGCTGCCGACCAAGGGCATCGATTATTTCTTCGAGCACCAGGTGCCGGACTATCGGCGCTTCACGCCGCCGCTGGTCGGCTCGATCTCGGCGACCACCATCGAGGATTTCGAGGCCATGGCGCGCGACGTGGCGCAGGGCGACATCGACGTGCTGGAGGTGAATATCTCCTGCCCGACGCGCGATCCCAAGGGCGGCAATTTCGCGCTGCACGCCGAGCACACCTACGACGTAGTCAAGCTCATTCGCGCCACCACCGACAAGCCGGTCTGGGTGAAGCTTTCGCCCAATGCCGGCGACATCGTCACCGTGGCGCAAGCCGCCGAGCGCGCCGGCGCCAATGCGCTGGTGGTTTCGAACACGATTTTGGGCCTGAAGATCAACACCGACACGTTCCGTCCGGCGATCGGCAATAAATACGGCGGCCTGTCGGGGCCTGGCATCAAACCGGTCATCGTGCGCATGGTGCATCAATGCGCTTCGGCGGTGAAAATCCCGATCATCGGTTGCGGCGGCATCGTCAAGGTCGAGGACGTGGTCGAATATATGCTGGCCGGCGCCACCGCGGTGATGATCGGCTATCTGACCTTCCGCAATCCGACCGGCATGATCGCCATCATCGATGGGCTGGAGCAATGGTGCGCCAAGCGCGGCTTCGCCCGCGTCGCCGACCTCACCGGCGCCATGATCGACGAGCCGCCAATGGAGACTTTCGCCGCCGCCGCCATGCCGATCGGGTGAGTTGAGATGATGCGGCGAGTCCGGAACCCCCTCACCCCATCCCTCTCCCCTCTGGGGAGAGGGATGAGTTTGCCGCCCGCACCTTCACATCACTGCCCGCCGGAGTCTTAATAAGATGGCCGACGCTGCGTCCCCTCTCCCCGGAGGGGAGAGGGACAGGGTGAGGGGGGCTCGGAGCTATCAGAAAAATCCAATGAGCACGCGCATCACCATCCGTAAACCCGACGACTGGCATCTGCACGTCCGCGACGGCGAGATGCTCAAGGCGGTGCTGCCCTACACGGCCAAGCATTTCGGCCGCGCCATCCTGATGCCGAATCTGATCCCGCCGGTGCGCACCACGGCGGACTGCGCTGCCTATCGCGAGCGGGTGATGGCGGCGATTCCGAAGGATGCGAATTTCAAGCCGCTGCTCACCTGCTATCTCACCGACGACACCGATCCCGACGACGTCGAGCGCGGCTTTCGCGAGGGGCTGTTCACCGGAGTAAAACTTTATCCGGCCAATGCCACGACCAATTCCGCCGCCGGCGTTACTGACTACAAGAAGGTCATGCCGGTGCTGGAACGCATGGAAAAGATCGACATGCCGTTCCTGATGCACGGCGAGGACACCGATCCCGACGTCGATATTTTCGATCGCGAGAAGGCGTTCATCGACCGCTATCTGTCGAAATGGGTGAAGCAGTTTCCCGGGCTGCGCTTCATCCTCGAACATCTGTCGTCGAAGGAGGGCGCCGATTATGTGAAAAGCGCCGCGCCCCAGGTCGGCGGCACCATCACGCCCTATCACATGATGCTGACGCGCAACGACTGGTTCGGCCATGGGCTGAAGCCCTATATGTATGTGATGCCGGTAATCAAAACCGCGCGCGACCGCGCGGCGTTGCGCAAGGCTGCGACCTCGGGCGAGGCGTGTTATTTCCTCGGCACCGATTCCGCGCCGCATCCTTATGCGCGGAAAGTCTCGACCAACGGCGTGCCCGGCATGTTCAACGCCCCGGTCGCCATCGAGACCTATGCGCGGGTGTTCGAGGAGGAGGGCGCGCTCGACAAGCTCGAAGCCTTTGCCTCGCTCAACGGGCCAAAACATTATCGGATGCCGCCGAACGAGGACAAAATCACGCTGGAGAAGATGTCTTGGACCGCGCCGGAAGAGATCAAAGTCCCCGGCCCTGACGAGCGTGCGATCGTTTATCGTGGTGGCGAGACGATCGAGTGGAAGGTGGTGAGTTAATTCTCCCTCCCCCTTGTGGGGAGGGTGGGGTGGGGGTCGGGAGGTTTCGTGACGGCGTCGATGCTTGCGCGTGACCTCACGACCCCCACCCCTACCCCTCCCGACAAGGGGGAGGGGAAGAGGAGACAATAATGACAGGCTTCCCCGACAAAGCGGTGATGGCCGAGCTGACGGCGAAGATGCTGCTCGAAGTGGACGCGGTCCGCTTCATGACCGACAAGCCGTTCATCTATACCTCGGGGTGGGCGAGCCCGGTCTATACCGATTGCCGCCGGCTGATCTCGTTCCCGCGCGTGCGCTCCACGCTGATCGATTTCGGCGTGGCGACGGTGCTGCGCGACGCCGGCTTCGAGCAATTCGATGCGGTGGCCGGCGGCGAGACGGCGGGAATTCCATTCGCCGCCTGGATGGCGGACCGCCTGATGCTGCCGATGCAATATGTGCGCAAGAAGCCGAAAGGTTTTGGCCGCAACGCCCAGATCGAGGGCCATATCGAGGACGGCGACCGCGTGCTTTTGGTCGAGGACATGACCACCGACGGCCGCAGCAAGGTGAATTTCTGCAAGGCGTTGCGCGGCGCCGGCGCCACCGTCGAGCACGTCTTCGTGTTCTTCTTCTACGACATCTTTCCCGAGAGCAAAAAAATCTTCGCCGATCTCGGCGTCACCTTGCACGCGCTCGCCACCTGGTGGGACGTGCTGGAGGTCGCCAAGAAGAGCGGCAAGTTCGACAAGGGCAAGCTCAAGGAAGTCGAGAAATTCATGAAGAATCCGGCCGGCTGGTCGAAGGCCCACGGCGGCGTCGCGCAAGCGGCGGAGTAATTTTCCCTCCCCCCTTGTGGGGGAGGGTAGGGTGGGGGGTCGAGAGGTCGAACAACGGCGTCGACGCGTGCATGTGCCGTGCATTTGTCTGCGTCAGTGTGTTACCTCCCGACCCCCACCCCTACCCCTCCCCACAAGGGGGAGGGGAAAGAATGAGTGAGAGGGTGAGAACGAAATGCCAAATCAAGTTGCGGATGTGATCGTTGTCGGCGCCGGCAATGCGGCGTTCTGTGCGGCGCTGGCGGCGCAGGAACAGGGCGCCAAGGTGGTGATGTGCGAGGCGGCGCCGGAGGACGAATCCGGCGGCAACAGCCGCTTCACCGCGGGGTCGATCCGCGTCGTCTATAACGGCGTTGACGACATCAAGACGCTGGTGCCCGATCTCACGCCTGCCGAGATCGAGACCACGGATTTCGGCACCTACACCGCCGATCAGTTCTTCGACGACATGGCGCGCGTCACGCAGCATCGCGCCGATCCCGATCTGGTCGAGCTGTTGGTCACCAAAAGCTTCGATTCGCTCAACTGGATGCGCGAGAAGGGCGTGCGGCTGATCCCGATCTACGGCCGCCAGGCCTTCAAGATCGACGGCAAGTTCAAGTTCTGGGGCGGGCTGACGGTGGAGTCGGTCGGCGGCGGGCCGGGGCTCATCGCCATGCTCACCGAATCGGCGAAAAAGCGCGGCATCGACATCCGCTATTCCGCCCGCGGCATGGATCTGTTGTTCGACGGCAACAGGGTCGAGGGCATTCGCGTGCGCCAGAACGGCGAGGTGCGCGAGTTGCGGGCGAAATCGGTGGTGCTGGCCTGCGGCGGTTTCGAGGCCAATCCGGAATGGCGCACGCGCTATCTCGGTCCGGGCTGGGATTTGGCCAAGGTGCGCGGCTCTCGCTACAACACCGGCGACGGCATCCGCATGGCGATCGATATCGGGGCAGCTCCTCGCGGCAACTGGTCGGGCTGCCACGCCGTACAATGGGAAATGAACGCGCCGGAATTCGGCGATCTCGCGGTCGGCGATCAGTTCCAGAAACACTCCTATCCGTTCTGCATCCTGGTCAACTCAACCGGCAAGCGCTTCGTCGATGAGGGCGCCGACTTCCGCAACTACACTTATGCGAAATACGGCCGCGTGGTGCTGGAGCAGCCGGGCCAGTTCGCCTGGCAGATCTTTGATCAGAAGGTGAAGCATCTGCAGCGCGACGAATACAAGATTCGTCAAATAACGAAGGTGACGGCGAACACCATCGAGGAGTTCGCGCAGAAGCTGGAAGGCGTCAACGCCGCCGAGTTCGTCAAGACCGTCAAGGAATGGAACGCCGCGGTAAAAGCCGACGTGCCGTTCAATCCGAACGTCAAGGACGGCCGCTGCACTCAAGGTCTCGCCATCAACAAGAGCAATTGGGCGAACACGCTCGACGCGCCGCCCTATGAAGGCTACGCGGTAACCTGCGGCGTTACTTTCACCTTCGGCGGCTTGCGCATCAATACCGACGGCGAAGTGCTCAACACCGACTATCAGCCGATCCGCGGCCTCTATGCCGCGGGCGAACTGGTCGGCGGCCTGTTCTACTTCAACTATCCGGGCGGCTCCGGCCTGATGTCCGGCACGGTGTTCGGCAAGATCGCCGGCACCTCGGCCGGCCGCGCCGGCAAGAATTGACCATGGACGCCAAGGTTTCAGGTCCGCTCAACCAGCTCGGCGCCGTCGAGATCGTACAAAAGATCGCGGCTGGCGAGACGACGTGCGAAGCGGTGACGCGCGACTGTGTGGCGCGGATCGCTGAGCGCGATGACATCGTCAAGGCGTGGGTGAATTTCAATCCGGAACTCGCGATCGCGCAGGCGCGCGCGCTCGATCGCGCGCAAAACCGCGGCCTGCTGCACGGCGTGCCGATCGGCGTGAAGGACATCATCGATACGTTCGACATGCCGACCGAGTTCGGCTCGCCGATCTACAAGGGCCATCGGCCGCCGTCGGACGCCGCTTGCGTGGCGCTGTTGCGCCGCGCCGGCGCGGTGATGCTGGGCAAGACCGCGACCTGCGAATTCGCCGGCATGGCGCCGCCGGAGACCACCAATCCGCACAATCCCACGCACACGCCGGGCGGCTCGTCGAGCGGCTCGGCGGCGGCGGTCGCCGATGACATGGTGCCGGCGGCGCTCGGTACCCAGACCGGCGGCTCGGTGCTGCGCCCAAGCTCGTATTGCGGCATCTTCGGCTTCAAGCCGACCTACAACAGTTTCAACAAGGCCGGCGTGAAGCCGGCGGCGGAAAGCATCGACACCATCGGCTGGCTCGCCCGCTCGCTCGACGACATCGAGCTGCTCACCGCCGTGCTGCGCATGCAGGCGCCGCAGCCGCCGCGCACGATGAACTCCGCGCCGCGGATCGGCGTGTGCCGCACCGAAATGTGGGACTCAGCGCAGCCCGAGACCAAGGCCGCGGTGGAAGGCGCCGCGGCGGCGCTCGACAAAGCCGGCGCGGCGGTCCGCGAAGTGAAACTCCCCGGCCCGTTCACCGGCTTGCGCACGATCGCCCGCGAGACCATCAATTTCCACGAACGTGCCGCCTGCATGGCCTATGAGTGGGACAATCATCGTCAGGCACTGTCGCCGCAAATGGTGCGCTACATCGAGAACGGGCAAAAAACCTCACGGCAGGATTACATCGCCGGCTGGCGCCGCGTCGAGGAATGCCGCGCGCTGTTGCCTCACGTGTTCGAAGGGCTCGATATTTTGCTGGCGCCATGCGTGCAGGGCGAGGCGCCGAAGGGTCTTGCTTCGACCGGCGACGGCACCATGCAGGCGATCTGGACCGCACTGCACACGCCGAGCATGTCGCTGCCGACCCATCGCGGCCCCAACAATCTGCCGGTCGGCATTCAGTTGGTCGGGCAGCGCTACGACGACGACTGGCTGTTCGCCTGCGCGCGCTGGGTTTGGCAAAAAATCGGCACGCCGGAGATGATCGGCTGCAGACACGTGTAGATTAGAGTTAAGGTAATGGAATTCGACAATTCGTTCGACGTTCCGTTGTCGCCGGCGCAAGCCTGGGCGGTGCTGATGGATATCCGGCGCATCGCGCCGTGCATGCCCGGCGCGGCGCTGACCGAAGTGGTCGATGCGCAAAACTTTCGTGGCAAGATTGCCGTGCGGCTCGGCCCGGTGGCGCTGGCTTTCGCTGGCCGCGTGCAGTTCGAGAACGTCGACGAGGTCAATTACAGCGCGCGGGTGAAGGCGCAAGGCGCGGACGACAAAGGGCGCGGCTCGGCCAATGCCACGGCGACGTTCCGCATCGAGCCGGCCGATATCGGCTCGCGGGTTTTCATCCATACCGACCTGATGCTGTCCGGCGCGGTGGCGCAATACGGCCGCGGCGTCGGCATGATCCAGGCGACCGCGGCGCAAATCATCGGCCAATTCGCCGGTAATCTGCGCGCCCAGCTCGAGCGGCAGCCCGCCGCCGCAACGCCCGATGTGCCATCGCCGCCGATCGTGCCGGAGCGAACGGCGGCGCCGCTGCGCGACGCGCCAATGCCGGCGAGCGCTCCACGTCCGTCAGTGCCGCCGCCGGAAATGCCGCCGCCTGCGGCCGCGAAGCCGATTTCGGGCCTCACGTTGCTCGTCCGCGTCATCTGGCAACAGGTGCGCGCTCTGTTCAGCGGCCGAAAAGATTAGGTATCATTCGGCGTCGTCAGCGAGGGAGCATGGCACTGGGCAAAACGATCGACAGCGTCGCCGATGCGATGCTGGCGGAAGTCTATCAAACGCCGAAGGACGTCATCGCCCGTGCCACCAAGGCGATCTCGAGCGAGGGCCAGTGAGCGAGTTTTTGATCGGAGCGCGCGTCCCGCGGCTGGAAGATTTTTCCCTGCTGACCGGCGGCGCGCGTTTCGTCGATGATATTCCCGCTCCCGGCGCGCTGCACGCGGCCTTCGTGCGCAGTCCGCATCCGCACGCGCTGATCCGCGGCATCGATGCCGGCGCGGCACGCGCAATGCCAGGCGTCGTCGCCGTGCTGGCGCTCGACGATCTCGCCCCAGTGCTGCGGCAGCGGCGCATGATGCGCGTTTCCAATTCCGGCACAAAGCTCGACCAGAGCTGGCCGTTCGCGCTCGCCGATGGCGAAGTGTCGTTCGTCGGCGAGCCGGTCGCCATCGTCATCGCCAGCGATCGTTATGTCGCCGAAGATGCCACCGCGTTAGTCGCGGTCGATTACGACGTGCTGCCGGCAGCGACCGATTGCCGGGTCGAGCGCGCGCCGCCGGTGCGCCGCGAGCTGCCGGCGAACCGGGTCATTGCCTACAAGGTCGGCTATGGCGACAGCGACGCGGCGTTCGCCAAGGCCGCTCACGTCGTGCACGAGGACCTGTGGATTCACCGCGGCGCCGCCCATTCCATGGAAGGCCGCGGCATCCTGGCGCAAATCGGCGACCGCGAGACGCAAGTGTGGGCCTCGACACAGAAGGCCCACGATCTGAAGAACGCGCTGGCCGACTACATCGATCTCGACGAAAGCCGGCTGCGTGTCGCCACGCCCGATGTCGGCGGCGGGTTTGGCCCAAAGCTGTGCGTCTATCCCGAGGACGTCGCCACGGTCGCCGCCGCGACGTTGCTGCGCCGCTCGGTCAAATGGATCGAGGACCGCCGCGAGCATTTCACCAATGCGGCGCAGGAGCGCGACCAATATTGGTCGATCGAGATCGCCGCCGACGCCGATGGCCGCATCCGCGGCGTGCGCGGCCGGCTGATCCACGACATCGGCGCCTACGCGCTGCAAGACGTCAACATCCCGTACAATTCCGCGACCACGTTGACCGGCCCCTATATGGTGCCGGCGCTGACGATGGACGTGGTCGCAACCCACACCAACAAGGCGCCGGTCTCCTCGGTGCGCGGCGCCGGCTATCCGCAAGCAGCCTTCGCCATGGAGCGTTTGATGGACAGCCTCGCGCGCGCGATGGGCATCGAGCGCGCCGAATTGCGCCGCCGCAATCTGATCCCGGCGGAGAAGATGCCGTACCTGAAGCCACTGAAGGCGCGCTCTGGCGAGCAGGTGCAATACGACAGCGGCGATTATCCGGGCTGCCAGGCGGATATTCTGCGCGCCACGGCGTGGGACGATTTTCCGCGCCGCCAAGCCGAAGCCCGCGCGCGTGGCCGCTACATCGGCATCGGGCTCGCCCACGGCATCAAGGGCACCGGCCGCGGCCCGTTCGAATTCGCCGGCGTGAAAATTTCGCCGACCGGACGCATCACGGTTTCGACCGGCGCCGCCGCGATGGGGCAGGGGCTCGCTACCGCGCTGGCACAAATCTGCGCCGAGGCGTTCGGCGTGCGCGCGGACGAAGTCACGGTCGTTGCCGGCGATACCTCCGCCGCGCCGCTCGGCCTCGGCGGCTTTGCCAGCCGGCAAACGGTCACCGCGGGTTCGTCGGTCAAGATCGCGTCGCAGGCCGTCGCCGCCAAGGCGCGCAAGCTCGCCAGCCATATGCTGGAAGCCGCGGAAGAAGACCTCGAAATCGTCGACGGCGAAGTGCGCGTCGTCGGCGCGCCGCTGCTTGCGGTCAAACTCGGCGAGCTGGCGCGCGTGCTCAAGGGCGCGCCGGGCTATGCCTTTCCGAAGGACATCGATCCGGGACTCGCGGCGGAGGCGACGTTCCGCGTCGATCAGCTCGCCTATTCGAACGCCTGCCACGTCGTCGAGGTCGAGGTCGACATCGAGACCGGCGGCGTCACCATCCTGCGCTATGTCGCGATCCAGGATTCCGGCCGCCGCGTCAATCCGCAGATCGTCGAGGGCCAGGTCCACGGCGGCATCGCCCACGGCATCGGCAATGCCATGTTCGAATGGATGGGCTACGACGAATCCGGCCAGCCGGTCACCACCACATTCGCCGATTATCTGTTGCCGACCGCGACCGAGGTGCCGGCCTTCGAGACGCTCTATAAGGAATCGCCGTCGCCGCATAATCCGCTCGGCGTCAAAGGCGTCGGCGAAGTCGGCGTCATTCCCGCCGCGGCGGCCGTCATCTCGGCCATCGAGGATGCGCTGTCGCCGTTCAACGTGCGCATTGCGCAGATGCCGGTGACGCCGCCAAAACTCGTCGAACTGATCGCGCAGGGTGCGACACGGTAGGCTTTTGACCTGCCGGTGCCGTCGGCGCACACTAACGACCGAAAATGGAGATCCGAATGACCCGCCCGATAGCACGCGTCCTTGTCTGCTCGATGCTTGCGCTTGCCGCAAGCCTGCCGGCGCAGGCGCAAAATTTCCCCGACCGGCCCGTGCACCTGATCATTCCCTATGGGCCGGGGGGCATTACCGACTTTGCCGGCCGCGTGCTGGCGCAGAAAATCGGCGCGGCCTTGGGCCAAACCGTCGTGGCGGAGAACAAGCCTGGGGCCGGCGGCATAGTCGGCGTCGACTATGTCGCGCGCTCGGCGCCCGACGGCTACAACATGGCCGTCATGGATCCCGGCGTCGTCATCAACCCGATCCTGCAGAAATCGATGCCCTATGACATCTTCAAGGACATCGTGCCGCTTTCGATCACCAGCTCCTCGCCCGAGGTTCTGGTGGTTGCGCCGCAGCTCGGCGTCAAATCCTACGCGGAGCTTGTGGCTTACGGCAAAGCCAATCCCGGCAAGCTCAATTTCGCCACTGCCGGCGTCGGCACCACGCCGCATCTTGCCGCCGAGTTGTGGATGCTGCGCACCGGCATCGAAGCCGTGCACGTGCCCTACAAGGGCATCGGCGCTTCCTACACCGACATGATGAGCAACAAGGTGCAGATGTCGTTTTCCAGCATCGCCGGAGCGCTGCCGTTCACCAGCGACGGCCGCGTCATTCCACTGGCCACGACTGGCGCGGTGCGCTCGCCGGTCTATCCCGATCTGCCGACGGTCGCGGAAGCAGGCCTGCCGGGCTACGACGTCGATCTGTGGCTCGGGCTTTACGGCACCGGCGGCACGCCGCCCGCGGTGCTCGCCAAGCTCAATGCCGCCATCGACAAGGCGCTCCACGACCCCGAGCTCAAGACGTCGTTCGCGAAATTCGGCTTGACGCCGCGCGGCATGTCGCTCGCGGACAGCGCGGCCTTCACCAAGTCCGAATACGAGAAATGGAAGAAGGTCATCGCCGACGGCCACATCACGCTCGATTGACGCAAAGCTCGCGACAATGACCAGCCCCTGGCCGACCGAATTGCGGCTGCACAAGGATCGCAAGGCGCTGACCGTCGCCTTCGACAGCGGCGAGCGTTTCGATCTCGCCGCCGAATATCTGCGCGTGCGCAGCCCGAGCGCCGAGGTCCAGGGCCATTCGCCGAGCGAGCGGCGCATCGTCGGCGGCAAGGAGGCGGTGCAGATCCTCGAACTGCATCCGGTCGGCAATTACGCGGTGCGGCTGACCTTCGACGACATGCACTCGACCGGAATCTTTAGCTGGGACTATCTTTTCGAACTCGGTCAAAATCGCGAAAAATATTGGCGCGACTATCTCGACGAGCTTGCCGAAAAGGGCCTGTCGCGCAAAGCGGCGGCGCGTTGACGATGGCGGAGCCTTAGCCGTCGCGCCGCGCTGAATAACCGACCTTCGCTCCGGCGTCCGCCCCAAAAAAAGCCGTCAACGATCGGTCAACCTCGGTTCGGCATCATCGCGGCAGTGTCGGGGTGGGGTGTACGATGGGGCACCTTCCGGCATCAGAACGGCCTAGGTCCTGCTCCCTCGGGACCGGGCCGTTCGCCTTTTCCGGCCTGGCTTTGGCTTTCGCTTTTGGCGCCTCCATCTTTTACGCGTGACATCAACAGCTTGCGGGATCACCGCCGGCCGGTGTCGGTCGCTGCCCTGAAGATCAGGCGTACGCCGCGGCGCCAAAGCGCGTAAGCGCGACGCAGCAACGGCAACGAACTTCGAAGCCGATGCGCGGCGCAGCGCGTTCGTTTCTTTGTCCGCATGGTTGATAGATTGTTTTTGCTGCCGCCGTGGCGACCGCAGCGCGGAAAAGAGCCGCGCAAGGCGTGGCGCACGAGGGCCGAACTTCGCTGGCACGGATTGCTTTTTTTCGTCTAAGATTGCGATAGCGGCCGAAAAGACGCCGCCAATGAGGGAGGAGATGCAAATGAAGTCGCGTACTTTGACTATATTGGCACTGGCGGCCGGATTGCTCGCCGCAAGTCAAGCCATGGCTCAGCCGGCCCCCCCGGCCCCCCCGGCTGCCCCAGCCCCGACTGCGCCGCCCGACCTGAATGCCATTCCCGACAAAATGCCGTTCAATACTCCGTTCGGCACGCCGATCACCATGGAGCGGGCGCAAGGGCTGATCAAGGCGGCGGTCGACGAGGCCACCAAGCGCGGCTGGGCGATGAATGTCGCGGTGGTCGATCCCAACGGCGACCTCGTTGCCTTCGGCCGCATGGACGGCGCCCAGCTCGCCTCGGTGTCGATCTCCCAACACAAGGCCAGGGTCGCGGCGCGTTACCGCCGCCCGACGCACGCGTTGGAGGACGGGGTGCAAAAGTTCGGCTTCAACTATCTGCTGACGCTCGACGACGTCATCGCCTCGCGCGGCGGCATTCCGCTGGTCGAGGGCGGCAAGATCATCGGCGCCATCGGCTGCTCCGGCGGCACCGGCTCGCAGGACGAGGCGGTCTGTACGGCGGGAGCGAGCTCGGTCAACAAATAGGTCACGACGAGAGGCAGACCAGAAGGCGAGGGCGGCCGTCGTGCCGCCCTCGTTGCATCTGGAGCGCGGTTTGGCGTCAGCGCCAAGGGGCGCCTCTTGCGGCTTATCCGTAAAGGTATTGTGCGGCCCGCCCGCGCGCCGCTGGCGTGCACGCCTTTCAGCGAGCCGCCGCCGTGCCCAAAGAGCGGCGCATCAGCGGTCGCCGCTCTCTTTACGGATCGGCGCGGCCGTTGAACAAAACACTCGCGACAGCTGCTCCCTTCACTGCCCAAGTTACTCGCGCCATCGCCGCAGCAAAGCAGGCTGGGCTCCGTATTCTAGGCATTCGGGCAGACGGTACGGTGATCGTTCACGATGGGGGTGGCCCAATTGCCGAAGCGTTGAGCGCCGTGATTGGAGTCAGCGAGATCGTTCAGAAGGAAAATACTTGGGATGATTCCACATCGAGGCAGCGGCAGCCCCCCGCAGCAGCCGACGTGGCACCGGTAGAGGTGGAGAAATGGTCTGATCCCGAGTGGCGAGCACAACGAATCGAAAAATGGAAAGCGCATGTCCGCAAAAGTGCCCCCGGCAAATTGGAGAGAAGGGGACTTGCGGGTTTGTATGAACGGAAGGGCAAGGTTCCAGGGCACATCAAGGGAGCGAGTATCGGCACTATGAACAAGCTTGAGGTACGAGGATTTGCTGTCCCGGTCGGTGAAGTGAAGCCTGGTTTCTTTCCGTTCTATGAAATTACTGACGCAGGCGAGGCTCACTGGCTGAAACATCTTGACGAGGAATCACACTGAACTCAAAACAATTCGCGCAGCGACTAAAGCTCACCAATCTGCGCGATCGCAACAGCGCACCTCGTTCATATCATAGTACTGGATCTCAGAGTCGTTGATGAGCTGCTTGAAGTCTGTTGCGCCCGTCAGAATGGAGTAGCCATAGATGCCCATAGGAGAGTTGTCGCGGTATTTGATGCAACCCAGGCAGCGTATACGTAGCTCTTGCGTAAGACCCTTCTGATTGAGGGCCTTATAGAGCGTGAAAGACGGATGGGAGCGTTTATAGACCTTCTTCGCCTCTTCCTCCCCGACGATGTTGAGCACCGTATACTCACCCGCAAACGTTTTCATTATTTCTTTAGTCCCAGGATTGTGACCGAGGGAGCTCGTTACCAGTAAAAGATCTCCTTCTCGGATTACTTCGTCCTGAAACATCTGACCCAGCTTTTCAGAGTAGTCACCCCATGCGCATATACCTTCAAGATCCAAGAAGAATATATGTGGCAGGTCGTCCGTACGCTCATAGTCAAAGAAGCTCTTATTGAGTAGCGTAAGCGGGATGCCTTGAGCCTGTAACTGCTCGGCCGTCTTCGTTGCGAGCTTGTGCCGCGCCTTGTCGGTTTCGAACGAAATAATCCTCGATGCAAGCCTTGGGTCGATAAAGCGCAGACTTTGGACGTCGCGAAATTCCGTACCTCCGAGCGTCACGTAAACGTATTCAGTATCAGGGCTTACGGAGAGACGAATCGCGCGGGAGTGCATTAAATGCAACGCCGCGTACTTGCGGTGACCGTATAGCAGGCGACCTTCTTCGGGGGCGGCCATGGCTTCCCGCTATTTTTTCTTCGTAGGCTTCTTGATTAGACCTAACAGGTGTTCTTTGGCCTTCTCCGAAAGTTCTTTTTTCGTTTCAGGATCCTCAACCTTGCCTTCGACGGCGAACCTGGCGGCCAATTGACGTGCGTCTTCGGTGGCCAAAACCATATTTAGAGCGACACCAGTGTTGTTTTTCTTTTTTTTGGTGATGCCCACCTTAGGTTTTGGGACATTGCCAGGAAGCTTCTGACCTCTTTTTTTGTTTGGATCGATCTCTACTTCGGATTTGTGCTCGATCCCTAAATCGCCTGTCGTTGAATCGGCCGATAAGCGAAATGGTGTCGCGACTGTTTTGGTGACTTCGCCTCTCCCCAAGATGGATATGCTGCTAAATGCGTCCTTCCAATTCGCAAAGAACTCCCGGATCGTCGGGTGAGTACGAATTAGATCAATTATTTCCCGGTCCGTGTTGAGGTGTCGTTTGTGGGTGTCCCACGGTATGAAGACGTTCGGACCTTTGATGTTCACGTAGCCGCGGATGTATCCCGCCACATTGCCTTTCGGCAGGAAGTCGGCGAATAGGTCTCGGTCACGATACTTAAAAAGGCGGTTATTTCCGTACAGATCAAAGCCGGGTCCTATATCATCCCGAACACCAGCGCTGACTCGACATCCAATTAGAATCTCGATCTGCACGGGTCTCGGTTTGCCCTCGTAATCAAGTTTAAAATTGAATTCTATAAGCTGTGGTCGAATATCGAGCTTGTCATCGTGCGTGCCTGCAAAATCGTATAAGTGGTCGAGTTCTGGCGAAACTTGAGTTGCACGTTGCGGGAAATAAATTTTTATCGCGTTATTCCGTGCCATAAGGAGACTGTATGTTCGTTGAATCTCATGTTTGATTTTCTCGATCTCCTGCGGATTTGTGAACCAAGGATTACCTATTGGTTCTGAGCGAAGCTGCATAATGTAGCGGGTCTGACCGCGCTCGATGACGCTCTGGTCTGCGAGCGAGAAGTATGGAAACTGATACTCCTCCACATCATTCAGCCAATGGTCGTCCAAGTGGACGGAAGCAGCCCGATCGTCGGTTTCCGCGGGATTCCAATATCGTGTCGTGATGTTGACAGCACTAGCTAATCGAAAAATCGCCTTCTTGCCGCCGGTCTTGTAACTGCCAATGCTTGTTGCCAAGGCATCGGTTTCACTGTGGCCGGGAACGACAAGATTGACGAGTTTTTCTACCGGGACGCCACCGGCATTGTCTTCGTACATCAGTTGGCCGGTATCGGAGTCGATACCAATGTGAATATTAAGTTCTTTTGCGGTCTTTTGCGGATGTTTCTCCGACCGACGCTTCCATGCGTCGATGCTATTATCAATGAGCTCAAGCAAGGCTTCGGAGCGATCCAGGTCGCGCCAAGCTCCAAGAACGACCTCTTTATTCGGGGGACGGCCTGCTATGGTGGGCTTCCCCGCGTTGTTCTTGGGTTGCCACAACACAAGCTCTCGGGTCACCAGAGAGCGGAAATCAGCTTTCTCGATGTCGGGCACCTGATAGTCCTCGACGATCTGGTCAATAGAAGAACGCGCCAGGACGCCAAGCTTCTGATCGTGGCTTAGCTCGTTCCAGTCAGGTTTCGTGGCCATTGGAGGGCTCCGTCGTCTATCCAATTCACTTTTAAGCTGGAAGCGCGCTACTCTGCGTCGTAGGTCGGGTGACAGCGTTGGCATAGTAGCGATTGTCGTTTTTTGCCACCAGGTATTTCAGCGCGTACGTCCAGTCCAGCTAGCCTTGCGATGTTTAAAATCTGATATGCGGACGATCGCTGCGGTTTCTACGGTAATAAAACACGCCTCTCCTCGACCGAGGCCGCCAATCTGGCGCGCCAAATTGAGGAAGTCTTTATCGCCCGACTTGCGAGCTATTTGTCGCGCAACTGCGCCGCGGTCGTCTGTGACATTGAATATGAGCTTCGATGCGGTGTTCGCGAACGCAACTGACGAAAAGTCTTCCGGTTGCTGCGATGCCAGCACGACCCCGATACCGAACTTTCTTCCCTCGCGGAGCAATTTCTCCACCGGCGAATTTGATGCGAAAGAAAGGCGGTGAGCCTCATCCAGGAGGATCATGCATCGCAGATCTCCGGGCCCCATGCTTTCGATGTAGCCGATCAGATTCCACAAAAGCAGTTCTGTAACGACTCGCTCTAAAAGATTTTCGAGCCCCTTGAGTTGAACGATATATGTACGTCCGCCTTCCGATAGAATTTTGTTCCAACTGAGTTCGAGACCCGTCGCTCGGAACGTGTTGAAGATGAACACGGTAGAAATGTGCGACGCCACGGCGAGCGCATACTTGCGCAAAGGGTTACGTTTATCATGACCCATGGCATCAAGTGTGAACTTGAGATCGCCAAATCTCGGCGGTCTGTTAGACCAAGACGTTTTCTTTTTCGAATCTATGCCAGCCGCAGCAAATGTCTCTAAAATAGCACTGCGGAGAACCGCATGTTGTTGGATACCTATCGTCGGATATACACGCGCGAACGTGTCTGCAATTCGCTGAGCGACGTTTACGGGACCGTGGATATCGGAGGGAAATATTTGGAGCGGATTGATATTAATCCCGTCTTGTCCGACGTTTATTTCGATTGGTTTTCCGAATTCTTGGAACTCAGCGGGTGTAGTGCCGAGCGCAAAGCCCTGACCCAAGTCGAAGACGATCGTTGGAATGCTGCGTTGCACGAGTTCAGTGCAAATGCACTGGGTAGCGTACGTTTTGCCCGAGCCGCTTTCTCCAACAATTAGCAGGTGAGGGTTCGGCGTTCCGGAGTCCGGCGTAGGTGACCAGTAGAGGATGTCATTCGAGCTTTTGTCCGTTCCGATTGGAATCGTTATTCGAGATTCGCGAAAAATGGCTGGCCGCTGTTTGGCGCGGCGTGGCTCACGCGTTTTGACTGGTTGATCGATATTCGCTTTTTTGTACGTCGCCATGGTGACGTGTGCGGCTACTGCGGAAACCTGACCTGGAGTCACGCCAACCACCTTAGCGATCGCGTCTCGCGGTATTCCCTCGCCAAGAAACTTTAAGATTTCCTCGCGTTGTATTTTCGATAGTTTTGGCGGCACGCTAGTTCTCTCCGGCGCGCGATAAGATGGTCGCAGGTAGCTTTTCGATTTTAAAGTTGGATCGCACGAGAATGTTTTCCGAGGCCCGAAATGATTGGATAGTCTAACCATTGGCGGTCGTCTAAAAGGTTTCCGCCTGCTTTTGGCGATTTACCACCCCACTGCTTAAAAAAGAACGCGGCGCCGTGAATACCGCATTGGTGTCGAATCTCTCTAACCCAATTTGCGTCTAAGGGACGCGCGTGGGGGCCGCTTTCTCCACCAACGATGACCCATTGAATCCCCTTGAGATCAACAGGACCGACTGATTCAAGAAGCGGCTCAAAGGAGATGAAACGAACGCAAGCGTTCGTCTCTCGTAAATGGCGTAGGCGCGTCAATGCGGCCCTGTTCTCGATTGAAACACCTAGCCAGATATGCGCCGGTGCTAGGCCATTCAGATATCGCTTATTGACGTACTTGCGCAGGAGGGAGCTGCGTTTTGTGAGTACCTGGTAGACGTGCCAATCCGCAGTTTCCATTGTTTGAAACACGTGATCGATGTAGGTTTGAGGAATCTTCTTATGAAACAGATCACTCATCGAGTTTACAAAAATCATCCGGGACTTCTTCCAACTAAGCGGTTGCAGCAACCGCTCCGGCCTCAGAGTGAGATCGAAACCGCTGGAGAAGGGATGCTTTGGAACGTTCCGAAAGCGCTCAGAAAAGCGCTCGGCGTAACAGTTGTCACAGCCGGGGCTAACCTTGGTACATCCGGTTACGGGATTCCAAGTTGCATCCGTCCATTCAATCGATGTCTTCGACGCCATCGTCTTTGCGTATCCTTAGATCATGCCGCACTGAATGGAACAATCATCCGCTCAGCCGACGGAGTACCTCCAGCAATTTTTTCGCCTGATCGCGATTGGTTACATATTTTGTGACCAGCGTTGAAGCTTCCTCAAATGAGACCATAAGGGCCCGGCGTCGGGCGCTGATCTTTCCGAGCTTTTTTGCCAGCTTGTCGAGCGATTGCTCGAACTGTTCGCGTCGATCGGTTGCAACCATACGTTTCGTCCTGGCACGCGCACGTAACACCAGGCCCTTGAGGCGGGAAAGCTCAGCCCGATCGATACTTTTCTTTTGTTTAAGTTGCGCCCTTACTTCCTCGATCGCATTGCGAATGGATTGCTCTGCATTGCGTGATACTGAGGAGGACCGACAGTGCTGCGAAATATTAACGCCAACGGGCCCGAGCTGTACTAGCAAATTATAGTAGTGATGATTCACCTCAAAATTGTCGCGGCGGGCGTTTGGAACGATCCGAGGATCACAAATATGGATCTCGCCAATGCTCCAGCCGTTGAATCGGGATTCCTTAAAAATCTCGTCAAAAAGGTTGGCCTCTCCGACCTGTAGATCTCCGACTCGGGCGCGTAGTCCGCGCACACCCAACGTCGGCAATATGCTGCGCACATATTCGTGGTGTGCAATCCACCCTGCCGCACCGACTTCGCCATCGACGTTTGGAAATTCCAGATACTCTATACGCTCTATTCGTAGTTTATGTGCGGTTGCCGGAAATATCATTTCGTTTCGATGGGGGCGGAAGAGCTGTTCACCAGCCACCACTAGCTCGATCGGCTGCTTATTGGGCCGTCGTGCGAGATGCCTCTCGATTTCGGGGCCAAACGAAAAATCCGGCGAGAATGGGACGGGGGCTACCTGCGATAAATAATGTGAGACTATGCGCTCATTCAGCAGCACGTCATTTCGAAGCCGCGCAATGTCTTTCAAGCGGACTTCAAAAAAATGCTCGTTGACATCAGAAGCCTGCTCTTGGGAAAGGGATACGACGTCCGAAATGATCCGCCTGAGGTCCCCGTCAAATGCAGAATCGCTGAGGCGCTCTCGTAACGCGCGGCAATCCCAGGACAATGATGTGATCTTGCTCTCACCGGCCGCTTTGGTTCTAAATTCAAGCTCCCGACAATAAGCGAGGCCGGAAAGGCGCCCAACACCGCGAAACCCTCTAGATGTCGACCCACGCTTCGCCGACGCGCCGATTGCCAGCAACGCCGGTATAGCGTCGTGGCTCTTAACGCCGACGCCATCGTCCCGAACTAGCACCGATCTTGCCGCTTGGTCGAATGTGACCTCGACTCGCCCACGCTTTCGAGCCGTGAGCAGTCCGCTGGATCTTGCGACATCGACCGAGTCGGCCGCATTTTGCACGTATTCGCGAAAAATCGTTGTAGGCGATACGTACATTCCGGACGTGACTAGCTCCATTACGTCCTTACCGATGCGAACGTCTCTGGCATCCACGCTCTCTCGATCGGGTGAACGCTTTTCAGCGGCAGTAGTTTTCATTACGCAGCTTTCTTCTTTGTCTTTCGTTTCACCGGCAGCGCGGAAGGAGCATCATCCTCCAACCCTGCATCCTCTACGATTTCTTCCGCCGTCATGTTGATCTGTGCGGCCCGCTCCTCATGTAAGCGGGTGCGCTGTACGAGTCGTATCTCAAACTCTTGGTCCTTGTGCAACGGAACGTGAAAGCGTGCGACGTTCGCAACTTGAAACGGTAGATCACGGATGGCGCCTGCGTACTCCGCAGGATTTCGAGCAGAGAGGAAAGTCACCAATTCGGCGCGTTCAGAATCCGACAGTCGGCTAAGTGAGGAACGGTACTCGTCCAGTTCTGCGCGGCCTTCATATCGCTCGTAATACTGCCGATTGAAAATCATGTGGTGCGGGCGCGAGAGAATATCTTCGAATTCTTGGTGGGTCGCACCAAAAGCCGCTTTGAAAAATTCCGGCTCTCCGGAGACCACACCGTGCGTCGCCTGGAGCACTATTTGGACAGATCGGAGATAGTACCGGTTCCATTTCGGGCCGACGTGCGTGCGGACAGGAAGGTCAGTCGGCTGATACCGCATCGGGAACGAATAGATGCGGATGGACAAATCTTCGTTCAGGCGCACATTCAGATACATGCGCTCGAACAGGTCTTGGGGCGAATCGTGAAAATTGTACAGCATGTAGTTCGACAGATCGTTCAGCCCGAACTCATGCGCATAGCGGATAGCAGTTTCGTAGGGCGCCTTGAGCCCTAAATGGTCGAATGCGATGCGGAGCGGGCTGAGACAGATCGAAGATAGCTCCCGCAGGTACATCCGATCCTTGCAAAGAATCCGCGCATCCACTCCCTGATTGAAATCGACCCGCCGTTGTGCGGGAACGCGCTCGCCCTTGCGTTTCAGTTTGGCCCCGCGAACGAAACCAAGGTCGCGAATCTCTGCGATAATCTCCTTGAAGCGAGCCGAGGCCACAACATTATTGTCCATTAACATCAAGTCGCGGCGCGGACCGTACAGATCGTCAACAGCTCGAACAAATTCGGTCAGCGGTGTAGCGTCTCGCTGCGCGCCTTCTAGCTTGGGCACCCCGCAGAAATGACATTTGCGGATGCATCCTCGCGAAGCGTATGCGAAGTACGCATCTCGAACCGGATACTGATAGTCGATCTGGTCAAGGATACTGTAATCGGGGACGAGATCCTCGATGGGCGTGCCAGCCATATCGTCGGCGTAGAAATCGCCATCAAACTCGTCGAGCTGTAGGGACTTTGCGGGCGGTCCATCAAGCAGCCCACGAATAAAACGGACACCTCGCCATCGAGGCTCTGTCAGGAAACGCTCATGCATTAGCGAAGCGGCTATACCGCCAACAAAGACGCGCTGCGTCTGGCCGTGAACAGCGTCGATGGCGAAGTCCACCGTCTCAGCTATCTTTTGATACTCGAAAGAAAACAGCGTGGTTATGTACACGCGGTCCCAAACCTTGTGAGCAAGACCGGGGACGGGGCCTTTTGCGAACGTCACGTGGTCACGCTTCCCGCGCGGCCCGTGGTACTGGGCAATTTTCATCAATCCGAGCGGCGGGTATTTGTTTTTATAGCCCGGCTCTAAAAGCAAAATTCGCTTGTTGGCCATGCCCGGTTCCCACCCCTTATCGCATCATACACGCGCCCGCCTTGGCTGTGCAGGTCGCGATCTCGTAATTCCGGCTCGCTCGGCGATTTAACCGCCGCGGCTCCGGTGATTTCCATGGCCGGGTGTGCGGGAGGGCGATGGTGGCTGGCGGTCCGCGGCCGGGATTCATGTCATCGAACATCCGGCGAACAAAGTCCACGGATTTTCCACGGGTCCAAGCGTCGTCTTCGCGTTTCGTTCTGCCGTCACTTGCCGAGAAGGCAAATCACGTAAGCGTGGAAATGTAAGGAAATGCGGCGCTTTTCGTGGTGGGCGCTGTAGGGATTGAACCTACGACCTCTCCCGTGTGAAGGGAACGCTCTCCCGCTGAGCTAAGCGCCCGGGCCAAACAAGCCGGACTTAATAGGGAGCGGTTCGGCAGGGTGTCAAGGGAATGTCCGAGAGCAATGCATCTTGCAATGATCGGATGGCCGCTTTCTGGGCGCGCCCAGATGTTTCTGATCCCAAGCAGTGACGCTTAATTCGACGATGCCACCCGCGACGCCGTCGACTGCAGCGCGCGGATGCGGTCGGCGAGCGTGGTCTTGTTTTCCTGCGGCGAATCCATGCCGCCGGCGGGCGCTTCGCCCCGCTTGCCGTTGATGTCGACGACCGGCGCGGCGGCTTGGGCGCCGCTTTGGCTCAACGCCGGCGCGTCGACGGCGAGCATCGAGACGATGGTGGAGCCCGGGCCTTCGAGCGCCGCGGTGAGGCGGGCGACTTCGGCGGCGACGTCGTTGATGCGCTCGCGCAACAGCGCGTTCTCGACGCGCTCCGACGCCCAGGTCGATTCAGCGTCGCGCTTCATGGTCGCAAGCTCGCGCTGCAGCTTGTTGCGCTCTTCGACGGCGAGCGCGAGCTGCGCTTCGAGCTGCTTGATGTCGGAGCGGAACTTGTCCGAGGCGATGGAGCTGCGGCCGCCGACGGCGGCCAATTCGCTGCGCAGATCGGCTTCGGTCTGGCGCGCGGCTTCGGCGTCGTTGCGCAGCTTTTCGATCTGATAATCGCGCTCGGCCAGTGCCCGGCCCTGTTCGCCGAGCCTGGTCTCGAGCTCCTCCACCCGCTTGTGCAGCACTTCGGCTTCGGTGGTCTGCAGCAGGAGCTGACGTTCGAGGTCGGTGGTGCGCTCGCCGAGGCTGCCGAGCTTTTCGCGTGCCGCGGCCAATTCCGCCGCCGTCGCCTCGGATTCGCTGCGCTCGCGATCACGGCGCAGCTCGATGTCCTTCACCACGCGCTCGTAGTCGGCGACGCTGACCTTCATCGCTTCCACTTGGGTGCGCAAGGCGGCAAGCTCGACGCGCTGGCTGTCGGACGTGATCGACTGCTCGCCGAGCTCGGCGACGAGCTTGACCAAGTCCGCCTCCTTGTCGGCAAGCGCGCGCTCGACGTCGCGCAGCGCGCTATTTTTGAGCTGGAATTCCTCTTCGGTGGTGCGCAGCTGCTCGCGCTGGCTCTTGTCGCGGGCCTCGATCGCGAAGATGGTCGCGGTCTTCTCGCCGAGTTCTTTCTTGAGCTGGTTGATGGCGTCGGATTTCTTGCCGAGCTCGGCAAGCTGCGACGTCGTCTTGGTCTTCAGCTGCGCTACGCTCATTTCCAGGCGGCGAGTCGACATGGCGAACTCGGCGCGCAACTGATCCTTGTCGGCGCGGATTTCGGCGATCGACAGCGGCGTCGCCGCTTCGAGGCGGCGCATGGTCAGGCGCACGGCGCGGTTATGCACCAGCGGGACGAACAATAGTCCGAGCAACGCCGCAACCAGAAAGCCGATGCCGAAATACATGATCGGTTCGATCATGAGATTACGCCTCCCTCCGCATCGCGGCACACTGCCATGCGGATACGCACCGCACCACATTCACCGGCCATTAACCTAAACCGACTTTCGCCGCCGCGCCAATGTTTGCTGCAAAGAGTTTTGCGCTGTCGCGCTTATGTCACCCCAAGGCGCCGCTCCCGACGAAAGTCGGGGACGCTGCGCGAAAGCCGGTGTCGGATTTAAGCGCCGACGGACCTTCAGAAGGGGTTCCAGGTCGGCCGCTGGGTGAATTTGAGGTAGCCGAGATTGGCGCCAAGCCGCAGCCCGACGCCCGAACGGATCGGCACCAGCACGATATTATTGGCGGTGACGCCGTCATGCCGAAGCCGCCGATGAAATAGGCCGAGCCGTCCAGCCCGCCGAAGCGGTCGAAGATCGCCGCGGTCCGCGGCAGGTTATAGACCAGCATCATGGTGCGGGCGCCGTCGGCGCCGGCATCGAAGCCGAGCGTCGGCCCCTGCCAGAACACCCGCAGATCGCCGGCATTCTTGGTGTAGAGCGTGCCGTCGCCGTAGCGCAGGCCGCCGACGAAGGCGCCGCCGGCTTCTTCGCCGAGCACATAGCCGTTGGGCAGGCCCCACTGGCTCACGGCTTTCTCGACCACCATGGCCAGCCCGCGCGAGACGCCGCCGAAGAAGCGATGGCCGGCATCGATGAGCTCGTTCGGCTGGAACCGGCTGTCGTCCCGGGGCGGTTGCTGCTGCGGCGGGCCGGCGGGGACCGCGCTGGTCGGCGGCTCGGCCGGCGCCGTCTGCGCGGCGCACGGCGCCACGCCCGATCCGGCCAAAAGCGAACCAAAGAGTAGGGCAACGATGGCGAGCCGCGAGGCCGAATTCATGACGAGTTCCCCCTTAACCCCTTGCTCACACGCTTTCGTTTAACTCTCGGTGAGACCTATCCGAATCACCCCACCTTTCGCCAAAACTATGACCGCAGCACGGCAGAAACGGAAGCGCTACCGCGCCGGTTTTGCCGCCTTGGCGGGTGTTCTGGCGGTGCTTGGAACCGTTCCGCCGGCCTCGGTCGCTGCCACCACCGAACGGCTGGTGGTCGACTGGCATACGGGGCTTGCGATCGGCGGCTATGATCCGGTCGCCTTCTTCACCGACGGCCGGCCGGTGGCCGGCAGCGCCGATTTCGAACTCCGCTACGCCGGCGCCATCTGGCGCTTCCGCAATGTCGGCAATCGCGATGCCTTCGTCGCGCATCCGGATATCTACATGCCGAAATTCGGCGGCTACGACCCGATCGGCGTTAGCCGCGGCGTGGCCGTCGCCGGCAATCCGAATGTGTGGCTCATCGCCGGCGAGCGGCTCTACCTGTTCTACGACCGCGGCCGGCTGGAAAAGTTCGCCGCCGATACCGACCGCTTGAGTGCCGAGGCCGAGCGCAAATGGCCCGACGTCAAGCGTGCGCTCAGTCCTTGATCGATACCGCGCCCGCCGGGTCGCCCCAGGCGAGGAATGCCGGGATCAAAAGGTCATTGGTGCCGTAGGTGAGCGGCGTGCCGTCCGGCGCGGTGACGCGCCCGCCGGCGGCTTTGAGGATGGCGTGGCCGGCGGCGATATCCCAGTCATGGGTCGGCGCCAGCCGCGGATAAAGGTCGGCGGTACCTTCGGCCAGCCGGCAGAATTTGAGCGATGAGCCGCTTGGGATGAGCTTTGCCCCGGGCAAGCCGTCGACAAAGCTTTTGGTGCGGGCGTCGAGATGCGAGCGGCTGACCATGACGACGGTGTCGCCTTTGGGCCGCGGCCGGGTGTGGATCGGCGTTGGCGCTTCAGTCTGGAACGCAAGCGAAATCCGCGCGGCGCCGCGGCCGACGACACCGCGCCATAGCGCGCCGAGCGCCGGCGCGCAGATGAGGCCGAGGAGCGGCGTCCCCTCGGTCATGAGCGCGATATTGATCGTATATTCGGCGCGGCCGGCGATGAATTCACGCGTGCCGTCGAGCGGGTCGACCAGAAAGTAGCTGCCGCCCACTGGCGGCTTCGGCTTTTGCCGCGCGGCCTCTTCCTCGGCAATGACGGGCACGGCCGGAGCAAGGCGTTTGAGACCCTCGCAGATGATGGCTTCGGCGGCTTCGTCGGCCGCGGTTACCGGCGAGCCGTCGGCCTTGCGGCGCACGCCCGCTTTGCTGGCCAAATCCAGAATCGTCGCCGCCGCATGGGTGGCGATCCTGGTCAACTCGTCCATGAGTACGGCGCACGCGGCGGCATGAAGGGTCGGCACGGACGGTTCCCAGGGTTTGCAGGCATAAGAAGAAATGCCGCTCTAGCACGGCTGCATAGACCGGGCACGATTGCCGAATCGGCTAGGCTGTGACAGGCACTGCCCAAATCCCTTAAGCGGAGTCACGCATGTCCGCACCGTCCAGTCCTATCGCCATCGGCGCCCTCGACCTGGCCGCGCTGTTGTGCTCGCGCGTCTGCCATGACCTGATCAGCCCGGTCGGCGCCATCGTCAACGGGCTTGAAGTTTTGGACGAGGACAAGGACGAGGAAACCAAGGTCTTTGCCCTCGATCTGATCAAGAAGAGCGCGCAACAGGCCTCGGCCAAGCTGCAATTCTGCCGGCTCGCCTTCGGGGCGGCGGGCTCGGCCAGTGCCCAGATCGATTTGGGCGACGCCGAAAAGGTGGCGCGCGGCCTCCTCGGCGACGACAGGACCACGATTGTGTGGAATCTGCCCCGCGAATTGCTGCCGAAGAACCGCGTTAAGCTTTTGTTGAACATGCTGCTGATCGCGGTCACCACCATTCCGCGCGGCGGCACCATCACGGTCGACCCGGCCGAGGGCGGCAAGGGGTTCCGTCTCACCTCGTCGGGGCTCAATGCCCGCTTGGCCGAGGCCACGGCGGGTCTCCTGGTCGGCAGCCCGGCCCATCCGGTCGATGCCCATGCCATCCAACCGCTCTATACCGGCATTTTGGCGCGGGATTGCGGGCTGACGGTGTCGGCCGCGGCCGAACGCGAGACCGTGGTGGTGACCGCGAGCTAGCAGTTGCAGCGGGTTTATTTTGCGACTTTTGGGGCGCCTTTCGACGCCCTCCGCAACTGAAATTAAACCGTTTGGCAACAGACTGAGGAAAGTTCGATCAGGCGCAGCATGCCTGACGACGCGGGCGCGCGCCTTGTGCGCTTCATGAGTATGCGAGCGGGCGGCTGCCTACCGGCAAACGCCCAGCGGTGTCGAGGGCGCCTGTATGGACGACCTGTTGCGTGAATTTCTGACCGAGACCAACGAGAGTCTCAATCTGGTCGACGCCGAACTCGTCCGTTTCGAGCAGGAACCGAACAACGGCGCCATTCTCGGCAATATTTTTCGCCTGGTGCACACCATCAAAGGCACCTGCGGCTTTCTCGGCCTGTCGCGGCTCGAAACCCTGACCCACGCCGCCGAGACGCTGATGGGCAAATTCCGCGACGGCATGCCGGTCACCGCCGAAGCCGTCACGCTCATTCTCTCCACCATCGACCGCATCAAATCGATCCTCGACTCGATCGAGAAGAGCGAGCGGGAGCCCGACGGCGGCGACGGCGATCTCATCGATCCGCTCGGCCGCATGGCGCGGCAGGAAGCGGCAGCGCCGGCGCCGGTCGCGCCACCCCCGCCGCCGGCCCCAGCGCCGGTCGAGCTCAAAAAGCCCGATCAGCCCGAGCCGCACGAGAAAGCCGACAAGCAAGACAAGCCCGCGGCGGCGGCCGAGCGGCCCGACGAGGAGCGCGGCGACCGGCTCGCCAGCCATTCGATCCGCGTCAATGTCGATACGCTCGATCATCTGATGACAACCGTCTCGGAGCTGGTGCTGACCCGCAACCAGCTGCTCGAGATCGTCCGCCGCCACGAAGACTCCGACTTCAAGGTGCCGCTGCAGCGGCTCTCCAACGTCACCGCCGAGCTGCAGGAAGGCGTGATGAAGACGCGCATGCAGCCGATCGGCAATGCCTGGCAGAAGCTGCCGCGGGTGGTGCGCGATCTGTGCGCCGAGCTCGGCAAGGACATCGAGCTTACGATGCGCGGCGCCGACACCGAACTCGACCGCCAGGTGCTCGACCTGGTCAAGGATCCGCTCACCCATCTGGTGCGCAACTGCGCCGATCACGGCATCGAAAGCCCGGCCGAGCGGATCGCCGCCGGCAAGCCGGCGAAGGGCACGATCCGCCTGTCGGCCTGGCACGAGGGCGGCCACATCATCATCGAAATCTCCGACAACGGCCGCGGCCTCGACCTTGCCGGCATCAAGGCCAAGGTCATCGAGAAGGGTCTCGCTAGCGAGGCGCAGCTCGCCGCCAAGTCGGAAGCGGAAATCTGCAATTACATCTTCGCGCCGGGATTCACCACCGCGGCGAAAGTGACCAGCATTTCCGGCCGCGGCGTCGGCATGGACGTGGTGCGCAGTAATATCGAGCAGATTGGCGGCACCGTGGACTTGAAGTCCTTAAGCGGCGCCGGCACCGCCTTCACCATCAAAATCCCGCTGACGCTGGCGATCGTGTCGGCGCTGATCGTCGAGGCCGGCGGCGAGCGCTTCGCCATTCCGCAGCTTGCGGTGCTCGAACTGGTTCGCGCTGGCAATAACGGCGAGCACCGCATCGAGCACATCAAGGACGCGCCGGTGCTGCGGCTGCGCAACAAGCTGTTGCCGCTGGTGCGTCTGAAAGAAGTCTTCCGCCTCGGCCAATGCGACAACGAGAACGGCTTTGTCGTGGTCACCCAGGTCGGCAGCCAGGTGTTCGGCGTCGTCGTCGACGGCGTGTTCCACACCGAGGAAATCGTCATCAAGCCGATGTCGTCGAAGCTGCGCCACATCCCGGTGTTTTCCGGCACCACCATTTTGGGCGACGGCTCCGTGATCATGATCATCGACCCGAACGGCGTGGCGCAGGCGCTCGGCCGCGCCGCCACCGCGGCGGCTCGCGCGGAAAAATCCGAATTGCAGGGCCGCGAAGAAGAGGTCGACGAGGATACGGTTTCGCTCCTGGTATTCCGCGCCGGCTCGCAGCAACCCAAGGCCGTGCCGCTGTCGCTGGTGACGCGGCTCGAGGAGATCGATTGCCGCAAGATCGAGATCTCCGACGGCCGCCATCTGGTGCAATATCGCGACCAGCTGATGCCGCTGTTGCGGATCGACCCGGAATCGAGCCTCAAGAAGGAAGGCGCGCAGCCGATCCTGGTGTTCTCCGATCAAGGCCGCTCCATGGGGCTCCTTGCCGACGAGATCATCGACATCGTCGAGCAGCGGCTCGACATCGAAGTGTCGAGCGATCGGCCCGGCCTGCTCGGCTATGCGGTGATCAAGGGCGCGACCACGGAAATCATCGACGTCGGCCATTTCCTGCCGCAGGCTTTCGAGGATTGGTTCCGCCGCCGCGACCCGTCGGCGGCGCGGCAGGCGCGCACTGTGCTCCTGGTCGACGATTCCGTTTTCTTCCGCGAACTGTTGGCGCCGCTGATCAAGGCCGCCGGCTACCGGGTGGTCGCGGCGGCGTCGGCCGCCGATGCGCTGACGGCGCTCAAATCCGACAGCCGTTTCGACCTCATCGTCACCGACATCGACATGCCGGAGATGGACGGCTTCGCGCTCGCCGAGGCGGTCCGCGCCATGCCGGCGGCCGCGGCGGTGCCGATCATCGGGCTCGCCACCATGGTGTCGGCCGAGACGGTGGAACGCGGCCGCGCCGCGGGCTTCCACGATTTCGTCGCCAAGTTCGACCGCGCCGGCCTGGTGGCGGCGATCAAGGAGCAGGGCGTCGACCTTAGCCGGGCGGCATGACGATCATGAATGACACTCAGCTCAGCGACTACGTCACCTTCAGCACGGCCGATCAGCTGTTCGGCCTGCCGATCGAATGCGTACAAGACGTGTTCAAGCCGTCGAGCATCACGCGGGTGCCGCTTGCCGGGCCGGAGATCGCCGGCGTGCTCAATCTGCGCGGTCGCATCGTCACCGCCATCGAGCTGCGCAGCCGGCTTGGTTTGGCCGCCCGCGGCGAGGGACAGGTGGCGATGGCGATCGGCCTGGAGTCGAGGGGCGAATCGTTCGGCCTTCTGGTCGATACGGTCGGCGAAGTGCTCAAGCTGCCCGACGACGAGCGCGAGCCGAACCCGATCAATCTCGACCGCAATCTCGGCCGCGTGTCCGCGGGCGTGTACCGGCTCGACGGGCATCTGCTTGTCGTTCTCGACATCGACCGGGTGCTCGATCTCAGCCCGGAAGCCGCGGCGGCATGAGGCCGGCGATGGCAATAGACGCGGTTCGGCGCGAGTGAATTCAAAGCGGGCGTGCCCGCGAAGCGTGGAGTGAGGACGTTATGAAGACCTGTTTGGTTGTCGACGACTCGAGCGTCATCCGCAAGGTGGCGCGGCGAATCCTCGAAGGGCTCGATTTCCAGATCATGGAAGCCGAGAACGGCGAGGAGGCCATCGAAACCTGCAAGCGGCAATTGCCCGACGCCATCCTGCTCGACTGGAACATGCCGAAAATGGACGGCTATGACTTCCTGCGCGTGCTGCGGCGGCTGCCCGGCGGCGACGCGCCGAAAGTGGTGTTCTGCACGACCGAGAACGACGTCGCGCACATCGCACGCGCGCTCCATGCCGGCGCCAACGAATACATCATGAAGCCGTTCGACAAGGACATCGTCGAGGCCAAGTTCCAGGAAGTCGGGCTGATCTGAGCCGTTTGCCGTCGCGTCATTGGAAGTCTGAGTAAAGTCAGCGTGCAAAGTCCGAGTCAATGAGTATCGCCTTCGCCGCCGCCGACCGTGCGGTCGCCACCGACAAGCCGATCCGCGTCATGGTCGTGGACGATTCGGTCGTCGCGCGCAGCCTAGTGGCGCGCTGGGTCGACGCCGAACCGGACATGACGGTCGCCGCGTCGCTGCGCACCGGCCGTGAGGCCGTCGACCGCATCGAAGGCAGCGACGCCGATGTCGTCGTCCTCGACATCGAAATGCCGGAGCTCGACGGCATTTCGGCGCTGCCGCTGCTGTTAAAGAAGAAGCGCGATCTGATGGTGATCATGGCGTCGGCGATCACCCGCCGCGGCGCCGAAGTGTCATTGCGCGCGCTGTCGCTGGGCGCCGCCGATTATATCCCCAAGCCCGCGACCACGCGCGAGGCCACCACATCCGCCGATTTCCGCCGCGAGCTGATCGAGAAAATCCGCAACCTCGGCCGCCGCCGTCGCGGCTTGCTGCGCCAGCCCATGCCGGTCGCGGCGCCCGCCGAAGCGCGTCTGCCGCGCCATACGTTGGTGCCGCTGCCGTCGCGCGACGGCTTGCCGGGCAAGCACGAGGCGCCGCCGCTGACGTTGCGGCCGTTCTCGCCGATCGTGCCGCGCGCCTTGCTGATCGGTTCTTCGACTGGCGGCCCGCAAGCGCTCACCGCGTTGATCGAAAAGCTTCCCGCCGCGATCGACCGCGCGCCGGTTTTGATCACGCAGCACATGCCGCCGACTTTCACGACGGTTTTGGCCGAGCATCTGTCGCGCGTCGGCGGCCGTGGCGCCCACGAGGCCGAGCAGGGCGAGCCGGTGCTCGCCGGCGGCGTCTATGTGGCGCCGGGCGGCCGGCATATGCGCGTCGTGCGCGACCGCGACGGCATCAAGATCGCGCTCGGCGACGATCCGCCGATCAATTTCTGCAAACCGTCGGTCGATCCGTTGTTTTCGTCGGCCGCGGCGGTGTGGGGCTCGAGCGCGCTGGCGCTGGTTCTCACCGGCATGGGCGCCGACGGCACCCACGGCGCCGCCGATATCGTGGCTGCCGGCGGCAGCGTCATGGCGCAGGACGAGGCGACCAGCGTCGTCTGGGGCATGCCGCGCTCGGTGGCGCAGGCCGGATTATGCTCGGCGGTGCTGCCGCTCAACGAGATTGCACCAAGGATACTTCGATTATTTGCGGGGGGCCGGGCGTGACGCCACTTGATTACGATTATCTGCGCCGCTGCCTGAAGGAGCGCTCCGGCCTCGTTCTGTCGGCCGACAAGCAATATCTGGTCGAGAGCAGGCTATTGCCGGTGGCGCGCAAGGCCGGCCTGACCGGCCTCGGCGATCTCGTGCGCGCGCTCCGCCACGGCCACGACGACGCGCTGATGACCGCGGTCATCGAAGCGATGATGACCAACGAATCGTTCTTCTTCCGCGACAAGGTGCCGTTCGAGCATTTCCGCAACGTCGTCATGCCGGCGCTGATCGCGGCGCGCCGCGCCTCGCGGTCGATCCGCATCTGGTGCGCCGCAGCCTCCACCGGCCAGGAGCCGTATTCGCTCGCCATGTGCCTCAAAGCCATGGAACGAGAGCTTGCCGGCTGGCGCGTCGACATTCTGGCGACCGATCTCTCGAGCGAAGTGCTGGAGAAGGCGCGGCAGGGCATCTACAGCCAGTTCGAGGTGCAACGCGGGCTGCCGATTCAGCTCCTGATCAAGCATTTCGCCCAAATCGGCGAGCTGTGGCAGATCGCGCCGGAATTGCGCGCCATGGTCAAATACCGGCAGTTCAACCTGTTGTCCGACTTCACCCAGCTCGGCCTGTTCGATGTGATCTTCTGCCGCAACGTGCTGATCTATTTCGACCAGCAGACCAAGGTCGACGTGCTCAACCGCATGGCGCGTGCCACGTCGAGCGACGGCTACCTGGCGCTCGGCGCGGCCGAGACCGTGGTCGGGCTGGTCGACAGCTTCAAGGTCGTGCCGGACCAGCGCGGCCTCTACGCGCCGAACGCGCGGCGGCCGCTCTCAGCTACACAGCCCGCGGCCAAACCCATCCCGCGCCTGGCGGTGGTGAACGGCGGGCGCTAATCACCCGCTGCGTTTCCCGGCTGCGCTACGCCCAGGAAACACATGCGCTACAAACAAAAACCCCGCCTCGCGGCGGGGTTTTCTCTTTCCCGGTCTCACTCAAATCGTCAGGCGGGTATCTTCGCCTCTTCTTCGGTCGGCTCGCGCAGCACGTAGCCGCGGCCCCAGACCGTCTCGATGTAGTTCTTGCCGCTCGAGGCGTTGGCGAGCTTTTTGCGCAGCTTGCAGATGAAGACGTCGATGATCTTCAATTCCGGCTCGTCCATGCCGCCGTAGAGATGATTGAGGAACATCTCCTTGGTCAGCGTCGTGCCCTTGCGCAGGCTCAGGAGCTCCAGCATCTGGTACTCCTTGCCGGTCAGGTGCACCCGCGCCGCGCTGACCTCGACGGTCTTGGTGTCGAGATTGACCACGAGATCGCCGGTCTGGATGACCGACTGGGCGTGGCCCTTTGAGCGCCGCACGATGGCGTGGATGCGGGCGACCAGTTCGTCCTTGTGGAACGGCTTGGTCATGTAGTCGTCGGCGCCGAAGCCGAGACCCCGCACCTTGTCCTCGATGCCGGCTAACCCCGATAGGATCAGGATCGGCGTCTTGACCTTCGAAACGCGCAACGAGCGCAAAACTTCGAAGCCGGACATGTCCGGGAGGTTCAAGTCGAGGAGGATGATGTCGTAGTCGTAGATCTTGCCAAGATCGATCCCTTCCTCGCCGAGATCGGTCGTGTAGACGTTGAAGCTCTCGGATTTGAGCATCAACTCGATCGATTGCGCGGTAGCGCTATCGTCTTCAATCAGTAAAACGCGCATGCCAGTCCCCTTCCTCGCCGCGAGGGCTTAAGGTCGGCACGCCGCAGCGGCGGCCCCTGGAAAACGCCTTGGGACAAACTGATTCGACACACTAACGACGCTATGGTTAACAAAACCTGATTCCTTCATGCAAGCATTCTGTAGGCGAATTCCGACGAATCGCCTTAAGATGTTGCCCTACAGGGGTTTTCTCTCCACGCATCGGTTCATGTTTCAAATTAAGTTCCGGTGCTAACCGACTCTAACGACTCACCCTCCATCCTGGCCGGTGAGCCGCCTTGTTCCCAAGGACGATAACCGGATGATTAACGGCCCGGGTAAATACACCGTTAAGACGGCGGCCTTCCGGGTAACCATTATTGCGGTCTTAAGATCGCGGGGCTGGCCGTGAAGGCGCTGGCTGAACAGATCAACGAGCTCGACGGCATCGAGATTTATGGCCGCGTGGTCGGCGTTCGCGGCCTGATGGTCGAGGTTTCAGGCCCGCTGCACGCCATGTCGGTCGGCGCCCGGGTGGTGATCGAGACACAGGCGAAAAATATTCCCTGCGAGGTGGTCGGCTTCTCCGGCAATAACGCGCTGCTCATGCCGTTCGCGCCGCTCGAAGGCGTGCGGCGGGGCTGTCGGGCGCTGGTCACGTCGGTTGCCGGCGCGGTGCGGCCGTCGGCGGGCTGGCTCGGCCGGGTGGTCAACGCGCTCGGCGAGCCGATCGACGGCAAGGGTCCGCTATTGCTCGGGCCGTCGCCTTATGCCTTCAGGAACACGCCGCCGCTGGCGCACGCGCGCCGCCGGGTCGGCGCGCCGCTCGATCTTGGCGTGCGCGCTCTCAATACTTTCCTGACCTGCTGCCGCGGTCAGCGCCTGGGCATTTTCTCCGGCTCCGGCGTCGGCAAATCGGTGCTGTTGTCCATGCTGGCGCGCAACGTGGAGGCCGATGTCACGGTGATCGGCCTGATCGGCGAACGCGGCCGCGAGGTGCAGGAATTCTTGCAGGACGACCTCGGCGACGCGGGTCTCGCCCGCTCGGTGGTGGTGGTGTCGACCTCCGACGAGCCGGCCTTGATGCGCCGGCAGGCGGCGCACGAGACGCTCGCCATCGCCGAATATTTCCGCGACGAAGGCAAGGACGTGCTGGTGCTGATGGATTCGGTGACGCGTTTTGCCATGGCGCAACGCGAGATCGGCCTGTCGGCGGGCGAGCCGCCGACCGCCAAAGGCTACACGCCCACCGTCTTCACCGAACTGCCGCGGCTTTTGGAGCGGGCAGGGCCCGGTACCGAGCAGGGCACCATCACCGGCATTTTCACTGTGCTGGTTGACGGCGACGATTAC
>Ga0210408_10000171_pt1 | contig 99026 bp, 98 predicted proteins | sample IncBWH4MmetaG_FD_155471 | JGI IMG/M metagenome (GOLD analysis project Ga0210408, IMG submission 155471) | Forest soil microbial communities from Barre Woods Harvard Forest LTER site, Petersham, Massachusetts, United States - Inc-BW-H-4-M | ecosystem: Environmental > Terrestrial > Soil >...
TGGACGAACAATCTCAAGTACGCCCGCCGAGGATCACAAAAGCAATCGCGTCGAGTGCGATTCCACCCGGGTTCTAACTTTGGCAGAGCGCGTGCACTAATGATGCCGCGATGGAACGAAGCCACAGAACTGAGAACTCCAAATTGCACATTCAGACAAGTGAGCTCTCCGAAACAGCACCGCGCCGCCGCAACAGGACGCCCCTTCGGTTTCTGATTGTTCTGCCGTTGATACTCGCCACGCCAGCGTTGCGATCGCGAGCAACGGAATCAAAAGTGCACGTAGGCAGATGGAAGATAACTTACATTTCCAGTAAAGAGCCACATTACCGAGGAGAAAAAATTCCCATGAAACAGACATGTCACGGCCATTCCGCATTTCGCATCGAGGCGGCCAATACCAAGATTTTGATAGATCCGTTTCTGTCCGATAACCCGTCTTGGGACAAAGGGTGGAGCGGCTGTCTTACAGGCAAGAGCTCGACACAGGGAGGTGACCGATGAAGGCGATTGTGGTGACGGATCAGGCTGCGGGAACGGCCGGGGTGAAGCTGGTGGAGCGGCCCGAGCCGCAGGCGGCGATAAACGACGTCGTTGTTCAGATTCATGCGTCGGGATTCACCGGGGATGAGCTGACGTGGCCCTCGACCTGGACCGATCGCGTCGGCCGTGACCGGACGCCTTCAATCCCCGGACACGAACTGGCCGGAGTGGTCACCGCTCTCGGCTATGGCACGACGGGGCTGTCGATTGGACAGCGGGTGTTCGGCCTCACGGACTGGTATCGCGACGGCACGCTGGCGGAGTATGTGGCCGTCGAGGCACGCAACCTCACACCGCTGCCGGGCGACGTCGACTTCACCGTGGGCGCGGCCCTCGTGATGCCGAGCCTGACCGCGTGGCAGGGGCTGTTCGAGCACGGCCGCCTTCACGCGGGGCAGAGAGTCCTCGTGCACGGTGCGGCCGGCGTAGTCGGTTCGATGGCGAGCCAGCTCGCACGTGAGGCCGGCGCGTACGTCATCGGCACCGGGCGCGCTGGCGGCCGTCAGACGGCTCTCGACTTCGGCGCACAGGAGTTCGTCGACCTCGATAACGAAGCCCTGGAAGACGTCGGCGCAGTCGATCTGGTTTTCGATGTCATCGGTGGCGACATCGGGAAGCGGTCTGCGGGCCTGATTCGCGCCGGAGGAACGCTGGTGACCGTCACCGGCCCGACCGAGGCGCGGCCCTCTTGCGGCCTGACTATCGACTTCGTCGTCGTACCCGATCGCGCCCAATTGAGTGAGGTCGTCCAGCGGGTGCGGGATGGTCGACTGCGGACGAACATCGGCAACGTCTCGACTCTCGACGATGCCGTCGCCGCCTTCAACCCGACCGAGCGACGCAAGGGAAAGACGATCATCCGCGTTCATCCGTGAGGACTCGGGGATTGCCTAACGCCCACGAAGGTGCAATTCACGCGCCGAAGAGGAGACTTTAGATGTCGAACACGATTACGCCGACCGTTTTCTATCGCACGCTTAACATGGAGGGGCTGGAAATCTTCTATCGCGAAGCCGGTCCCCGGGATGCTCCCACCGTTCTGCTCTTGCACGGCTTTCCGTCGTCTTCTCATATGTTCCGCATCTGATTCCCATGCTTGCGGATAAATATCATGTCGTTGCCCCAGACTTCCCTGGATATGGCGAAAGCTCAGCACCGTCGGTCAACGATTTCGACTATTCCTACGAACGGTTAGCGACTGTGACCGAAAAGTTCACCGAAAAGCTGAATCTTTCTTCCTATGCGCTATACCTCTCGGACATAGGTGCATCGGTTGGCTTCCGGTTAGCTGTCATGCATCGCTTTCTCTTGCGGTATTCCCGCATCCACGCCGCTCTCTGTGCTGGATCACGATATGGCATATAACTAATTAACTCTCCGCACCGTGTACCGTGCACCCGTTTTTCTTTTTCTTTATCGATTTGTACTCTCGGATCATTTGTTCGTACTCGCGCAATACAGAAACGCGTACTCGCTCCCTGTGGCAGATTGTTCGCAAGTGATGCCGTGTGCATCCGAGCTGTATTAGGGACGGGAAGCCGATCTTTCTAATCTGCCGGATCATCCAATCGCCGGCCTTCATCATGCCGTCCGAGTCAGAAGCCTTCGCTCAAGCTAGGTGAAGCGGGCCAAGGGGCTCTCAGTTGGCATTCTTTGTTCTGAGCTTTGTTCTCACCAAATCGCCATCTCCGAACCAGAGGAGCGGCGAATTATTCAGCCCGCGCTATCTTTTCGATGATGCGAAGTTTTCTATCCTTGCCGACATCGTCAAGGACGTGGATGTAGTCCCCAACGTGGCCATCTTTTTCGAATCGGACTCGACTGTGACCGTTAACTGTAACGTCCAGTTTCTTATGGGTCTGCCCGACGTAGACTGTGCCGTCGTCGAGCTTGAACGAATAGGAAGTTTGATTCCAGTCCGGACAATGGCGGCACCATTCGTTAGCTGTCGAAATTTTAATGACTGAAGAGTTTTCCCATGTTGGGGACGACACGGACTGGAAAAGCAAAGCGGCCACGACAATACTTTGCAGCATAACAGGGCGGATTATACCCTCAGCTGCTGCCTTCCTTTTAGGGCCATCATGAGCGGGCTTGCACCCGCCGGAATTAAGGGCAACGACTTGTACCTCAAAAAACCCAAGGGCAGCGGCGATCTGAAGACCTACATTACGCGGCGTGAGCGGAATAGGCCTGACAAGCCCACCGCCAACTGCGGGTTGCCGGTGGCAAATCGGAACTAGCTAGCAGTGCCTCCTCAGAACCGTACCCCAGAGATCGTCTCGGTCTCACGCACTTGCCTTTGATCCCGGGGAGATTGCACGGCTGAAAGCTCTGGTGGAGATGGCAAATCCACTTGCCCAAATTATGTAACCGAGAATCGAGGAACCCTAAAATGCCCCCGCAGGTTTGCCACCGCCACAAATGCCCAGAGTCGAAAAGGTATCCACCGCAGTGGCCTTGGCCAGGCCCACCGATTAATCCGTCCATCAATTCCAACAACGGGTAGTTTCCCATTAGAGTGTTAGGACACTACCCACGGCACGCTTACCGCAAACCGGCTGCATCTCGTTCACTCACTTTTCCACAGCGATACTCAGACTACACAAGCGAATTTCGGGCTAGTATGTGGCCAAAGTCAGACTGGATAGCTGCCGGCAGATCAACGGTAGTGACAAGGGGCGGTACTTCTCGACTGCCCCTTCCAGTTACTCCAGAATGCCGAGAAGGTCACGAGAAGGTGGCCAATGCTATCCGAACGTTTCCCGAGCCAGCAGCAGGGACTGGCCAACCAGCAGGTCAAAACTTGGCGACAGATTGATCCTCGCCAAAACTCACTTCTAGGCAAGAAACTCCGGCGTGCCACTCGGCAAGCAATGTGCGAGATCGAGAAACGGACCGAGGAAATTCGGCTGGCGAATCGCCTCAACTGTAATCCCACCGCCACCGAGGTGCAGATTCTGAATATGTGGGGACAAGAAATCAACAAACTGGCTGAGGCCAGTCACGCGATCTACTGCAAAGACTGGGAGCTACACGGCAATAAAAGAACCGCAATTTTCGTCAGAGCTGTATCGGCTCAACTGTCGCAGACGATAAATCGGTTAGGGAGCACTGCTGCTCATGCTGCACGGCGCTTACATCGTCGCCGCGGTGGCACAGCAGGATCGCTCGAGGGATCTTACACAGGGTTGGCAAGAAAGCTATGTGAGGATTTGAAACAAAGGCTGGAGATTGAAGCGGAAGACCTTGAAGTCCAGGCCGCGCAAGAAGACACGCGTCTGAATACTGCCCGTGAATCTGTCCTTCCGAGTGCTGCTAGTAAAGTTATATTGGCCGACTCGTCAGCTCGACAGGCTGGTAGATTGAAAGCTGCTGTGATCGCCGATCGGACGGCGCGCAAAAGAGCGCGTGTGGACCTCGGCGAATGGGCAGAAGAGCGGCTCCGAGAAGGTCTTGCGTTCGTGCGTCTCGTCCGTGCGGGCAAACAACCTGAGCGTCTTCGAACCGAGTTCCCTGTGCTATTCACCGAGGTTATTGATAAATTGCAAAAGCGGAAGCAGGATCTCTTGTTCGCGGAGGCTCAGCAACTGCCTATGAAGGTCTCTGATCTAATGGAGCGGATTGCCGATGTAAAAGGGTTGAGCGCCGCCACTCTGATCGACTATCGAAAGGAGTATCGGTGCGAGACTGGGACCGCGCGCAAGTGCCGGCAACCTAAAGCCAAGAAAACACGGCCGGACATCACTCGCGGCTAGCTGCGTAACTAGGCCCAAACACGACTCCCAGAAACACTCCCAGGACCACTCCCAAGCAATTCCCATTTGCATGTAATAGTGGACGAACTGGACGGCGGTGTTGCCGCTGAGAAAACCTTTCCCTAGCGACTAGGGGCAGTGGATGTTCGCAGCGATAGCTGCGTCCAACATCATGGCTCGCCAAAGATGAACAAGGTTTGCATGTTGTCACCCTTCGATGCAGAGGAACTTCAGAAGCGAAATACCCGCCCCAATTGTCGGGACCACCGGCACTGCAGTGAGAGCAAAGCCGCAGAATTGGTCGCATCGGGATGGGCTAGAGCACTAGGACTGTCAGATCGCATTGGGATGGCACCGGATGAATTTCCCCGGCCGATTGACAGCAACGGCTGGACTGTCACTCAATGGAGAGCTGCGGCAATCACCGTCGGACGGAGCGCAATGCGCTCGAAACACAGGAGGGGTTTGTGAGCATGGACGATTTGAAAGCCGCTCGTCAAATAGTCGATCTTAGCCAGTTTCACATTGCTAGGCTGACCGGGATTTCTCGCACTCGGTTAAGCCTCGCCGAAAACGGCGACGTCCAATTAAAACCTGAGGAACTGTCGCTTATTCAGGAGGTGTTGCGAGAGCATCTAGCCGTGAGAGCGAAGAGGATAGGATGTCTGCTGCAGGAGCAGCATGTAGCTGTCTGACTTTAATCCCAAATAGTAAGGCCATCCCCGACAGGATGGCCAGAAACGGAACTAACTGTGAACCAATCTAGTTGTACGGCAGAAGACGTTCGCCGTCAACCTCTCCGGTACTCCCTGCCCAAAAAAGATTCGTTGCGGGGAGCAATGATCGCAAACGGCGCCATGAGGTTGCACCTGCGCAGACTCCACGGCGATGCCGCAAGTCCGCAGCGGAGAGCTGCGATTACCAAACTCTTGGCCGCCTCAGATGCGATCACGCGCTCGCTTTCATGGCTGGCCCCGTGCACCCACGAATCGTTGCGCGCATCGAGTGGGGCGTGTGAAAGGATCACGATGATTTGGACGCGAGCCCTGGCGGACCTTGCCAGGGAATTGGGACTCTACTGGCCAGAACCGAGTCCGCAAGCTAACGGACGCAACCGTCAGGCGGATCCTAAGAAGAAGGAACGATCGAGAGCCCTTCCTGATACGCCCAAAAGGCCGCCGTTAAGGCGACCATTGCGGAGGCGACCGTGAAAGATCCCACTAAGATCCGCAATGGTCGCCACGATAACTCGCGCCTCGCGTATCGGCTGGTTGGCGACCGACTCAGCCTGAGAGATCGGCTTCTGAAGCGCTTGATAACTGACAGTCGAGCTGGGCGAGAGACGAGCAGCACTGACGTAAACATCGAAGGCGGGCGCCAGTACGGAGCGCGTTGCAAGGAACTGCGAGATGACGGCTGGGAAGTAGTGAATCGAGTCGAGCGGGTTGAACGTGTGGCCCGCGGCTGGTTCCATATTGATTTCGAAACCATGCGGCAGCTTGGCCGGCACGACCTCTTGGCCTTGGGGCTCCCAGAGCGCTACCCGAGTGGCGCTCCGAAAATCAGTGTCCCGCTCGCAGGGTCCATCGACACGCTGACATTGTTCGGCGCCAGTGCCGCTTCAGAAAGGTATCCAGACTGACAATGGCAGGCAGAGTGCTGATCGGCGACAACGGAATCTGGACATCGCGCAAGTTGGCGAATCTCCAACCAGAATGGGCAAGGCCGGAATACGCCTGGCTCTACCCAATTGCTGGACCTAACTCAGTTTTTGAGTGCGATCCGCGCGCAATCTGGGCGAGGGCTTATGCCTTTGCCAGGCCAGACAAATCGATTGAGGACGTAGAAGGTATCCTTGCAGCTTTTGTGGAAGCCAAACTCTTGTTTACGTGGGAACAGGATGGCAAGAAATGGGCTTACTGGACAGGCTCAGAGAAGCCAGGACGTCGCCCGCGAGCAAGTTGGATGAAGCGATACGCTGAGCGTGGGTTGTTAGATCCTGACCCGCCCGCCGAAGAGTTGAAAAGGTTCCTGGCACGCGGCGAGTGTGCCCAGAGTACGCCTGAAGCGTGCCACCAGCACGCAGCAGACGTGATAGGAACTGGAATTGGAAGTAGATTGGAATTGGAAGTAGATAAACCCTTGTCCGCAGAAAAAAGCCCAGCGGACCACCCAAAAGACTCTGTACTGCAACCCTGCACCGCGAAGGCGAAAACAAAACACCGTCCAGGTCGAACTGAAGGATTCAACCCCAGCGAGATAGCTGTCGCTCTCTGCCAGCAGAACGGTTGGAGCGGCCGCGATGTCATCACAGCGTTAGAGGTGGCCATCAGCTTCAAAGCCGAAGAAATGCCGGAGTCAAGTTTAGAAACGGTTGGCGAATGGCTCGTAAAGGCATACTTCGACGACAAGGAGCAGAACGGCAAATATGCTGGCGGCCCGAAAGCGTACTTCCAGGAGGCAAAGTACCCTCACTCTAGACGCAAACCGGTAAACGGAAGTGTTCCAGCCGCTTCGCCAAATGATCCGGTCGCATATGCACTGGCGCAGATGGAGGGTGACTGAGATGCAAGATGCTCTGGTCAACATCGACGCCGAAAGAACGTTACTAGCCTGCGCCCTGAACGATTCGGACAGCCTGTATCGCATCATGTTCCTTGTGGAGGCTTCAGATTTTTCCCTTGATTCTCACCGCCGCATCTTCTTCGCGATCGAGGACTTGGCCGAATCAGGGAAGCCGGTGGACGAATTAACGGTGTGTGATGCGCTCGGGGCTAAGAATCAGCTTGAGTCAGTTGGTGGCGCGGCGGTCATAACCGGGTTGAGCGAGAAGGTTGATGCCGGCTTGGCCAAGACTACGCATGTCGAGTACTACGCCCAACTCGTTCTCGAAAAATCGCGCCGGCGACAAGTGCGTGCTGCAGGTGAACGTGTATGCGGGGCGACCTGCGACCCGTCGGTAAGTACAGATGACTGCCTGCGGATGGTCCAGGAGAGCCTGCTTCAGATTGAGGCGGCATCGAAGAAATCCACCGCGCGGCACATCAAAGAAGTAATCCCCGAGATGCTGTGCGAGATCGAGGCGCAAGCCAGCAATCAAGGCCTGGTCGGAATGAGCACGGGGCTGCAGTCGCTGGATCTTGCTACTGGTGGCATAAGGCTCGGGGAAGTCTGGACGGTCGGAGCGCTGCCGGGCCGAGGGAAAACGGCATTTGGCGTCCAAGTTACGTTGGCAAACGCCAGTGCGGGCACGCCCGTAGCTGCGTTCTCTCTCGAGATGCAGGATACCGAGATCGCCAAGCGCTTCCTGTGCGCCAGATCGTCAGTTGGGGCCACGCAAGTCAGAAACCCGCAAACCATACGGAACGAACGCTGGCGGGAAGTGATGGAGTCAGCTGCCGGCTTGTCCGAACTTCCGATCTACGTTGACTCTCGGCCAAGCCTGAAGATTCAAGAACTGATCGCCAGTGCCAGGCTGTACATCCGACGCTACGGCGTAAAACTCATCGTTGTGGACTACCTCCGCCTGGTTGACGCACCTGGTCGGGAGCTACGGGAGCGAGTCGGCTACGTGGCGAACGCATTGCGCGAATTGGCAAAGAGTGAGCGGATTGGGCTTCTGATGCTTTCACAACTTCGTCGTCCAGAAGGCGGGATGAACGCGAAGCCCACGATGCTTGATCTCAAAGAAAGTGGTGACATCGAGAATCATAGCCATGTTGTCTTATTGCCTTTCCTTCCAGTCGGAGACGATGGGGGACCTCGGCCAGAGGAACAGCAGGTGATTATCGGTAAGAACAGAAACGGCCGTATCGGCTCTTTGCCCGTGTATTTCGATGAAAAGCGGTTGCAGTTTGAAGAACGCGCCCACATGTGAATAGGTGCGTTCCAAAAACCGCCCATGGACAGTGGCTGTAAGTGGTTCTTCCGCAAGACGCGACGACAGGCGAGAATGAAGTACCAGAACGAGTTGTTTTTGGAACACCGGAAACTAACATGAGTGCGGAGCGGCATCAATGCGAATGGCTGGACCTAAAGGCTCTTCAGAGGTACGCCTGTGTCTCCGAGCGCACTCTTCGAGATTGGATCCATCGCCCCGACAATCCTTTGCCGGCCGTGCGTGTGGGAACGAAGCTTCTGATCCGGCGAAGCACTCTCGACCGCTGGCTCCAAGCACACGAGGTAAAGCGGGTTGACGTGGGCTATATTGTCGATGAGATGGTTGCCGGAGTGACGGGGACGAACTGATGGGCGTGAAGATTCGCAAACGCGGAGGCAAATGGTACGTATTCGTGAACTATCACGGACGCCGCAAGGCGAAGTGTGTGGGTGCTAGCCGGCAGGTCGCGGAGCAGGTGAAGCGTCAACTTGAAGCCAAGCTGGCGCTCGGTGATCTGGGCTTCCTGACCCAGAGTGAAAGCCGAGTCCAAACTTTCGATGCCTACGCTGATTGCTGGATGAAGGATTACGCCCGAGTTGAGTGCAAGACGTCGACGGCGGACGGTTACGAAGGGGTTCTACGGCAATATTTGCGCCCGCGATTCGGAAGCAAGCGGCTGGGCGAGGTCAGCCGCGACGATATCAAGGCCCTGATCAACGAACTGGTCGCCAAAGAACTGTCGCGCAACACTGTGCGAAATGCACTCTGCGTTATTCGCGGGATTTTCAACCATGCCATCGAAGGCGCAGTGCTGGAATCAAACCCTGCGGCCCGCCTAGGGCGCTTTACCAGGACGGCCAAAACGGCCGAGACCAAAGGCGTGGCACTCACACCAGCTGAGGTCAAGTCATTTCTTGAGGCTGCGAAAGAGATCTGCGCAGACTACTACGCCCTGTTTCTCACCGCCATGCGGGCTGGCCTCCGCCGCGGCGAGCTTGTGGCCCTGCAGTGGGGCGACATCCAGTTCGGCAAGGACGAGAGCGATCCCAACCGCTTCATGATCGTGCGGCACAACTATGTGCGCCGCGAGCACACGACCACGAAGAGCAAAAAGAGTCGGCGCGTAGATCTCTCTCGCGAGCTTAGGCATGTGCTGATCGAACTTCGGGACAAGCGGCTGCTGGAAGCTTTCCTGAAAGGGAAGAATGACATCTCGGACGAGTTAGTCTTTCGCTCACCCGAGGGCTCGATCCTTGATCCTGACAACCTGTACCATCGCTACTTCCTGCCCGTGCTCATGAAGGCTGGGATTCGCAAGGTCCGGCTTCACGATCTCAGGCACACGTTTGGCTCGCTTCTGATTCAGAACGGCGCCTCGATTGTGTATGTGAAGGAGCAGATGGGCCACAGTTCAATCCAGATTACGGTCGATATTTACGGGCACCTGATCCCGGGCGCAAACGTGTGTTTCGTGGATCGGCTGGACGAGGTCCTGGAGCAGGAAGAAAAAACAACTCCGCAACAAAATGCAACTCCCGCACAACCAGCAGAAGCTGCGGACAGCGAGATTTCCACGGAAGCTGTTGGTTTGATTGGTGGCGGCGGTTGGACTCGAACCAACGACCTACGGATTATGAGACCGTCGCTCTAGCCACCTGAGCTACGCCGCCACTGGGACAAGCAAATTATGCGCTATAACTTGCCAGAGCTACTTGCGCCAGAACGCAGGAAATCACAAAACTGACGGGCACCGAGCGCAAACCTGCGCCGTTAAGTATTATGAGGCGGAGGCCCCTCCTCACTGACAACTATCCGCGTGCGTATCGGCAAAGTTGACGACCTTCCAGCCGGATTCCGCGCGATAGAGTTGGAACGTCTCGACGCCACAGTGCATCGGCGCGTGGGCCACGCCGTTCTCTGTGTATCTTACGATGAATTTGTAGTGCGACCACACCACGGCTATTGGTCCGTCGACGTGGATCTGAGGATCAATCAATTGATCGTCCCAGGCGCCCTTCGAAATGCGCCCCATGGTCTTAATCAACCTGTCGCGTTCCTCGACGGCAAAGTTCCACTTGCCATCTTGGAGATGCAGGGTAACCTCTCGGAAGTCAGGGTGAAGGGCCACCTCTAGTTTGCTTGCGTCGGCTTCTCGCCAACCATCAAGCAGCATATGCACGGTCTGCAGCACGGCTTCCCGATCGCCATCGGCCGTTCCCGTTGCTGTCACGGCGAATGAGGCCATGGAGGCTGCCACAGCGAGCAGAAAAACTATTATGTTTCTGCCAGGCATAAATCTACCCCCCTCAGCTTGACTGTCAGTAGTTCTCGAAACCAGTCAAGTCTCAGCGGTAGCAATTATCCGCTCCGAGGAACTTGCAAGCGTGCCGGAAAGGATGTCGTGATTGGGCGTGGCATTTTCTTTACTCATGCGCGCCCGACAGACTAAATCCTACCACAGGCTCACGGACTGGCATCCCCACTGCAGAACACTAATGGCATGTGTTCTGCCCGTTCGACTGACCTCGCAGGTACAATTAGTTGGCGCCTTCACTGGTTTCGTGGCACCTAATATCACGTGAATCATAAATACTTGCTGGTAGTCGTAATTTCTCTCGCCGTTACCGGGATTGCTCCGGCGCAGACGGCGAAACCTGAACGGGGACAGCAAGATGATCTGCCCAATTCTGCCTCTTTTTCTATCAAGCCATATCATTACATTACAGGCGGCCAGCGCTTTAAGTGGTTCGTCGACAGCACTGTCGGCCCAGAGACTCTCACAGTGGGTCTCTTCACTGCCGGCTTTGGCACTGCCCGGGACACCCCGAAAGAGTACGGCAGTTCGTGGGCGGGCTTTGGCAAGCGCTATGGCATGCGGCTCACGGGTGTTTCAACCGGCAATGCCATGGAAGCGGGATTGGGCGCGCTCTGGAAAGAAGATCCCCGTTATTTTCGGGCATACCACCAGCCGTTCAAGGGACGTCTGGAGAATGTCGTGATCATGACTTTCCTTGCCCACGATCGCAACGGCCAACTCACGCCTGCGTATGCCAGATATATTTCTACCCCCGGAAACAACTTCCTCTCCAACACCTGGCGGGCCGATAGCGAGGCCAATACGCGGAGCGCGTTGCTTCGCACCGTGTGGGGGTTTCTCGGACTCATGGGAAAAAATGGCTTCACGGAGTTCTGGCCGGACGTCCAAAGGCATGTATTTCACGCCAAACACTGAGTCGCAGCTTCTTTCTCGCTATCAGACGCTTTCAGGTCGCAGCCTGTTGCAACTGGGAGGGAGAAAATTGACACTAGGACGGGATGAAGGCCATCGCTGTAATTCCTGCTCGCCTCGCTTCCACCCGCCTGTCGCGTAAGATGTTGCGCGAGATCGCTGGGCAGCCACTGATTGGCCGGGTGTATGAAGCCGTCAAATCCTCGCCATTGCTTGACGACGTCATCATCGCCACAGATTCAGATGAGATTGTCGGAGTTTGCCGGCACAACGGCTGGAAAGCACAATTGACGGCGGGCTCGCATCGCAGCGGGACTGAGCGCGTGCACGAAATCTCGCAATTGGTGGCGGCGGATATTTATCTCAACGTACAGGGTGATGAACCGCTCATTCGTCTTGAGCATATCGCTGCGCTACTTGATGTGATGGAGGATCCGAATGTCGAAGTGGGGACATTGAAAACGCTGGCACAGGCGGCGGACATCAACAGTCCAAATGCGGTGAAGGTCGTCACCGACAGAACTGGCCGCGCACTTTACTTCTCCCGTGCCACAATTCCCTACGATCGCGAAGCGACGAACCCCTCCTTCTTCAAGCATCTGGGCTTCTATGCGTATCGTAAGTCGGCGCTGAACCGATTTGTCGAGTTTCACGAATCTCCGTTAGAGAACACTGAACGGTTGGAGCAATTGCGCTTTCTGGAAAATGGAATTCCGATATATGTAAGAGAAACGCCCTTCGACACCGTGGGAGTGGATACGGAGCAAGATCTAGGGCGGGTGGAAGCCATCCTGCGGGCCGCCAAAAAAGCTGTCTAGACAGCCCTAGGTCGCATTCTTTCCCAAGCCTCGGCAGCGGCCACGCGCCGGGAAATTGCCGGATGGGAGTGGAAAAACCATTCTACCCATTTGGACGGGGAGCGCTCGGCCAGATTTTGCTGGGCCAGCTTGTTCATAGAAGAGATAAAAGGATCGACTTTGGGGATGGAACAGAAGGCATAGCGGTCAGCCTGGCGCTCGTTGTAACGGGAATAAGCATTTAACGCCGGCAAGACCAGCAATGACAGCACAATCGAGACCAAAGCCAGCAGCGGCAGATTAGCAAAATCAGACAAGGTCTCAAACATGTGCATGCGGTCGACCGTGTAGTGCAGGATCCAGTTCGCAGCCCAGAAACCTATGAGCGTTATCCCCGCCTGCACTGCGATGCTCTTGAGGATATGCCGATGCACATGGTGGCCGAGTTCGTGCGCCAGTACCGCCTCAATTTCGTCCGCCGAATAATTATCGAGCAATGTATCAGCCAGAATGATGCGTCTGGTGGCGCCGAGGCCCGTCAAGGCGGCGTTCGCCTTCTTACTCTTTTCCGAAAGCTTCCATTGGTATACCCCCCGCACCTGCGTCCCCGCCTGCTCGCTGAGTCGTACCAACCGGGCTTTCAACTCTTCATTTTTTAGCGGTTCGAACTTGTAGAAGATGGGAAAAAGGACAACAGGCGCCAGTTGAGCCATCAAGACGAACAGCATCAGAAATGTTGCCCAGGCAATAAACCACCAGTATTGCGGGGCTTGCCGAAGAATGAAGTACAGCAATTCGGCAAAAATCGTCGCAATGACGAGTCCGACCAAGAAAGCTTTGAACTCATCCCAAACCCAGGAGCGCAACCTTTGATTGGATAGTTGGAATCGGCGCTCCAGGCGGAAGCCGTAGTACTCGAGTCCCAATCCGAGCAATTTTCCAGCCGTCATCAGCATCAAAACGTAGAGAAATACGGCCAGGGTATAGTTTTGAAAGGCAGCCCGATAGGCGAGATCGCGCAAGCTGTTACTCCATCCCGTCACTAACAAGGCGACCAGTAGTACCAGTCCCAAGACAAAGTCGCTAACCCCCAGCCAGCGCTTTACGCGATTATAGCGTCGCGCCTGTGGCGAGTCGGTTGGAACCGGAATGGCGGCGGCCGCGGAGCTCATCTTTGATCAGCGATCTTTAGAATTTCTTAATTATCGTATTGCCAGACGCGAAACGCGAGGCCCTGGAAGTACAGTGGCCAGTGGGTAGTTACTAGTGGTTAGATGCGCGTGTGGGCTGCCACGACTGATGTCCTCCCCTAGGCCTTGACGAACACTTCCGCGTTGCCCAGGATCTCAGAGACAAGCTCGGGCGACGCCGCCTCGGAATAGATTCGCAACAATGGCTCAGTGCCAGAAGCCCGAAGCAAGACCCAGGGCTGCGCTCCGTTGCCATTCGTAGGGGCATCGAGAAAGAGCTTCACACCGTCAAGGCCCTCTTTCTTAATGATGTTGTAGGGGCCGAGACGTTTGGTCCGCTCCGAACCCGCCCGCTGAATTGCACTCTGCTTTATATCCTCAGAAATGTGGAGGTCCCGGCGACCGTAGTAATGCGGTCCGTACTCGCGCTGCAGATCGGCTACCAGTTGGCCGAGAGGTTTGCCTTCTTCGGCCATTACATTGGCGAGCAGTAGGGAATTGAGAATTCCGTCGCGTTCCGGCAAGAAGCGCGAATATCCTATGCCGCCAGATTCTTCACCGCCGATGAGAATCTCGCGCTCACTCATCAGATCAGTGACGTACTTGAACCCGATTGGGCACTCGTTCAGTTTGCGCCCATGACGGGCCGCGATGCGGTCCACCATGCCGGTTGTGTTAAAGGCGCGCACAATTTCGCCAGGCCATTTCTTTCGCTCCAAAAGCCAGTGCGTAAGGATAGAGAAAACCTTGTGTGCATCGACGAATGAGCCATCTTCGGTCACCGCGCCAATGCGATCGGCGTCGCCGTCCGTTGCCAGACCGGCGTGGCAGTTTTCTTTCACCACCGTCTGTTGAAGCAAAGCCACGTGTGGTTCGATGGGCTCTGGATTAATTCCTGGGAACAATGGATTTAACTCCTGGCGGATGGCAACATGCTGAATAGCACGACTGGTAAAGATCTGTCCCAGCACGCCCCGTCCAGCACCATACATCGCATCCACCCCAAACTTGAATTTGGCTTTGGCGATGAGATCAACATCAGCGAATGCGCAGACGGCCGCAATGTATGGCTGCTTGAGGTCAACTTCTTCAATTGCCGCCTTTTCGCCGCTAGGCATGGCGACGGCATGAAGCGCTTCTTCAATTATCTGCATGATCGCAGGAGCGGCCGATCCGCCCAACTTGCTCTTGAACTTCATGCCATTCCAGTTCCATGGATTGTGACTGGAAGTGACAACCACTCCGCCAGCGGCCTGCCGGGTCTTCACCGCATAGGAAATCGCAGGTGTCGGAGTGTAGTCGTCGGCTAGTTTGACTGGGATTCCCGCCCCAGCCAAAGTCTTGGCGGCTACCCTGGCCGCATGCTGCGAGGCAAATCGAGTGTCGTAACCAACGATGACCCCGCGCTGCGCGTCTTCGTGTTTCAATACATAAGCGGCAATGGCGCCAGCCACACGGCGCACGTTGTCGAACGTAAAGTCATCAGCGATTACGCCACGCCAGCCGTCGGTACCGAACTTGATTTGGTCATTCGCCATTGTTGTTTAGTTGGGGGGTTGTCTAAGGATGATTGGCCAGCAGCTATCTCACACCAGCTTGTGCAGCTTTTTCTCATCCAGATATTTCACAATTTTCCCGACATCCTGCGCGCTTTTGCGATTGGTAATCAGCAGCGCGTCTTCGGTTTCGACGATAACCAGATCACTCACGCCCACTGCCGCCACGAATTTTCGTGGAGCATGGATGTAATTGCCCTCAGCGTTCAGCGTGAAGATGCCGGCCGCAGAAATCTGATTGCCGTCCGCTGACTGCTGCTTTCCCACATGATGTTCATGCAACGAAGTCCAAGATCCCAGGTCATTCCAGCCAAAATCAGCCGGTAGACAGAAGATATTGGATTGCCGCTCGCCTTTGGCAGACCTCCGCTCTAGCACGGCATAGTCAATGCTTATATTTTCGCACCTTGGGTACAGGCGACGGAACATTTCGGTGAACCTTCGTGTGCCGAATGCGGCCGAAATTTGTTGAAGTACCATTGCCGTCTCGGGCAGGTGCTCGTGTAATGCGTTAGCCAGCGTGCGAGCGCTCCACAAGAACATTCCACTGTTCCAGAAATAGTTGCCTGACTCTAGGAATCCAGCGGCCCTCTCGGCATCGGGCTTCTCGGTGAACCGGCGAACTCTCAGCCCGTCACCGCAGTCAGAGCCGGTTTCGATATAGCCATAACCGGTCTCGGCTCGCGTGGGGCGAATTCCCAACACGACAATGTTTTCGTCCGCGCTGGCAATATGGATTCCTTTCTCCAAAACCTGGCGATACCGTTTTTCGTCTGCGATCACGTGGTCTGAGGGGAACATGCCGATGATCGCATCAGGATCGTTACGCAACAAAATGAATGCTGCTAGTCCAACCGCAGGTGCGGTATTGCGGCCTACCGGCTCAGCGAGGATCTGACACTTACTGAGTCGCGGGAGCTGGCGGCCAATCGCACGCCGCAGATCTTCATTGGTTATGACCCAGAAACGTTTGGCGGGAGCGAACGGAACCAGGCGAGCCACGGTTTGCTGGATCATGGTCTGTTTTCCGTCAAGCGCCAGGAGTTGCTTAGCTAGGCGTTTGCGGCTCAGCGGCCAGAAGCGTGTGCCACGCCCGCCGGCAAGGATCACGGGATAGAAGTTCTTGTTAGCCACAGGTCTGTGGATTTCAGATTTAAGATGCTTTTCTACATTCTCGTCGCCGGTTCTGGTACCAATCCGCCAGGCACCGCGGACATGAGGAATTCCGTTGTCCACTGCGGGCGCACCCGAAACTCGTCAACGCACGCCGGCACTACGACAGCGTCGCCTTTCCCCATCATGACCGGTTCCGCCCCAGGAGCTTCGACAATGCCACAACCCTCAACTGCCACCATGATCTGAACCGAGGTTTTGGCGAATGGATCCTGGGTACGGAAGTCATGAGGCCCCTTGAGTTCGAACATATTAACCGTGAAGAAAGGCGCAGCAATCAACTGCGCCTGTAGACTCCCGCCACCGTTAATGGACGAGGGCGCCGGACGAATTACTTTACCTGACGCGACTTTCTCCTTCACGGCAGCGAGGCCTTCTTTGAGATGCAATTCGCGGGGGCGTCCGTAGTCGTACAAGCGATAAGTTGTGTCCGATTGTTGCTGAGTTTCCACCAGGATTGCTCCGGCCGCCAGAGTGTGCACGGTTCCAGCGGCAACGTAAATCATTTCGCCCGGATAAATATTGATCCAGTTGAGCAACTCTTCGGCGCGCCTCTCGTGAATTGCCTGCTCCAGCTGCGCTCGTGTGGACCCTTCTTTAAGGCCAAGCGCTATCCGCGCCCCCGGCTTGGCGTGTGCGACGTACCAGCATTCCGTTTTTCCCCAAGGCTGACCCACTCGTTGCGCGGCTTCGTCATCAGGATGCACCTGCACGGAAAGCTTCTCGTGCGGAAAGAGAAATTTCACCAGCAGAGGAAAATGGCTGGCATCTCTGGCCGTGGCCCCGACCAATTCCCGTTGATATTGCGAACTCAATTCCGCGAGAGACCGCCCCTGCAGCGGCCCATTCACTACTCGGCACGCGTCTCCGGTCAACCAGGCTTCACCGATCTTCTCCTCAAACCGATGATTGGGATAGATGGGTGAGAGATCCAGCCCTCCCCAGGGGCGCGGATCGAATGCTGGCTGCATCAACAGTGGATACAGTTCGCTCATGGGACCAGTACGCGGGAACAGGTTGGTACCGGCACATCCACGCCTTAGAGTGCGCCCAGGAATTTGCGCATGCGTTCCAGCCCGCGATCGAGCTCGGCGACCGACGTGGCATAGGACACCCTAATATGATCGCGGGTTCCAAATCCCTCACCCGGCACCGTGGCCAGGTGCGCCTCGCGCAACAACTTCCCGGCAAGATCCGAGGCCGACTTCACTCCGCCGCGCCCAAAGAATGACGAGACGTTAGGATAAGCGTAAAACGCCCCTTCTGGCAGCGTACACCGGATTCCCGAAATGGAGCGTAGGCCCTTGACCACGTGGTCGCGTAGCTTGATGTACTCCACTCGCATGTCCTCAACGCACTGCTGCGGCCCTTTCAGGGCGCCGACTGCTGCCTTCTGCACAAACGAAGTTGGGTTTGACGTGGACTGGCTCTGCAGTTTCTGCATTGCACTTATTATTGGCGCCGGGCCCAGCGCATATCCCAACCGCCAGCCGGTCATGGCGTAGGTCTTTGACAGCGAGCCCACAATCACCAGGCGGTCGCGATATTCGCGCAACGATCCGACGGAGAAGCGGCGGCCGCTGTAGTTCAAATACACGTAGCACTCATCGGAAATCACCCAGATACCGCGCTGAGCCGCCAGTCGCACCACTTCGGTCAAGTCTTCCGCTGACATGACGGCTCCCGAGGGATTGGACGGCGAATTCAGGATAATGAGTTTGGTTCGCGGCGTGACCAGTCGCTCGATCATCTCCGCGGTCACCCGGAAGCCCTGCGCTTCGTCAGACTCGAGAAACACGCAATTGCCACCGGCGTAACGCACGATATCTTTGAACGAAACCCAGTAGGGAACCGGCAGAATCACCTCGTCGCCGTGCTCGACCAGCACTTGTATGGCGTTGAACAATCCATGTTTGCCACCCACGGAAGCAATTGTCTCCTCGCGGCGATAGTCCGAGTCGAAGTCGGCTGCGTGACGCTGCACGATGGCATCTTTCAGCTCGGCTGTTCCGCCCACCGCTGTGTACTTAGTGAAGTTGCCTTGAATGGCGCTAATGGCAGCATCTTTAATGTGCTGCGGGGTGGAAAAGTGCGGCTCTCCCGCGCCAAAGTCTACGACGTCAATGCCTTGCTGACGCAGTTTGTCGGCTTCCGCGACCACCGCCATAGTGGCGGAGGGTTCGATGCGGTTAATCCGTTCCGTGAGTTTCGCTGCCGTAGGAGCTTCCGTGACTGAAGTCATTCTCATTTTCCCGTCTTTGCTCTTCGCTCTCTTGCGTGTTCTAACTTGACTGCTGGATCCAGTTTCTCTCTGAGTCTTTGTTCCACCATCGCCGGGACCAGATCTTTGATGGATCCTCCTAGTTGGGCGACCTCGCGTACTAGCTTGGAGCTCAAGTAGGAATATTGTTCAGCTGGCATCATGAATACGGTTTCCAGATCGGGGTTCAGTTTGCGGTTCATCAGAGCCATTTGCAGCTCGTATTCATAATCGCTCAGGGCGCGAATGCCGCGCAAGATCGCCTTGGCCCCCACTTTGAGCGCGTAGTCAACGGTGAGGCCATCAAACGTATCCACGCGCACGTTGCGGAAACGCTCGGTCATTGCTTCCAGCATTGCGCGGCGTTCTCCCAAGCTGAATAGCGGACTCTTCTCTGTATTCCTCAGAATCGCCACCACCAGTTCATCGAAAATTTCACTTCCACGCTCGATCAAATCGAGATGCCCGTTGGTCAATGGGTCAAACGAACCGGGATAGATGGCGATAACTTGCTTCAATCATCCTCACAGAAGCGGGGCAGGCTGGGTTAACCAAGGATTCTAGTCGGTGGAGAGCAGGGATGGCAATTGATGATTGCAAGATGCGCAACGTCCTCAGCGTCGGAAGGGTTGGCATCCCGACGCAGAGCGGCTCAGAATGACAATCGAATCGAAGAGTTCCTACCGCCGTGCTGCGGGCACCTTTGCGGTTTCGGGGGCTGCACTGGGCATCGTGGTTACACGCGCTGTCGGCGGGATCTGGCTCTGTGCCGGGGCAGTTGTCGCCGGAATCAGTCCCAGCTCTTTGCGCACCTCAGCTTCCAGCTTGGCATAGACTTCCTTGTTGTCCTTGAGGAACTGGCGCGCGTTCTCGCGACCCTGTCCAATGCGTTCGCTCTTGTAGCTGAACCAGGACCCCGACTTCTCCAGCAGGTTGTGATTCACGGCGATATCAATCAAGTCGCCTTCGCGGGAGATGCCCTCGCCATACATGATGTCGAACTCAGCTTCACGAAAAGGAGCGGCGACTTTGTTCTTCACTACCTTCACTTTGGTGCGTGATCCAGTCACTACGTCGCCTTCCTTGATCGCGGCGATGCGGCGGATGTCCACCCGCACTGACGAATAAAACTTCAGCGCACGTCCGCCAGTTGTGGTTTCCGGGTTTCCGAACATGACGCCGATTTTCTCTCGGATCTGGTTGATGAAAATCAGGCAGGTGCGTGACTTGGAGACCGTGCCAGTCAGCTTGCGGAGCGCTTGTGACATTAACCGCGCCTGCAATCCCATATGACTGTCGCCCATTTCCCCATCGAGTTCGGCCTTCGGTACGAGCGCGGCTACCGAGTCGACCACCAGCACGTCGATGGCGCCGGAGCGTACCAGCGCCTCGGTGATCTCCAAAGCTTGCTCGCCGTAGTCGGGTTGAGAGACCAGCAGGTTGTCTACGTCCACACCGAGCTTCTTAGCGTAGCCGGGATCGAGCGCGTGCTCAGCATCGACAAACGCGGCCATGCCGCCAGTTTTCTGTGCTTGAGCAATTACCTGCAATGCGATCGTGGTTTTGCCAGATGACTCAGGACCAAAGATCTCGACCACGCGGCCCCGCGGAAAGCCCCCTACGCCCAGGGCAGCGTCGAACGAAATGGCGCCTGTGGGGATCACCGCGATGGGAACGATGGCCTCTTTCGATCCCAACCGCATGATTGAGCCCTTGCCAAACTGCTTTTCGATTTGCGCAAACGCCAGATCAATCGCCTTTGTCCGTTCATCAGACATATAAGTGCGGCTCCTTTTTATGAATGTGGATGGTGTTGACGCGGATTATACATCGGTTCGTGAGCGAAGAAAAGGCGAATTGCTGTTGCAGTTGCCAGATTCCTGAGGCAATTGTCCTAAAAAGGAACTTTAAAAATGCGACTCGGCCAACAATTTGGTGGCAACGTAACTTACTTCGCTTGCCACGACCCGTTTCCTCCCCTGGCACTAGTAGATTTTTCCGCTTGGGAGAATTCGATGCTTTGGACTACAATGGCTCCCCACCGGGACAATCCCTGCTAGCCATCGAACGCAGCCGTGCGTCCTGAATCCAAAGACTCTACATACCGAAACAGTCAAGGAGAGTTTAGAAAATGAAGAAACTGCTCACGCTGTTATTTGCGGTTGCTCTGACCTTCTCGTTGTCGGCTGTGTCCTTCGCGCAGGATTCGACGGACAAGAAGGCTGACTCCAAAAAGGCAGAAAAGGCCGATAAGAAGGCCAGCAAGAAGGCGTCCAAGAAGGAAAAGAAAGACGACATGAAGAAAGATGACAAGAAGAGTGATATGAAGTAAGTTCCGGCCTAGGTTTCCGATTCTTGCCAACACCCCGGCGGTGAGCCGGGGTGTCTTTTTCCTAAAGCTGGACTAGGTTCCCAATTTTCAACCTTGAGCCCACTGAAGCCGTAGTAAAATTTTACTCAGCCTTTTGGCGTGTGACAGGGCGACCACCGCGTGACAAGGGGCTCCAGTCTCGGAGGGGTTTTTATGGAGCAGCCTGGGAATTCAGCTACAGCAGCTAATTCGGCATCGGATAAAGTGCGGCGCGAGGATCGAAATGTATGGGTCCTCACCGCCTACGGAATCGCTGGCCTTACACTGTTTGGTGTGCTGGTTTATTACTTTTCGTCTTACATCACCCAGTGACGTGGTGCCATTTGTGAGTCGCCTGATCGCGTCCACAAACATGCTACAATAACCCGCGCTTAAAACGTTTCTTCCGGTTAGTGAACCCCAAGCGGACTCCCCGCACTTCTATAGAGATGGATTGACTTCTGTGGCCCACGATTCCGCGAAGACTGCCACCGTCACCTATGCCGACGCCGGCGTAGACATCGACCGCGCGAACCGCACCAAGAAGCGGATCAAATACCTGGCCCACAAGACCTTCACTCGGGGCGTGCTGAGCGAAATCGGCGGCTTCGGCGGCCTGTTTGCCATTAACAAAGAGAAATGGACCGATCCAGTGCTCGTTTCCAGCGTCGATGGCGTGGGCACCAAGCTAAAGGTGGCCTTCGAGATGAAAGTCCATCACACCATTGGCGCAGACCTGGTAAATCACTGCGTCAACGACATCGCGGTGCAGGGCGCGACTCCGCTCTTCTTTATGGACTACCTCGCCACCGGGGTGCTCGAGCCCGAAGTGGTGGAGAAAGTGGTCGAGGGACTAGCCGAGGCGTGCAAGCATAACGGATGCGCGCTGATTGGGGGCGAGACCGCCGAGATGCCCGGCTTCTATCCCGAGGGCGAATACGATCTGGCTGGCTTTATTGTCGGCGTCGCCGAGCGAGAGCGCATCATTACCGGCAAGACAGTCGAGGTTGGCGACGTCATATTGGGCCTGGCCTCGAACGGCCTGCACACCAACGGCTACGCGCTGGCCCGCAAGGTGCTCTTCGAGATTGGCCGCTACACACCCGATTCCTATGTGAACGAGCTTAAAGGCAAAGTTGGCAACGAGCTCATGAAGACCCACAAAAGCTACTGGCATGCGGTGAAGCGGCTGGTGGATGCGGAGTGCGTCTCCGCCATGGCGCACGTCACTGGCGGCGGGGTGACAGACAATCTTCCTCGCGTGTTGCCGCGTGGCATGGCTGCCGTGATCGAGATCGGCTCGTGGCCGGTGTTGCCGATCTTTGAGCATGTGCAACAACTGGGAAATGTTCCCCAGGAGGAAATGCTGCGCACCTTCAACATGGGACTAGGCATGCTGCTCGTGGTTCCGTCGAAGAAGTTCAAGAAGGCTCAGACCGTGCTTGAACGTGCTGGGGAGAAAGCGTACACGGTGGGGAGAATTGTAAAGGGTGAGCGAAAGGTGATGTACACGTAAGGAGCAGCGTGGAGACGGCCACCTCCGGCTGTTCGGGGGAGCGCGGTTCTCTAGCGCTTGAGCAAATCCACGGGCTCTCGTACGTCATGCACCCTCAAATACTTGGCGAGAACTGGATACTTCTTCGCAACCGCTTCATACATTGCGTACGCCACCTTCCGGTACGAGAAATGTCCTGCAGGCCCAGTACGCAGTTCGGAGATGTACACCACCTCTGAGAAATCCATCTTGAACAACGTCCGCTTGCGGAATCCCAACGGAATCGTGTACTGGGCGTTCTCCTCTGCCTCCGCGCCGCCCCGCCGTGATAAATCCTCGACCGCTTCTGCTGTTCGACGCATGACTGCATCGTAGGTTCCGCGTGCGCCGGCAACTTCCAATTCGTCCGGCACGTCGTAACCGTGCTTCATGGTGAATCCCTGGCCGATCTGGATGCAGCGCCGATGGCGATGCATATCCCGGAAGCCGCCGATGTCCATCAAAATATCAAAGCGGAACTGCTGGCCGGCGCAGAAAGGCCGCAGCATCTCATCGTGACTGCTGCGATGGCGTAGTCCCGAGTCGATGATTTCGCGGCGGATGCGCTCCCCGGCCGCCTGCACTGCCTCCCGGATTTGCCGGTAAGGATAATGGCAGTGTTCGTAAATCAGCGTCGTCGCCAACTCCACTTCCAGCGGGTCGTCATCCAAAAGATCGACTGGCGGAGCCGGAGCGATCGGCAGGTTCCCCATCAGCTCGGACGCGATTTGCCGTAACTCGCGCCGCGTCTCGATCTCATATTTATTCGGATCGGCGTATTTCACTAAGGTCGGGGCCACTCGAACTTCGCGCAGCAGCTCGCGCTCTGCCCTGTCTGCCAACTCTGGTGAGATGGCGCGAATTTGATTGACCAACTCCCGCAATGACTCTTCATTTAAATTGTAAGCTGGGGATGTGGCGGCTTGTTTCAGCAGCACTCCCAGGTGACGGACTTCCTGGTGGGTATGCGCGAGCAAGTGTGAGACCTGGCTCTCCAGCGTCCGAGCATTCACAATCTCGCCCAAAGAAGTATTGGTCGCGAGAGGCAGCAGATAGCGTGAGATGTCGAATGCGCGCGCCCGCAGCGTGCGCTCGTAAGCTTCCTGCTTCATCTCGGCCGGCTTAGGCGTGATGCTCGCGAGAAAGCGGGACATGCGCTCCGAAAGCAATTCGTATTCCGCGAATAAACCCTCAATCGTCTCCCGATACAGCGTGCGGGCTTGCTGGTCGTCGCCAAAATCCGGAGTGAAGTAGCCACTTTTCTTGAAATCTTGATAACGCGTGGAACGTTCCTGGCCATCCCAGCGCTGCTCATCCGCCACGGCGATAGCCGCGAGGATCGACAGCCGCTCAATGGCCAGCGCGATGTGCGCCAGATCAGCAATCGAACGGTGGCCATACTGAAAATAAAATGTGTTAAGAAATTTCTCGGCCTTCTGCTGGCTGATTTCCTTCAGCGATTCCTTCATGGAGAGCGCCGAGCGCGAATACTTAGCCATCGCGTAAGCCTGGATTTCCGGCTCAATGCCGTACACGGCGTACACCTCAACGGATGGCGCTTCCGGAGAGCCATTGTTGGCATCTGGATGGTGGGGTGTGGCGGCGACCTCAGACATTCGGATTTGTGACCTCAGCGTTTTGGGGAGACTCTGAATGTTAACCGCCAAGAGGATGTTAGGCAATGCGGCAAGTAGCGCGCCGGATAAGCCTCGCGCGAGATCCCTCAACCGGCTGAATTGCGCCGGATTTCGGGATGACGTCTCTGAGACCAACTGGACTAATTCCCCGGCTTGATTCCCACGACGCTCATCATGCGTCCGGTGACTCCCTTTTCTGCCCGATAGGAAAACAGCAAATCGGTGCGACAAGCGGTGCACAGAGGCGATGAGTTGATATTCCTGGCCGGAACTCCCGCAGCCATCAGTTGACGCCGGTTTGCCTCAACCAGATCGAGAAAGATTGTCTTTTGAAGTTCGCCATGGCCCGGAGCGCGTGCGTTGAGAAATAACAGCGGATATTTCTCGCGGACCGGATCCGATTCCATGATTTCCTGGAACAGGTCCGACGCATAGCGGAATTGAGATTCAAACTCAGCGCGCACCTCCGGCCCCACCGCATAGCAACATTTGTGGACGCCAGGCCCGATGGCAGCTTGGATCTCTTGTGGCCGAGCGCCAAAGCTGTGCCGCATCTCTCCAACGCCCTTCTCCACGATGCGCTTTACCGTTCCACGCCAGCCGGCGTGAAAGACCCCGACTGCCCTGAGCTTGGTGTCGACAAGAATCACGGGCAGGCAGTCGGCAGTCTGAATGGCGAGCAGAATGCCAGGCTCACGCGTGATCAGGCCATCGCCAGCTAGTTCTTGACTTGAGAATTCTGTTGCGCTGTGGATGACATCGGAGTGGATCTGCCGCAGAGTGATCAGCGGACAAGGGCGACCATGCTCTGCTGGGCCGAGTTCCTTAAGGAAGGCTCGGCGATTACGTTCGACTGCAGTAGGCGAATCATCTTGGGTGAAGCCTAGATTGAGCGCGCCTCCGCCGTACGCCCGAGAAAAACCACCAAGCCGTGTGCTGAAGCCGTGTACCAGCCAGGGAATACGCGCGAGCGAATCAGCTCGGAGGATCGTCAGTTGGGATTTCTTCCGGATCGTGGCTGGCACAGAAATATCTTAGCAACTTGCTTTGAATCCGGACTGGCCGGCAGGCTGCGAGGAAGCTGCGGTATCGGACGCAATCTTCGGCACTGACTTGTGCCAAGCCGTGGCTTGTTCGTAGGCATCGGCTAGCTGAAGAACCTTTACTTCTCCCCAACGTGGGCCGATGATTTGCAGTCCGATTGGAAGACCCGTTTGAGTGAAGCCGCAAGGAATGGAAATGGCAGGCAAGCCCCACACATTGGCGGGGCGGGTGTTGCGCAGGAGTAAAAGTTCGCGCGTGCGAAGACGCTCTGGATATTCCTTTAGCTCGGTCACAGAAGGCGCCGGAATCGGGGTGGTTGCGGTCACGAGCAGATCGACCTTTTCGAAAATTTCACCGATTTCCCTCCGGACTTGTTCCAGCTCACGGCGTCGTTCGCTGATACTCTCCTGGCTGATGTTCGCTCCGGTGCGGATGCGGCGCAGCGTTTCCGGCTGGTAGAGCTCGGGACTTCGCGCCACGAACTCAGCGTGATAAGCATAAGATTCTGCACTCTGCAGCTTCCGGTCGGTCAGGACTGGCAATTCGATATCTCGAATGTCCAGCCGCATCAAGGCCAGAACCGAAAGGGCCTGTTTCAAAGCGGAATCAACTTCCGAGTCTAAATCGTCGAAGAAAAATGTTCGCGGGACACCGATTCGCCGCAGCGTCTTCTCGCGCATCCCCGACAAGCAGTCCGGAACTGGCACATCAGCACTGCGGCTGTCTTTCGCGTCAAATCCAGCAATGGCCTGCAGAATCACCGCTGCATCAGCAACCGTGCGCGTGATAGGGCCAACGTGGTCCAATGACACCGACAGCGGGATCACGCCGCGGACGCTGACCCGTCCATACGTGGGCTTAAGGCCGACCACACCGCAGAGCGCCGCCGGCTCGCGGATGGAGCCCGCGGTGTCAGTACCGAGCGCGGCATAACCGAGGCCCGCGGCAACGGCGGCGGCAGAGCCTCCGGAAGACCCGCCTGCGATATAAGCTGGGTCCCATGGATTGTGCACTTCGCCGAAATAACTCACCATCGAGCTGCCACCATAGGCAAACTCATGCAGATTTTGCTTGCCTAGCAATACAGCCCCAGCGTTCTTCACGCGACGGACAATTTCCGCGTCCTCCGTGGGAACGCGATCTCGGAACAATGCGCTGGCAGCCGTCGTGCGGATGCCTGCCGTGTCGATCAGGTCCTTAATCCCAATTGGGACGCCATGCAGCGGTCCACGCCAGTTGCCACGCTGGATTTCGGCCTCAGCCTCCCGCGCCTGGCTCAGGGCAGCATCTGCCGTGACCGTGATAAATGCATTCAGCGCTGGATTAAGGTTCTCAATGCGCGCCAGACATTCTTTAGTGAGATCGACGGGGGAGATCGACTTGTTGCGGAGCATCGTGGCGAGTCCCAAAATGGATTCTTGCAACCTTTTTCGTCCTCCTTCATCCAGTGTACGGAGGTTATTATCATCGCAGCGGGCAGGCAATCGGCAGCGCGCAAAAAGCCTATAATTATCGCTTCTTCGTCGGGCGGAGGTCTAAGCTAACGTCATGGCCGAAATGATTGCGACTCCAGTCAGCACGCAAGGGTTTTTGGTGGATGGCAAGTGGATGGAGGAAGGCGATCTGGTTGAAGTGCGAGCGCCGTATGACGGAAGCGTAATCGCGCAAGTATTCCAGGGCAGGCGCCAACACGCGGAGGCAGCCATTGCCGCGGCAGTGAAGGCTTTTGGAACCACGCGCCGTCTTCCTGCCTTCGAGCGTCAACGCGTGCTGCGCCGGGTGGCTGAGAACATCGCCGAGCGCAAAGCAGAATTCGCCCGTACCTTGGCGCAGGAAGCGGGAAAGCCAATTAAAGCGGCCCGGTCGGAAGTGGAGCGCTCTATCTTCACTTTCACTGTCGCTGCGGAGGAAAGCACGCGCATCTATGGCGAATATCTCCCATTGGATTGGCAGGAGTACACCGCCGGGCGCTGGGGGATTGTGCGTCGCTTTCCGCTCGGCCCGATCGCCGGTATCACTCCCTTCAATTTTCCGCTGAATCTAGTAGCGCACAAACTGGCGCCGGCGATCGCCGCTGGTTGCAGCATGGTGCTAAAGCCCGCGCCCCAAACTCCACTCAGCGCCCTCCTCTTGGCGGAGGCGGTACAACAAGCGGGCTGGCCGGATGGCGCCCTCAATGTCCTGCCATTGTCGAATGAAGATGCCGGCCTGCTCGTGAGCGATGACCGCCTGAAGATGATCAGCTTTACCGGCAGCGCGGCGGTAGGCTGGCAGATCAAGAGAAACGCGGGCAAGAAGAAAGTAATTTTAGAACTGGGTGGCAATGCCGGCGTCATAGTGCACAGTGATGCCGACTTGGCCTACGCCGCCGACCGCTGCGTGGCAGGAGGCTTTGGGTATGCAGGGCAGACCTGCATCTCAGTCCAGCGCATCCTGGTGGAGCGTTCGGTCTGCGCCAAGTTCACCGATCTGATGCTGGTAGGCGTTGCCAAGTTAAGAACTGGAGATCCGCTCGATGAATCCACCGATCTCGGTCCCCTGATCCGGGAAAGTGATGCCGTACGCGCCAGCGACTGGATACAGGAGGCGGTCCGAGGCGGCGCGCGTTTGCTTTGCGGCGGGCGGCGCAACGGTCCAATGCTCGAACCCACGGTGCTGACCGGCACTCGTCCAGAAATGAAGGTGAACTGCCAGGAGATATTCGCTCCCGTGGTGACGATCGAGCCCTATGATGACTTCAAGGATGCTTTGCGCCAGACCAACAACTCTGCCTACGGCTTGCAGGCGGGGATCTTCACTCGCGACGTCAAGCTGCTATTCAACGCCTATGAAGAACTCGAGGTGGGCGGCTTGATTGCCGGGGATGTTCCGAGTTTCCGTATAGACCACATGCCCTATGGGGGTGTCAAAGACTCCGGACTCGGTCGCGAGGGTTTGCGTTACGCTATCGAGGAAATGACTGAACCCAAGCTATTGGTGATGAATCTGCGATAGGGTTTCCGTTTGCGAGTGTTGTGGTTCTGGTCGCCAAGTTTGACCATGGTTTCGCAGTTAAGTGTAGCGGACCGCAATTCCCAATTCGTCGGCCTGCTATAATCGCGCGTTTTCATTTTCAGTGTCACGGCTCTCTCGTGACCGCTTAACCAACGCTGCATGAACCGGGGCCCAGCCAAGTGGTTCCCGCTGCACTGGAAGTTCGATGCAGATCTTTCATCGCAGTACGAACACCATTTCCCGCGCCACGATTTATGGAGCCGTTTTTGTCGTGGCGGCGCTGTTCTGGGCAGCGGCCGAGATTCAACGGTCGCCCTATGTGACTTACGCCGGAGTAGCCAGGCCGCAGCCGGTTCCCTTCAGTCATCAGCACCACGTGGCCGGCCTTGGGATTGACTGCCGCTACTGCCATACCTCGGTAGAGACCTCGAGCTTCGCGGGCATTCCTCCGACCAAAACCTGCATGAACTGCCATTCGCAGATTTGGACCAATGCCCAGTTACTGGAACCGGTGCGCGAGAGCTTTCGCAGTGGTAAGTCGCTAGTGTGGAACCGGGTAAACGACCTTCCGGATTTCGTTTATTTCAATCACAGCATTCATATCAACAAAGGCGTCGGATGCAACACTTGCCACGGCCCGGTCGACCGCATGCCGCTGATGTACAACTATGCCTCCCTGCAGATGGAGTGGTGTCTGGAGTGCCATCGCAAGCCGGAGAAGCATCTGCGTCCGCGCGACCAGGTGTTCAACATGCGCTATGAGCAGCCCTCGAGCGGCAAACCGCTGGCTATGGATGGAAAAGAGTACACCGATCAGATTGCGCTCGGCACCGACCTGGTGAAGAAATACAAGCTGCGTACGGTCACCGATATTACAAGCTGTTCGACGTGTCATCGGTAGGGTGGGATGAAGATGGAAGAACAAAACGGTAAGAGTCGGCGCGAAGATGTCTGTCCTAGCAAGAAAGACAAGTTGGACGCCGCGTTAGATTTGGAGACGGCCCGCGCTCGCATCGCAGCGACCAAAGGGCCGGAATACTGGCGCAGCCTGGAGGAACTGGCGGGCAGCGCGGAATTCCAAGAGATGGTGCATCGTGAATTTCCCAAGGGTGCGTCGGAGTGGGTGGATTCAGTTTCCCGCCGCGGCTTCTTGAAGCTGATGGGTGCCTCGATGGCGCTTGCAGGCATGACTGCGTGCACCAAGCAGCCGCTGGAGCCGATCGTTCCTTACGTTAGGCAGCCCGAAGAAGTGGTCCCCGGCCGGCCACTATTCTTCGCCACCGCTTTTACTTTGAGTGGATACGCCAGCCCGATCCTGGTTGAGAGCCACCTTTATCGTCCCACCAAGATTGAAGGCAACGACCGGCATCCCGCCAGCCTGGGTGGAACCGATATTTTCGCGCAGGCTTCGATTCTCGGCCTGTACGATCCCGACCGCTCGCAGACCATCACCTATCTCGGCGATGTCCGCACCTGGGGAATGTTTCAGGAAGCGATTCGCGGGCCGCTTAGCGTGCAGAAAGGCTTACAGGGCGGGGGAATCCGCATTCTGACACCGACGATTTCTTCACCAACGTTGGCCGACCAGTTGAGTTCGCTACTGAAGATTTATCCGCAGGCGAAGTGGCACGTGTACGAACCCATCAATCGCGACAATGTGTACGAAGGCGCCAAGATGGCCTTCGGCCAGCCGCTCGAGGCACGATATGACTTTGAGAAGGCCGACGTAATTGTCTCGCTCGACGCAGACTTCCTCTACGCGGGGTTCCCCGGCTCTACACGCTACATTCGCGATTTCGCCAAGCGCCGCAATCCTGACTCTGGAAACATGAGCCGGCTGTATGTGGTCGAGAGCACGATGAGTTCGACGGGAGCGAAGGCGGATCATAGGCTGCCGCTGAGAGCCGTGGATGTCGAGACTCTAGTCAGAGTATTGCCGGTTGTGGAAATGATGAACTCGAATCCTCCCGGATTGAATGGTGAACAGCAAGTATTCGCGGCTGACATTTGGCGCGATTTGCAAGGCCATCACGCATCTAGCGCGGTGATTGCTGGCGATCACCAGCCCGCGGTCGTTCATGCTCTGGCGCACGAGTTGAACCAAGCTCTCGGCAATGTCGGCAAAACCGTCTTCTACACCGATCCGATCGATGCGAACCCGGTGAATCAGGCGGAATCACTGAAAGATCTCGTCGCCGACATGCGCGGCGGCAAAGTGGACATTCTGATCATCCTGGGGGGCAATCCTGCATACGACGCGCCCGTCGACTTTGGTTTCGCCGATGCGCTCAAGAACACAAACATCCCGCTGCGCGTTCACCTCGGTCTCTACCAGAACGAGACCGCGGAGCTTTGCCAGTGGCATATCAACGAGGCGCACTATCTGGAGGCCTGGGGCGATGCTCGCGCTTACGACGGGACAGTCAGCATCATCCAGCCACTGATCGCGCCGCTCTACAACGGCAAGAGTGCGTACGAATTGATCGCCTTATTAGCCGGTCAGGTTGATGCTAGTGGCCACGATCTTGTTCAGTCTTACTGGAAGAAACAACATTCCGGTGCGGACTTCGACGTGTTCTGGCGAAAGTCACTGCACGACGGCTGGATCGAGGGCACCACATTTGCGCCGAAGCAGGTAGCTCTGAAAACAGCAGGCCTCTCGCCCCACCCCGCGACCAACGCCAACGCTCTCGAAATCAACTTCCGGCGCGATCCCACCGTCCACGACGGCCAATTCTCCAACAACGGCTGGCTGCAAGAGCTCCCCAAGCCGATGACCAAGCTGACCTGGGACAATCCCGTGCTGATCGGGCCAGCCATGGCCGCACGCATGGGACTGAAGACGGAAGACGTGGTCGAACTGGAACTCAATGGCAACAAGGTCACGGCCCCGGTGTGGATTCAAGCGGGCCATCCCGACAATTCCGTTACGGTTTTTCTGGGCTACGGCCGCCGCCGCGCTGGCCGCGCCGGCACTGGCGCCGGGTTTGATATGTATCCGCTGCGGTCCAGTGCAACGCCTTGGTTCGCCGGCGGGCTGAAGATCACAAAAGTAGGAGGGACTTACAAGCTGGCATCCACCCAGGGCTACCAGACCATGGACACGCCCAACGGCGCCACGCGGCCCCTGGTTCGCGAAACTACGCTGGAGGAGTACCGCAAAGAACCGAACTTCGCGAAAGAAGAGGAGCCACCGAAGGAGCTAACGCTCTACAAGCCTTATCCCTACGAAAAGGAACCCTACGCCTGGGGCATGGCCATCGACCTGAACGCCTGCGTGGGCTGCAACAACTGCATTGTCGCCTGCCAGTCGGAAAACAATATCCCGGTTGTGGGCAAGGAGCAGGTCGTCATCGGACGACACATGCACTGGCTGCGCGTGGACGCCTACTATCAGGGCGACCGCGACAATCCCAAGGCTTACTTCCAGCCGGTTCCCTGCATGCAGTGCGAGAACGCGCCATGCGAGGTGGTCTGTCCAGTCGGCGCCACCGTCCACAGCACGGAAGGTCTGAACGACATGACCTACAACCGCTGCGTGGGCACGCGCTACTGCTCGAATAACTGCCCATACAAAGTGCGACGCTTTAACTTTCTTCTGTTTCAGGATTGGGAAACACCGCAATACAAGATGATGCGCAATCCAGATGTGACCGTGCGCAGTCGGGGCGTGATGGAAAAGTGCACGTATTGCGTGCAGCGCATCAGCGAACATCGAATTGATTCCGAACGCGAAGACCGCAAGATTCAGGATGGAGAGTTGCAGACGGCCTGCCAGCAATCCTGTCCGGCGAACGCGATTATTTTCGGCAACATCAACGATCCCAACAGCCGAGTTTCAAAACTGAAAGCGGGCGCGCGCAATTACAGCCTGCTGGCGGACCTGAACACGCGACCGCGGACCACATATCTAGCTGAGATTCGCAACCCCAACCCTGAACTGAAAGGCTAACCAGAGCACAGGCAAGTCATGGACGAGCGAATTCAACCAGTGGCAGACGAGAATGCACGAGCCCCGGTCATCGAGCCGGGATACAGCTTCGGCACGGTCACAGACAAGATCAGCTCGATCGTGCTCACGCGTCCCACCTCAAACGGGTGGTTCTTTGGCTTTGGGGTCGCATTTTTGCTCACCATGATGCTGCTGTACGCCATTGGCTATCTTTTCGTGCGTGGAATCGGTATCTGGGGCGTGACCATTCCCATTGGCTGGGGATTTGCCATCGTCAACTTCGTGTGGTGGATCGGCATCGGGCACGCCGGAACTCTAATTTCGGCAATCCTTTTACTTCTGCGCCAGTCCTGGCGTAACTCGATCAACCGCTTTGCCGAAGCGATGACGCTCTTTGCCGTGGCCAGTGCCGGTATTTTCCCCCTGATTCACGTAGGCCGGCCTTGGTTAGCGTATTGGCTGTTTCCCTATCCCAATACCATGAGAGTGTGGCCACAGTTTCGCAGCCCGCTGATCTGGGACGTCTTTGCCGTTTCCACCTACGCCACCATCTCGTTGCTGTTCTGGTTTATCGGACTGATTCCCGACTTGGCCACTCTCCGCGACCGAGCTGACAGTCGCGCGTTGCAGATTATCTACGGCATCCTCGCCATGGGCTGGCGCGGTTCGGCGCGGCACTGGCATCGCTATGAGACCGCCTACTTACTGCTCGCCGGACTTGCGACGCCGCTGGTTCTTTCCGTGCACACCGTCGTGAGCTTTGATTTTGCCATCGGTATCGTGCCGGGCTGGCATACCACGATTTTCCCGCCCTATTTTGTGGCCGGAGCAATTTACTCCGGTTTTGCCATGGTGTTGATGCTGGCCATTCCCATCCGCAAAATCTTCCAGTTGGAAGATTTCATCACCGAACGCCACTTGCAGAACTCGGCAAAAGTTATGCTGGCGACCGGACTGATCGTGGCCTACGGATACATCGTTGAAGGTTTTATGGGTTGGTACAGCGGCAATCGCTACGATGCGTTCACCATATGGAATCGGCTGCACGGCCCGTATGCGTTCTTCTACTACATGCTGCTGCTATGCAACATCGTCATTCCCCAGGTACTGTGGATCCCTAAGCTGCGCAGCAGTCCGGTCTGGCTTTTTCTGGTCTCTGGAGTGGTTCTGGTTGGAATGTGGCTGGAGCGATTCATTATCGTCGTGGTCAGCCTGCATCGCGATTTCCTGACCTCCTCCTGGGGGATGTATTACCCGACACGATGGGACTGGATGACGTACATCGGAACCATCGGCATGTTCTTGGCGGCGATGTTCCTGTTCGTGCGTGTGCTGCCCATGATCTCGATCTTTGAGATGCGCACTCTGCTGCCTGAGGCGGAGGTGAAGGAATGAAGCGCACCGGAACATACGGGATTATGGCGGAGTTCGATTCCGCAACCAGCTTGATGGGGGCTGCGCATCGCACCCGCGAAGCCGGCTACATCAAGCTTGACGCGTACAGTCCCTTCCCAATCGAGGGATTGGCGGAAGCGATCGGCTTCCACAGTAACGCAGTGCCGCTGGTCGTTCTAATCGGCGCGTTGATCGGAGGCCTGACTGGCTATCTGATGCAGTACTGGATTTCAGCGATTACCTACCCAATCAATGTCGGAGGCAAGCCCTATCACTCGTGGCCGGCATTTATCGTCGTCACCTTCGAGATGACCATTCTTTTTGGGGGCATCTCCGCCGTGTTGGGCATGCTGGCGCTGAACGGATTGCCCATGCCGTACCACCCGGTGTTTAATGTGCCGCGCTTCGCGTTCGCTACCAAGGACAGATTCTTCCTGATCGTGTTTTCATCTGATCCAAAATACAGTCCGACGGAGACGCGGCGATTCTTGGAGAGTCTAGGACCGCGATCCATCTCGGAGGTGCCCGATTAGAGCGAGTCGCATGAGCGATGTAGGCGCGAGCGTCCTCGCTCGTGCCGCGTGTGCACAGGCGTGGACACTCGCGCCCACATTGAATCTCGCCACATTGCTTGTCGCAACGCTACTGCTTTCCGGCTGCCGTCAAGACATGCAGGACCAGCCGCGTTTCAAGCCGCTTGCGGAGAGCGACTTTTACGCCGATCTGCGCTCGGCGCGTCCTCCCGTAGAAGGCACGATGGCCCGCGGACAATTGCATGAAGACACCTATTTCTACACCGGGAAAATCGGAAACAATCCGGGCGACTACATGCCCTTTCCGGTTTCCGATGACATTTTGGCGCGCGGCCGTGAGCGGTTCGACATTTATTGCGCTCCTTGCCATTCGCGTCTGGGCGATGGCAACGGAGTAGTTCCGTCGCGTGGATTCCCGCGCAAGCCTCCCTCCTTTCACGCAGAGCGATTGCGCAAGGCGCCGCTGGGATACTTTTTCGACGTCATGACCAATGGCTTCGGCGCCATGCCCGATTACACCTCGCAAGTCGCCCCGCGGGATCGCTGGTGCATCGTGGCCTATATCCGCGCTTTGCAATTGAGCCAGGGAGCCACTGCGAATGATGTTCCGGCGGGACAGAAAGTGCCATCCGAGCCCCCCACCTTTGAGGAACCTGGGTCGGGTGCGACGCTCCCGGTAATTGCACCGAAGATCGAGAGTAAAGAAGAGGGACCGAAATGAGCCCGGCGCGCGTCGACACTCTGGACTTGACGACTCCGCCGGTGGTCAAAACCATCGGGCGGCGGTCGCTTATCGTCGGTCTGGTTTTCAGCGTGATTTCGGTGATCGGGGCATTTGTCCGACCGGCCGAGTTCTTCCGCGCCTACCTGCTCAGCTTTATGGCGTGGCTGGGGGTGTGTCTCGGATCGATGGCGATTCTAATGCTTCGCCATCTCACCAAGGGCGGCTGGGGAATGATCATCCGGCGGATTCTGGGAGCGGCGATGCGGACGCTTCCGCTGCTGGCGCTGCTTTTCATTCCAATCTTTTTCGGACTGCCCAAGCTTTACATTTGGGCGCGTCCCCTGGTGTCGATTCCAGACCAGCATCTTCGGGAGCACTTGCAGCAGATTACTCAGACCTATCTTTCAGTAAATGGATTCGTGATTCGGGCTGTGATCTACTTCGCCATCTGGGGCGCACTGGTATTCTTCCTCACCAAATGGTCAGCGGAGCAGGATCGGCCGCCATCGCGTGACAATAGCGCTCGCTTCAAGGCGCTAAGTGGACCGGGGCTCATCCTCTATGGATTCACCATCACATTCGCGGCTATCGACTGGGTGATGTCCATTGACCCAAGCTGGATTTCCACTATCTTCGGTCTGTCGTTCCTCATTGGGGAAGTGCTCTCGGCGCTGTGCTTCGCCGTAGTGGTGGAGCGAATTCTGGTGAAGTACAAGCCGATGTCGGAGCTGTTAAAACCTGACTACGTCCACGATCACGGGAAGTTCATGCTGACCTTCATCATGGTGTGGGCGTACTTCTCGTTCTCACAGTGGCTCATCATCTGGGCGGGGAACCTGCCCGAAGAAATCACCTGGTACATGCGGCGTCTGAACGGCGGCTGGGGATATGTCGGATTATTTCTGGTGTTGTTCCATTTCGCTGTGCCTTTCGTATTCCTGCTCTCGCGACCTTTCAAACGTGACGTGACTCGTTTGGTCTGGCTAGCGGTGTGGTTGTTACTGATGCGCTATGTGGATTTGTTCTGGATAATCGAGCCCAATTTCTCGCAGACCTTGAGTGTTACTTGGGCGGACGTGATAGTGCCGTTTGCGATGGGCGGATTGTGGCTGGCGTATTTTTTCCGCAACCTTAGATCGATGCCACTCGTGCCCGCGTACGACGTATTTGCTAACGAGGTTTTGGAACCCGCGCATGAGTGAAGAGATGCAACACGAACACAACAGCGGCGTTGAATTCGAGCGCGAAGACCTAGGCGCCCGAAGCGTGTTTGAGTTCCTGATCGGGGTGGCGGTAATGATCGTGGTCGCGTCTCTTGCAGTGTGGGGAATGTACGGCTACCTGCATAGGTATGCGAGGCGACACCAGCCGGTCCAGAATCCGCTTGTTCAGGAATCCTCGAGCGATACGCGTGAGGTGACGCCCGGTGATATTGAAAAGTTTCCCCAGCCCCGCCTGGAGAAAAATGAGCGGCTGGAGATCAGGGATTTTCGTTTACAGGAAGAAACAGCTCTCAACAGCTACGGCTGGGTTGATGAGAAGGCTGGCGTGGTGCATATCCCGATCGAGCGTGCCATGCGATTGATTGTTGAGCGCGGTTTGCCGGTGTCACCGAAATCGGGAACCGTGCCTTCGTCTCCAGTGACCACCGCCAGAAAAGCCGCCGAGCATTCGGACACTAGCGGCCAGTCGCGTCTGCGAGCGAAGAATGAGATGAAGAAAGAAAGGGAGTGAGCGGAATGAAGTGGTTGAAGAATACAACATGGACTAGTGCCATGGTTCTGGTTTTGTCGATTTCAGCCTGGGGCCAGGGCATGACGCGGGGCATCATGTCGCCCCCGTCAAATGTGCGGCCACCGGGTTTGCAGAACGTCGGTATCGAGCAGCACTTGGATGAGCAGGTTCCTCCTAATCTCACGTTCCGCGATGAAACTGGCAGGGCGGTTCGCCTAGGCGATTATTTCGGCAAGAGACCGATGATCCTCAACTTGGTCTACTACCAATGCCCGATGCTATGCGGGGAAGTCTTGAGCGGTTTGGAGAGTGGGTTACGCGTATTGAAATTCGACGTGGGCAAAGAATTCGATGTCCTCACTGTTAGCTTCGATCCCCACGAGACTTCGGAAATGGCGTCCGCCAAGAAGGCTGAATACCTCAAGCGCTACGGACGCTCCGGTGCCGCTGCCGGGTGGCATTTTCTAACCGGGCCACAAGAATCGATCGATGCTCTCACCACAGCCGCAGGCTTCCAATATCAGTACGATGCCAGGACCGGCCAATTTGCTCACGCCACCGCCCTCATGGTGCTAACTCCGGAAGGCAAGATTGCGCAGTACTTTTACGGAGTCGAGTACGCGCCCAAAGATTTGCGGCTTGCATTGGTCCAAGCTTCAGAAAAGAAAATCGGTACCGTGGTGGACCAGGTGTTGCTCTACTGCTATCACTACGATCCGGCAACCGGCAAATACGGTGCGATCATTTCGCGGGTGCTGCAAATATCCGCCGCCGCGACAATTTTGGTTTTGAGCATTCTGATCGCCGTGCTGTTTCGACGAGGATCAGCGTTGAGCGGTCAAGGAGCGCATCGAGTCACATAATTTCATGCACGACACTTTTCCGCTTTGGCCTGTCAGGGCCTCCACCACCGCCGGGAGCGTAGACGCGCTCTATATTTTTCTCGTGGCGCTCGGCGCTTTCGTGAGTGTATCGATCTTCGTCATGATTTTGATATTTGCGACCCGATTCCGTCGTCGCAAAGGTATCAACGCTGAGCAGATTGAGGGTTCTACTCCCTTGGAACTGACCTGGTCAGTGATTCCCCTCTGCATTTTCATGGTCATTTTTGTCTGGGGCGCTGTCATCTATTTCAACGAGCGAACCCCGCCTCGGGGCGCTACAGAAATTTATGTCGTAGCTAAGCAATGGATGTGGAAGCTGCAGCACGAAGAGGGTCCGCGTGAGATTAACGAACTGCATGTGCCCGTAGGCCGCGATGTAAAGATGATCATGACGTCGCAGGACGTGATCCACAGCTTCTACGTTCCCGCGTTCCGTATCAAGCAGGATGTCCTGCCTGGCCGCTACACTACTGCCTGGTTTCACGCTACTAAGGCCGGCACCTATCACCTGTTTTGCGCGGAATATTGCGGCACCATGCACTCCGGCATGATTGGACAAGTCGTGGTGATGGAGCCGGCGCAGTACGAAGCCTGGATGGGTGGAGGCGGAGCCATGGGATCGCTGGCCTCTAATGGAGAGAGCATCTTTCAGCAGCTTGGCTGCTCCACCTGTCACCGGTCCGACACCCAGGGCCGCGGCCCGAATCTGGTGGGACTCTTTGGCAAGCGGGTGCAACTAGAAGATGGTCGGGCCGTGATCGCCGACGAAAACTATATTCGCGAGTCCATTTTGAGCCCCGCGGCCAAAGTTGTCTCCGGATTCAAGCCCATTATGCCGGTATTTCAGGGACTGGTCAGTGAAGAGCAGTTGAGTGCGCTGGTTGCATACATTAAGTCGCTCAACCAGCCTCCATCGGGCTCGGCTGGCACTCCTTCGCTCGTGCCCAGTACGAAGCCGCAGGAACCAAAGGTGCAATAGCAATGGCTACCGCTGCAATCACCGCCGAACGCGAGAACTACCTCAATCGGGAATACGGCATCAGGTCTTGGCTACTGACCACCGACCACAAGCGCATTGCGCTGCTTTACTTGCTGTCGATCACCTTCTTCTTCTTTATCGGAGGCTTCTTTGCACTACTGATCCGGCTGGAACTTTTGACTCCGGCGGGAGATCTGGTGCAGGCGGACACTTACAACAAGCTGTTCACCATGCATGGACAGGTCATGGTGTTCTTCTTCCTGATCCCGTCTATCCCCGCTGTATTGGGAAATTTCCTGGTGCCGCTAATGATCGGCGCCCGGGACCTCGCCTTTCCTCGCATCAATTTGCTGAGCTGGTATCTCTATATCATTGCCGGTGTCATGATGCTGCATTGCATTTTGACTGGGGGAGCGGACACCGGCTGGACGTTCTACACGCCCTTCAGCACTGCGTTCAGCAATACCAAGGTGGTTGAAGCGGGACTTGCCATCTTTGTCTCGGGATTTTCATCGATCCTGACCGGGCTGAATTTCGTGGTGACGATTCACCGCATGCGGGCCCCCGGCATGACCTGGTCCCGCTTGCCACTGTTCATCTGGGCCCACTATGCCACCAGCATCATTCAGCTATTGGGCACGCCTGTGCTTGCCGTGACATTGCTGCTGGTGGTATTGGAACGGGCATTGCATCTTGGAATTTTCGATCCAACGCGCGGTGGCGATCCGTTGTTATTTCAACATCTGTTCTGGTTCTACTCCCATCCCGCGGTTTACATCATGATCCTGCCCGCCATGGGTGTAGTCACAGAGATCGTACCCTGCTTCTCGCGCAAACGCATCTTCGGATACAAGTTTGTCGCCATGTCGAGTATCGCGATTGCAGTGTTTGGTTTTCTGGTTTGGGCGCACCATATGTTCGTGGCCGGAATTTCTCTCTATTCGGCTCTGATTTTCTCCATCCTCAGCTACCTGGTTGCGGTGCCCTCGGCCATCAAGGTGTTCAACTGGACCGCGACCATGTACAAGGGCTCGATTTCGTTTGCTACCCCCATGCTCTACGCCTTCGGATTCATTGGTCTGTTCACTATGGGCGGATTGACCGGACTATTCCTGGCGGCGCTGGGCATAGACGTTCACGTCACCGACACATATTTCGTGATTGCCCATTTCCATTACATCATGGTGGGTGGCGCGGTCATGGGCTATCTGGGCGGAATGCATTTCTGGTGGCCGAAAATTTCTGGCCGCATGTATCCCGAGTTCTGGGGCAAACTGGCGGCCATGATCGTATTCATCGGCTTCAATCTCACATTCTTTCCACAGTTCATTCTCGGATACCTCGGAATGCCGCGGCGCTACTGGCAGTATCCGCCGGAGTTTCAGGTGCTGAACGTGCTTTCGACGGCGGGCTCAACCATTTTGGCGGTCGGGTACCTCCTGCCCATGGTTTATTTTTTGTGGTCCATGCGTTATGGAAAGCTTGCGGAGGATAATCCTTGGGGCGCTTCAGGTTTAGAGTGGACGACCACTTCGCCTCCGCCCACGTTCAATTTCGACCGGACTCCCGAGGTCACATGGGAAGCTTACGACTACGCCAATATCGCAGCTCCCGAGGAGGCGCCGGTTGAGCAATAGCCCGATTGCCGTTGAACAACATAATCCCGCATTGCGCCACCACTTCGCCGACATGGAGCAGCAGCGTCAGGCTTCCTCGCTCGGCATGTGGGTATTCCTGGCGACCGAAGTCATGTTTTTCGGTGGGATGTTTTGCGCCTACCTCATCTATCGCTACTGGTACTTCAATGAGTTTGCGGCCGGCAGCCGCAGCCTCGATATCTGGCTGGGCACGATCAACACTGCGGTATTGATTTGCAGCAGTTTGACCGTCGCGCTTGGCGTAAGGGCGGCGCAGATGGGCAAACGAAAGTTGTTAGTCGTTCTTCTATTGCTGACGATTGTTTTCGGAGTCGCATTTCTCGGAATTAAAGGCGTGGAGTGGTATACGAAATTTCAGGAGCACCACATCCCCGGGTCTTCGTTCAGTGCCGACAATCTGATAAAGGAATATCCTCAGATCAGGATTGACCCCTCACACGAACAGATTTTCTTCTCGCTGTACTTCGCCATGACCGGCCTGCACGCTTTGCACATGATCATCGGCGTGGGCATTTTTACATTTCTGACTTACTACGCCTGGAAGGGCCGCTACACGCCGGAGTATCACAACCCGGTTGAGATTGGCGGCCTATACTGGCACTTTGTCGACATTATCTGGATTTATCTTTTTCCGTTGTTATACCTGATCGATCGAAAACCGCTAAAGTGAGCGCCATGTCTGAACCGATCGTTCCAAGCAAGCTCTATGTCGGTATCTGGATCACGCTGCTTTGCCTGACAGTTATCACGGCCGGCGTGTCCTTCATCGACCTGGGGCCGCTGAATACTGTCGTCGCTCTCGTAATAGCAACGTTCAAAGCCCTGCTGGTGGTCTTATTTTTCATGCACGTAAAATATGCCAGTGAGAAACTCAGCAAAATGGTGGTGGTCGCAGCTGTCTTCTGGCTTCTGCTTCTCCTGACGCTGAGTATGGCCGACTACGTGACGCGGCTTTGGAGCTGAGGCTCTAACCCTCTTTAACGTGTATACCTTGCAGCGCTGCCGTCTTTGCTTGAACATATAAGATCGAGGGCAGAGATGTCAGACGAGCTACCGCCAATCCTTCCTGGACAACCAGACTTCGTTGCCGGTAGACACTCTGGTCAACCACTCCACGTGGATGCCGAGGCTCTAGCGGCCCATCTGCGCCGCCACGTTCGCGGCGGGGTCCGCTTCGATCGCAGCACCCGTGCTCTCTACGCAACCGACGGATCTAACTATCGCCAGGTCCCAATCGGCGTGGTCCTTCCTCGAGATGCTGATGACGTGGTCGCCACAGTTTCGCTTGCCCGTGAATACGGCGCTCCTATCCTATGTCGAGGCGGTGGGACATCCCTTGCCGGCCAATGCTGCAACGTGGCCGTCATTCTGGACTTCTCCCGATACATGTCGAAGATTCTGGAGATTGATCCAGCCCGCCGCATCGCCCGGGTTCAACCTGGCGTGGTTCTAGATCATCTCCGCAACGCGGCTGAGAGACATCATTTAACTTTTGGCCCTGATCCCGCAACTCACGATCGCTGCACGCTCGGCGGAATGATTGGTAACAACTCGTGCGGTGTGCATTCGGTGATGGCGGGAAAGACCGACGACAACATCGAAGCGCTGGAAATTCTTACCTATGACGGCCTGCGCATGAAAGTGGGACAAACCAGCGATGCAGAGTTAGAAAAAATCATTAGTGAAGGCGACCGGCGCGGAACAATTTATCTCGGCCTAAAGAACCTGCGGGATAAGTATTCTGAACTTGTCCGCCAACGCTATCCCAACATTCCGCGCCGGGTTTCCGGATACAACCTGAATTACCTGCTTCCGGAGAACGGCTTCCACGTCGCACGAGCGCTAGTAGGCTCGGAAGGAACATGTGTGACGGTGTTGGAGGCCACATGCCGTTTGGTGGAGAGCCCGCCGGAACGTGTTCTACTGCTGATCGCGTATCCCGACATTTACCAGTGTGCTGATCACGTGCCCGACGTGATGGCACATAAACCAATCGGCCTGGAAGGAGTGGACGACCTGCTGGTCGAGTACACCCGGCGCATGGGCATTAACTCCGAGGGACTGGCTCTATTGCCGGAAGGCGGGGGCTGGCTCTTTGCCGAGTTCGGCGCCGGTGCCGGGCAGGAAGCCGAAGACCAGGCGCGCGGACTGATGGCGACTCTGAGCCAAGGCCCAAATCCTCCGCAGATGCGCCTTTTCACTGACAAGCAGGAAATCAAGCGGGTGTGGGAGGTGCGGGAGTCCAGCCTCGGTGTAATTTCTCACGTCCCCGGAGAAGCGCCGAACTGGGAAGGATGGGAAGATTCCGCAGTCGCACCGGAGAAACTAGGCCGTTACCTACGCGACTTGCGCAGGTTGATGAATAGCTATACCTACGTCGGAAGCCTCTATGGCCATTTCGGCCACGGCTGCGTGCATAACCGCACCAACTTCGATTTGCTCACCAGCGAGGGTATCGCGAAATATCGAAAGTTCGTCGAGGAGGCTGCGGATCTAGTCGTGAGTTACGGAGGTTCGCTTTCCGGCGAACATGGAGATGGGCAGGCACGCGGGGAGTTGCTTCCCAAGATGTTCGGCCCTGAACTGGTACAGGCTTTCCGTGAGTTCAAAGCGCTGTGGGACCCCGATTGGAAGATGAATCCGGGGAAGGTGGTCGAACCCAACAAACTGGACGAGAACCTGCGTTTGGGTGCCGGCTATCGCCCGTGGGAGCCGGAAACCCATTTTCAATTCCCGGAAGATCACGGCAGCCTGGCGCAAGCCACGCTCCGCTGCGTTGGGGTGGGGAAATGCCGCCACGATGAAGGCGGCGTAATGTGTCCAAGCTTCCGGGTGACCCGGGAAGAAGAGCACTCCACCCGGGGACGCGCCCACCTGCTATGGGAGATGACCCAGGGCGAAGTGGTCCGCGATGGCTGGCGAGATGAGGACGTCAAGCACTCGCTCGACCTTTGCCTCTCTTGCAAGGGATGCAAGAGCGATTGTCCTGTCGGAGTGGATGTGGCCACCTACAAGGCCGAATTTCTTTCTCATTACTACGAACGCCGCTTGCGTCCGCGCAGTGCTTACGCCTTCGCGAACATCGATATTTGGGCGCGGTTGGCTTCGAACGCCCCGGGCCTGGCCAATCTAGCCGCGCAACTGCCATTCCTTCGTGACATTGCCAAGGTGGCTATGGGCATGCCGAGGGAGAGAAACATTCCGGCGTTTGCCCCGCACAACTTTCGCGACTGGTTCAAGCGGCGCCGACGCCGGAATACCGGGGCACCGCCGGTACTGTTGTGGCCAGATACATTCAACAACTATTTCTTCCCAGACACAGCCAAAGCTGCTGTGGAAGTGCTGGAAGCCGCTGGGTTTCAGGTACAACTACCCTCCGCAAGCCTGTGCTGTGGGCGTCCACTCTATGATTTCGGCATGCTTGAACGCGCGAAAGGCTTGCTACTGACAATCTTGGACGCGCTAGCAGAGCAAATCGAAGGCGAGGTCCCCGTGGTCGTGCTGGAGCCGAGCTGCGCGGCAGTTTTTCGCGACGAACTGGTAAATCTGTTCCCCAATAACGCTCGGGCCCGCGGCCTATCACGGCAAACGTTTCTCCTCAGCGAGTTTTTGGAAAAGAAGGCCAGGCATTTCGAATTGCCGCAACTAGCCCGCAAGGCTCTGATCCACGGCCACTGCCATCACAAATCGATCATGAAGATGACTGACGAAGAGGCGGTCCTCATGCGGATGGGCATTGAATATCAGGCGCCGGCACCCGGCTGTTGCGGTATGGCAGGTTCCTTTGGCTTTGAGCAAGACAAATATGACGTCTCGGTCGCGATTGGCGAACTGGAGCTGCTACCCGCGGTTCGCAAGGCCTCTCCCGATTGCCTCATCATCGCCGACGGCTTCAGTTGCCGGGAGCAGATCGCTCAATGCAGTGACCGCCACGCCCTGCACCTGGCCGAGGTCATTCAGATGGCGATGCGGACAGGTACCGTACCAGTAGACAATGCTTACCCGGAACGCGTCGCAGTCCGACACCGGCAGGCAGAGGTGAAGCAGTCCATGAAGCAGACGGGGCTGGCGCTAACGGGCGTTGCGACCGCTGTGGCAATATTGTGGACACTCGCCCGTCGCGAGTAGCCAACGTGCTGATTACAAATACATTAGCTATTATTCCTGCATTGCCTCCCCAGAGCGGCTTGATTTCTGGGAAAATAGGGAGGCCCAGATGGAGTCTCCCATCCCGGGCCTAGGCCTTACTTTCATATGATCCGGGACAGCGAGAATTCGCTGATGGTCACCGACGTCTCCCCTGTGGCGAAGGCGGAACCAGCCATTCAGGCGTCGGTCCACGGTTCGGTCCTGGTGCTTATCCAATTTGACGTCTGCGAGGAGATTCGGCTGGATCAGTTGCGCCAAATCTTCGGGGCGCGGACGCTGGAGCAGCCTACCTTCAAGCACCCGGCCCCCGGCTACGTCCGCTATCAGCGACCCCCGGTTGTAGAACCCATCGAGCCTCTGGTGCTCGAAAGCGGCGAGCAACTGCAGGGACAGATCAAGTATTACGACTACGGTGTGCTCAGCGTGGTCTTCGAGCTGCCGTTTTCAGGCGACTGGGACACGCTGGTTCTGCTGGGTAGCCGTTGGGTATCAGAAGTGGATTTCGAGCGCCACGCCTCGCGCATTGCGCGCCAGAAGCTGGAACGGGCGGGGCCAGCCCTGGTCAAGCCGTATCCAGATTGGCTTAGCGAAGATTACTTTATCTTCCACGTGCGCGAGATAACCGGCTCGCCTTCCGCCGCTGAGCTCTGTGCTTCCCAGGGAGCGCGTATCGCGCAGATTGTGCGTGGTGAAACTGCTCAGCTTTCCGACGGCGAGCGCAATGAAATTCTGCAGTCACGCATTTCTTATTACCCCAACGACCTGGCCGTGATCGGCTGGAATGCCGCCTTCCTCTATGACACTGACGCCGGCGCGGAGACTGCCATCCAGTTATTGGAGTACGCCAACTCCCAGTTGCTGGAGTTTCGGCATTACGATGAACTGCTGACTCGCGAATTAGAGCGCGTATACGATTCTTTCGACAAAGGCACCGGCATGCTGTCCCGCTGGCGCCTGGGACGTGCCGCGACCAAGCTGCATACCGTGCTGCTCGACGTGACCGAGTTAACCGAGCACGCCGACAACGCCATCAAGTTCCTCAGCGACATGTTCTCTGCGCGCCTGTACAAGCTGGCGGCGGCCAAGGTCGGCGTCCCCGACTATAAAGACCTGGTCACCCAAAAACTGCAAACCGCAGAGGACCTCTACCGCTTCATGATGGACCAGTTCAACCAGAGCCGCGCCTTCGTGCTCGAACTCATGGTCGTGATCATTCTGATCATCGAATTGGTCTACTTCTTTCGCGGCAAGCCCATCTAATTGAGAACCAGCAACCGAGAACCGAGAACTGGTTTTCAACTCCTAGCCAGGATCACCTCCGGCGTTCTATTCTAAGTTCCCATTTTGCTGTCTTGAGGAAACGTAATGCGAGGACTTATCGGGAAGCGTGTCCTGATCACGGGTGGCGCGAGCGGGATTGGGGCTGCCACCGCAGCACGCTTTCTTGACGAAGGCTCGGTCGTATGTGTGCTTGACCGCGATGTTCAGGGCCTCAAGCAGATCCAGACGCACTTGCCGAAGCTCGCCGGTACGGTAAATGCCGACGTCTCAAACCTTAAGCAGGTTGAGGCGGCTTTTGCCGACGCCGTCCGCATGATGGGTGGCGTAGACGTGCTAGTGAATAACGCCGGCATCAGCATCCGCCATAACTTTCTGGACATCACGCCTCAGGAATGGGACAAGGTCATCGCTGTAAATCTGACGGGCGTGTTCTACGTGGCCCAGACCGCCGCCAGGCATATGTGGGAACGTGGCAGCGGAGTGATTCTTCAGACTGCTTCGACTAACGGCCTCGTCGGCCAGCCCTACTATGCCGACTATAACGCCACAAAAGCTGGAGTCATCGAGCTGACCAAGTCCATGGCCCTGGAACTCGCGCCCAAAGTTCGGGTTTGCGCGGTCGCGCCTGGATACGTCCTCACGCCCATGCAGCGTGCTGAATATACCGATGAAATGCTGGAAGAACTAAATCGCAAGATTCCTCTAGGACGCCACGCCCAACCTGAGGAGATCGCGGCGCTGTTCGCGTTTCTGGCGTCCGACGACGCCGCGTACATGACCGGGCAGGTCTATACGATTGACGGTGCGGAAACCGCAGGAGGGCTGGCCAGCCGGTGAGTGAAGGACAGCTTAACGGTAAAGTGGCGCTCATCACCGGCGGCGCTTCCGGCATAGGGCGCGCCACGGCGCTGCTTTTTGCCCAGGAAGGTGCGTCGGTCGCCATTGTCGATTTAAACCAGCAATCTGGGCGGGCGGTTGTCGAAGAGATTGCCTGCAACGGCGGCCGGGCGATGTTCGAACCAGGCGACGTGGCTCGGGCAGGAGATTGCCAACGCATCGTCCAGCGCACGATGGGCGAACTAGGCGGGATTCATGTCATTTTCAACAACGCGGGAATCATCCGCCGCACTACTGTGCTGGAACTGAACGAGGAAGACTGGGACCGGGTGATGGCCGTGAACGTGAAATCCATTTTTCTGATGTCCCGGCAGGTTATCCCAATCATGGAGAAGGCCGGCGGAGGTTCCATCATCAATATGGCATCGGGCTGGGGGCTTGCTGGCGGCCCGAAGGCGGCGGTGTACTGCGCGTCGAAAGGCGCAGTGGTGTTGCTCACTAAGGCGATGGCCATAGACCACGGCCCGCAAAGCATTCGCGTAAACTGCATCTGCCCCGGGGACACCGATACCACGATGCTGCGCGACGAAGCCCAGCAACTGGGAGAACCGACCGAGCGCTTTTTAACAGAATCCGCCCGGCGTCCTCTAGGCCGCGTCGGGAAACCGGGCGAGATTGCGCAGGCCGCGCTGTACTTGGCAAGTGATGCGGCGTCGTTCGTGACCGGCACTGCGCTCGTCGTAGACGGCGGAGGCTTGGCAGGGTCGTAGCTTGGGCCACACCCATGCGCCTGGCAAACAAAGTCACTCTCATAACGGGTGGGACGTCCGGCATCGGTGAGGCCTCGGCGCTCCTCTTTGCCCAGGAGGGCGCCAAAGTGGCTATTGCCGGCCGCAACGAAAAGCGCGGCCATGCTGTGACCGAGCAGATTCTGAAAGAAGGTAGCCAAGCCATTTTCATCTGTACCGATGTCAGGAAATGGGAACAATGCCAGCGCGCCGTTGACGAAACCGTGCGCGCTTTCGGTCGCCTTGACATTCTGTTCAACAATGCCGGTATCTTCTATCCCAACACCGCGGTTGGTTGCACTGAAGAAGAATGGGACCTCCAAATTGAGATCAACTTGAAGGGCACTTTCCTGATGTCGAAGGCCTCACTGCCTGGCATGATCCAGCAGGGCAGCGGCGTAATCATCAACAATAGCTCCGGCTGGGGCATCGTGGGTGGCGACGCGGCGGTGGCATACTGCGCTTCCAAAGGCGGCGTGGTGCTTTTGACCAAGGCAATGGCGATCGATCACGGGCGGCAAGGCATCCGCGTGAACTGCATCTGTCCAGGTGACGTGGACACGCCCATGCTTCCAGAGGATGCGCGCATGCGGGGTTTGAAGTGGGAAGATTACCTGGCAGGTTGCAGCAACCGGCCCTTAGGACGGATAGGAACTGCCAACGAAATCGCTAAAGCGGCCCTGTTTCTCGCTTCCGACGACTCGTCGTTCATGACCGGCGCGGCGGTGGTGGTGGATGGCGGCGGCACGGCCGATTAGGTTCTTGCCGGCATGCTCGGCCAGTCAAGTGGGCACTGAGGAGAATTGACGAAGACAAGCACAACCCGAAATCATTCTCTCTCACTGCAATGGTACGAGCGGGCCCAGCAATCACTGGTCGAGGGCGTGAACTCCCCTTCACGCGGCTCGGCCGTATACACTGCTGGTCCAATTTTTCTAGAGCGCGGCCAAGGCTCCCACGTCTGGGACGCCGACGGCAACGAATACGTGGATTTCATGATGTCGTTTGGTGCGCTCATCCATGGCCATGCGCATCCCACGCTGATTGAGAAGGTTTCGCAGGCTGCGGCCGAGGGCGCACACTTTGCGGCGGCAACCTCCGCCGAGGTTGAGGCCGCCGAGCGCTTCTGCCGAATGGTCCCATCCGCTGAAGTGGTTCGCTTCACCAACAGCGGCAGCGAAGCCACCATGCTGGCCTTGAGGCTAGCGCGTGCCCACACGGGACGGCACAAATTCCTGAAGTTCGAAGGGCACTATCACGGCTGGTACGATCCTTATCTTTTGAATGCGCACAGCCATCCCCTGGAGCAACTGGGTCCGCGGGAAAATCCAGCCCGCATTCCTGACTCGCAAGGTATTCCGCCGGCCACCTTTGACGACGTGGTTCTTGCTCCGTGGAATGACGTAAACAGTCTTGAGCGCGTGTTGCGCGAGCATGGCCGCGAACTCGCCGCCGTTATTACGGAGCCAATCATGGCCAACATGGGCTGCATTCTGCCCCATGATAGTTATCTCCAGCGACTCCGCGAACTCACCCGCGACCATGGCGTGCTTCTTATTTTTGATGAAGTCGTCACCGGGTTCCGCTACGCGCCTGGGGGTTGCCAGGAGTACTACGGAATCCGGCCCGACATCAGCACCTTCGGCAAAGCGCTGGGCGCCGGATTTCCTGTGGGCGCCGTGACGGGTCCGCGCTCTATTCTCGATCGCATGCGCTGGAGCGGTGACATGGTCCTGCACTACGGCACGTTCAACGGACACCGCCTTACCATGAAGGTAGTCGCCGCTAACCTCGATCTACTGTCTGCCGATGGCGCACATGGCAGGCTTCATGCAATGGGCGATGCGGCCATTGCTGGATTGCGCGAAGTATTTCGCCGGCGCAACGTCAAGGCGATCGTGCAGGGATTCGGCCCCATGTTCCAGATCTATTTCACCGATCGGGAGGCAGTTCACGACTATCGCGACTACTGCGCTTATGTGGATACTCAGCGCTATTCTCGCTTCGTCCATCGCTTGCTCGACAACGGCATCTACATGACGCCATCCAATGGACTGCACTGGATCATCTCCACCGCGCACAGGGATGAAGATATTGCGCTGCTGATCGAGGCCGTGGACCGGGCTTGCGTAGACCCCGCATGAATGCCGTGCGAAAGAGTGCGACCGTTTTTTTAGGCGGAGGTCGGATCACGAGCGCACTTGTGGCCGGCCTCCGGCTCTCTCGATATGCGAAGCCCATCGTCGTCCATGACCGTCATCCTCGCAAAGTGCAGCGTCTGAAACAGCAGCACGGAGTGATCGTCGAACATAATCTCGGCAAGGCGGTGCAGCAAGCTCGTCTTCTGATCATCGCGGTGAGGCCGAACTCAGTCCGTGAATTGCTAGACAGAATTGGTAAGATTAGCCACCCCGTGACCGCCGTCAGCCTCGCGGCGGGCATACCTCTGTCCAAGTTGCGAGCTCGATTAGGACCGCCGGTGCATTGGGCTCGAGCCATGCCCAGTCCGGTGTGCCGCAGTGGGCGCGGTTTGACAGCAGTAGTGTTCGAGCCCGAGCTTCCACGCTCGGAACGGCAAAGGGTAAAGCAACTCTTTGCCAGGGTCGGGCTCGTCGTAGAAATTCCTGAGAACCAGTTCGATGCCTTTACCGTGACCTACTCTTGTAGCCACGGCTATCACGCGCTTGCGGTATTGACGGCAGCCGCCGAGAAGTTGGGGCTCAGTCGCAGGATGGCCCAGATTGCAGCCCTGCACGCTCTCACGGATGGTCTTATCGCCTGGCGTGAGGGCAAGACATCGCTGCAGAATCTGCTGCACGAGGCAGCCACGCCGGGCGGTATTTCGGCAGCAGCCATGGCCAGCATGAAGAAGTATGGATATTCGCGAGCCGTCGACCGAGGTCTGCGGGCGGGTATGGCGCAGGCAAGGAAGAATGCGAAACGGTGATGGTTTCAGACTCGGTCGGCTATGAAATCAATCTTCCCGCCAATCGCATTAGACGCACGACGCGATACAAGGGGAACAGAGGGCCGGGCAATCGGATCGAGCTCCACTCCCCGACGCTTGGGGTGAAAGCCAATCGCCCCACAAAACGCAATCGATCCCGCGAGCGTTCTCGCACATCCATGATCAGCCGGAAATAAGCCATCGACTCCGTGTCGTACTCTGCTCCCTGGCTGATGATCGGCAGAAGTCTGTCTGCAAGCCCTTCGGCAGCGCGATCGTTGCGGATTCGCTCCTGTACTGGTTGCGGCATGCGTGTCCCAAGAAGTCGGGCAGCCAAGATGAAAGTCACCGCTACGATTCGTTCGATGCCCAACCGCCTGGCATAATCCTGAACAACGACCCAGTCGACCGACCGGGCCAACTCCGCGATATCGCACAGCCAGGAAAGCTGTACCCACGCATGCTTGGCGGCGTGAACGCAGAGCACCGCCATTAAGTCTTCCCTGCAAAGCGTGCGCAAAGAATGTCCGCCTAAACTTAGGACCATTGACCGGCTGAAAAACGCGTCGACGTCGAAGTTGATCGAATAGAAACGTGGCAGAATCCGCCACTGCATTTCCAACAGGTTCCGGCCGAGAGAGCTGTCGAATGCGTATTCATACCCGGACTCGAGATAAGCGCGGTTTTGCCACGGGGTCAGCTGAAGCGCGGGCTTGTATCCCAGTTCGAGAAGTGCGGCCTTGGCTTTCGCCATGTCCGCCTCGTGGATCAGCAGATCCAGATCCGAAAACTGACGCAGCGCAACATTGCCATACAGGATTTCTGCCAAAACAGGCCCCTTATATGACAGAGTCTCGATGCCATTTCTCTGCAAGTGACTAAGAATCCGGAGCAATTCGCGAGTGAGCCAGAGGGTCTGCCGCGCGTTAGCTTCGTAGTGCTGCTGAAGCAAAGGCAACGCTTCCTGGGGTATGACATTGGATGCCGACAGACAGTGATACAGCTGAGGTATCACGGCGTGGTGCCCGGCAAGCTGGAGAAGCCGCTTCCAGTCCAGCGGACCTTCAAGAATCTCGCGGATAGGTTCGTCGCCCGAAGCGTGGACACAGCAGGCGAGCAACAGGTCGAACTCGGTACTGGAGACGAATGCTCGCACCTGTCGTCGCTCAGGCTTGGCTGGCGGGACTGTCGGCATGGGCGGGGCAGAGGGCATACGAGAGGGTGGTTGGTTTTTCGAAATTAGCCGCTCCACTCTGGCGCGGAAAGTTCTGCGATCGCCACTATAATACCGTTGTCTTCGCGGGATACTCTTGCAATAGAAAAATGGATAGTGTCATCCTCCAGTCGGTCAGCAAAGTCTTCCGGCACCGCCCCGCCATGTTTAACTGGATGGGCCGGGAACGAAGAGGAGAAACTCATGCCTTGGATGGGATCTCCCTCCGAGTTTCCAGTAGCAAGGTGCTTGTTCTGCTGGGTCCCAACGGCAGTGGAAAAACAACCATTCTGAAGTTGGTATCCACCATGCTCCTTCCCGATGCCGGGAGTGTCCTGGTCGAAGGCGCCGACACCTACACAGATCCCGATCATGTGCGCCGGCATGTGGGTTTTGCGGTTTCCACTGAAAGGTCATTTTTCCCTCGACTTTCGGCTCGTGAGAATCTCGATTTCTTTGCCGCTTTGGATGACGTCCCTCGCTGCTCACGACCTCGTCAAATTGAGCTTGTGCTGGAACGAACGGGTTTGCTCGACGCGGCGGACACTCTGGTCATGAAGTTCTCCAGCGGCATGTACCAGCGGCTGGGCATCGCCCGGGCACTCATTAAAGGGCCATCAGTCATTCTGCTGGACGAGCCCACGCGCAGCCTTGACCCGGCGGCGGCGACCCACTTCCGGAATCTCATCCGCGCCCTGCCAGCCGGAGGCTCGACCGTCATTCTGGCCACACACAGCCTCAACGAGGCCGCCGCGGTGGGCGACTTCGCTGCCGTGCTGGATCAAGGCAGGCTGGCGGGCTACCGGAAAATTACTGGCGCGGATGCGGACGAGCTGCGCTCCTTCTATTTTCACGCTACTGGTGAACTGGATGAGGCGGCACCGTTGACCTCCAGGAGCTGGTGATGAGACTGGCCGGCCCGCTCGACAAAATGCTCGCCATCCTGCGCCGCGACCTCTTGACCGCCATCCGCTATCGCTCAGGCTTTCTGATTACCGCGGCGGGAACGGCAGCCGAACTGGCCGCGTTTTATTACCTCTCTCGTGCTATCGGTCCCTCATTCCGTCCCGAGGGAATGGAGTACTTCCCCTTCGTGCTCGTGGGCACCGGCTTCTACACATTTTGGCTCATGGGTATCAGCGCTTTCCTGCAGATCGTTCAGGAAGCGCAACAGACGGGCACTTTGGAAATACTGGTCACGACCTCCACATCCGCGCCGTTGTTGGTTCTACTGAGCGCCCTTTCCGCGTTTGGCCGAAATACGATCCAATTGCTCCTTTTTATCGCAGCAGGCCTTCTGTTATGGCGAGGCGCAATTCCCAGCCCAAATGTCGCAGCTTGCGCACTGATCTTCCTGCTGTCGCTCCTGATCGCGGTCGCGCTGGGCATTCTCGCTGCTGCCTTGCAATTGGCGATTCAAAAGGGATTTGCGGTCGTGTGGTTGCTTGGGTCCGGCGTGTGGTTTCTGACCGGAGCCCTATTTCCCGTCGCGACTCTCCCCTGGGCGCTCCGCGTGGTGTCCGAACTGATTCCCATCACTCATTCCCTCTACGGAATGCGCATGGCTCTTCTTGAAGGCGCGAGTTTCGCAGCCCTGGGACGCGAAATCATGGTACTCAGCATTTTCTCCCTGATTTTGCTACCTCTCAGTCTCCTAATTTTTTCCCACACCTTAAGGCGGTCAAGGTTGCTCGGCACGCTCTCTTTCTATTAGACGCAAGGCCAATTGGGCTTGGCTTCCGGGCGTCCGAGCAGTTAACAAAGGGTTAGCATTTGGCTTCTCGTCTGTTGTACACTGCGCTATCTTAGGACTCGTGCTCGGTTCGCAAGGCAGACGTCAGCCGTCTAGCGTATTGAGATTTCTATGACTCAGAGGAACCGGCCTTCTGCAGAAGAGAAGAGCGCACTGAACACACCGGGCCAGAATAAAGCCAAGAAGCCGTATCACAAGCCCGAGTTTCGATTCGAGCGGGCCTTCGAAACACTGGCCTTGTCGTGCGGAAAGATCCACGGCACCCAGCATCAGTGCAAGGGGCACCGAAAGGTGTCGTAGGCTCTTACCGATGAACCCTGAGGCGCGCGAGCAGCGCAGGTGCAGCCTGGCGGCCGAGGGGCTGCAGTCGAGCGGTAAATTGAAATTGCGAGCCACCGGAGCCAGCATGCTACCCACCTTGTGGCCAGGTGACCTTCTTACCATCCAATATAATAATTTTGATCAAGTGGAGCAGGGCGACGTCGTGCTTTTCTTGCGGGAGGGTCGCTTCTTTATTCATCGTGTTCTCAGCAAAACCAGATTAGAGAACGAGTTCTTAGTCACTCGTGGCGATTGCATGCCGCAGACCGATCCGCCGGTGCGTCCAGGCGAATTGCTGGGTAAGGTTACGAAAATTCAACGTGACGGTTGGTTCCCGGCACCTACGCTGAAGCTTGGTCCGTTTCGTCGGATTTTCGCCTGGGCGCTTTGTCGTTGCAATCTGCTCCGGCGTATCGTCATGCGCCTAGGCGCTCACCGCAGCAGTTCCAGATCTCGTTTTCAAAATGCAGTTGCCAAGCCGGCGTAAGGCCAGGAGACCTGTACAACACGGAGCCAGACAGAGTGCCTCAAGATCATGAGATCGCGGTGGAAATCGGCGGCTTGCCTATCCTGCTGCGCACCCAGGATGGATCCTTTCGTGACATGCTGGTTAGCAGGTATGCCGGTTTTGTCGGATCTGCTTCACGACCCAGGTTCGAGTTTGATGTGGATCTAACCGTGCCATCGCCGTCGACGGAATCTGAGTTGCCGGACGACGTTCGGGTCGAGATGCGAGACGGGGTGTGGCGATTAGCGCGAGGAGATTTTCACGCGCACTGGGACGCTCGGGCGGGGCGGGGGCGCATCCGCCAATCGGCAAACCCGTACTCAATTGATTCGGTGTTGCGCATCGTGCACACGTTGGTTCTGGCCAAAGAAGGGGGCTTCCTCCTGCACGCCGCGAGCACAGTAAGGAATGGCCGGGCCTTTGTCTTTTCCGGCATCTCCGGAGCGGGCAAAACTACGATCTCCCGCCTCGCGCCTGGCGATGTCACATTGCTAACCGACGAAATCTCTTACATTCGCCACGATCCGCATGGTTACCGGGCTTGCGGAACTCCCTTTGCCGGGGAACTCGCACGCGTCGGCGAGAATTGCTCGGCGCAGCTGTCCACACTCTTTTTTCTCGCCAAAGGACCCGAGAACAAGATCGGGCCTGTTGACGCACCCGAAGCCGCGCGCCTCCTGCTTAGAAATATCCTCTTTTTCGCCGAGGACGCGGAGTTGGTCAAAATGCTTTTTCGCTCCGCCTGTGAGTTCGTCGAAAGTGTTATGGTAAGGCGGCTGACGTTTGTTCCTGACCAGCGGGTTTGGGACTTGATCCAATGAGTGATAAGTACATTGTCCGCAGTTCCGCCATTGCCGCTCGGATGCTCGGCGGAGAGATGATGATCATGTCCGCAGTGGACTCCACCTTCTTCACCCTGAATGAGGTGGCCACCGCCATCTGGCAGTCGGCAGACGGCCGCACTCCACTTTCCGAAATCGTAGGCGGCGTCATCGAGCAGTTCGAGGTCGAACCCGACGTGGCACTCCGCGACGCCGAGCGATTCGTCGAAGAGCTTTCCCCCCACGGCATCTTGCTGGTTTCCGATCATCCCATCGACGATTCATCCGCTGGGTCCAGGGAGACAGTATGAGTCTCATGCAGCAGATGAATCAGCGGGCTATGGAGCTGGGTGTTCCTCTCGCCATCCATCTGGACGTAACTTACCGTTGCAACGAACGTTGCATTCACTGCTATCTGGATCACGACGATCACGGCGAAATGAGCACCGCCGAGATCGAAGACGTGCTGGATCAACTGGCGGAGGCAGGCACTTTTTTCCTTACCCTCAGTGGCGGGGAAGTGCTGATGCGTCGCGACTTTTTCGACATTCTGGAATATGCCCGCCGCCTGCGCTTCAATGTCAGAATCAAGACCAACGGCGTGATGATCCGCCAGCGTGAAGCCAAACGGATGGTGGAGTTGGGAGTCGAGAACATACAAATCAGCATCTACTCCCACCGCTCCGAAGTGCATGACGCTATCACCAAACTGCCCGGCTCGCTGAAGCGGAGTGTGGAAGCGATTCGCTTTCTGAAATCACAGGGCCTAAAAGTTGTGATCGCCAATGTTCTGATGACTGCTAACAGCCGCGACCATGCCGGAGTGCAGGCACTGGCCCGCGAGCTCGGTGTTACCTACACTTTGGATCCGACCATCACTCCGAAGATGGACGGAGACACTTCAATTCTACGTTTGCGTATTCCGAGCTCTGAGTTGAATTCGGTCTTTCACAATCCGGACCTGGTGGGGAATGTAGAGGAATTCTGTGCCCCCCCGCCCCCGCCCGACGAGGGCATCATGGACGAATATCCTTGCAGTGCCGGTCACACCGCGGGCTACATCTCGCCCTATGGCGACGTTTTTCCCTGCGTGCAGTTTCCCCTGCCCACAGGCAACGTACGAAAACACAAATTCATCGACATCTGGCGAGATTCGCCGGCCTTGCATGAGGTTCGTTCCATTCGCGCCAAAGACCTACCTGTATGTTCGACTTGTAGCCATGTTGGCACCTGCACTCGTTGTCCCGGTCTTGCCTACATGGAAGGCAGCATGCGCGGGCCCTCGACCGCAGATTGCGAGAAGTCGTTCCATCGCACCGGCATTCCCTCCGCGAACATGCTCCGCAAGGCCCGAGCAAATAGTTCCGGTCCGCTCATTCAAATCCAGCCGGTCGCCATCTAAGCGGCGCGAAAGGCCTTCTACCAGGCAGCGAAATTGGAGGTTACCCCCAGGTCTTTGAGCCCGCCGCCAATGCAGTTGAAGAGTTGCGTTCTCCATTACTTTGGTGTCCGTTTATGCCAGCGAGATCAACGCCAATCAGAATTTCGCACGTAAAATCTTGAACAAGCCTTGCATATGGAATCAACCGCAAAATTGCACGATACACCGACTCGCCGCACACGCATTCGAGCTCAAATCCCGCTTCGCGTGACCAGTTTGGATCCGGCCACACAGCTCTCAGAAAACTGCCACACTCTGGTCGTGAACCCACACGGTTGCGGAGTGCGTCTCCCATGCCCTCTGGAGCCAGGAATGCCGGTGCGGCTGGACGATCTTCCCGGCGGCAATCAGGCAACTGCTCGCGTGGCCAACTGCGTCCCGCTCGGAAGTGAGAATAAGTACTGGCTGGTCGGGCTGGCGCTTGATCACTCTGGAAATGTTTGGTGCATTCATCCCGCTCCGCCGGATTGGGAAGTCGAGCCGACGCCCCTTGCTCCCGTCGCCTCTTCCGCGCTTCCCACCAAGAAGAACGAATGGCCTTATTCGCAATTCTCCACCCGCGGGGAGTTCCATCCCGGCCGAAAGTAGATTGTGGCAGCGGTTGCTAGGCGGCTTCGTTAACTGAGACAGGTCCTCGCCAAGTAGCCGGGCCTGTGGGCCTTATCCAAAGCGGCTGCCAGCAGGACGGCGGAATCCGCCCATAAAATCGTCCAGTTCTTGCAAGGAGAATGGCCTTCGCAGAATCGAGGATCCCGTAACAAAGGCGTAATCCTGTTGGGGATTCTTCTGCCGCATGGCATCGATAAACTTAACCCCGCCAGCGCCGGATCCGCGCACGAATGTCAGATCAATAAGAACAAGAGGATATGGCCCTTGATTGCAGTAGATGCGAAACGCCTCATCGCAATTTGTCGCCAGTCCAACTTCGTAACCCAGCCGGTTAAGCATTACTCCCGTAGCTTTCACAGTGGTTTCATCCGGCTCAACCACCAAGACTTTCATGCGTCCCCCTTTTTCACAGCCCGTGGAATATCGCCGTCGACCCGCGGACATTTTAACGCCTGCATCCCGCCTTGCCGATGGACGCAGATGGTTCCACCAAAGAACGATGGGGGAGCCGCTTTCTTCGCGAATCAACGGTTCAGCAGTTTTGAGAAGTAGCGGTTGTCGTAGAACATGGTGGAATTGTGCACAAACTCCAGGACACGGTGCATTTTCTCGCGGTCCTCGCGATTCATGTCGTTGAACCGAACCGCGATCCCCGATCCCGGATCGATTCGAACCACGCTGCCCTCGGCCTGCATCTTGCCATCGTCGATGGAAAAAACCAATTTAAGCTTGGAGCCAGGAGGCAAGATAGCGCTGGTCTCCACGTAGCAGCCCCCCAGACTGACGTCGATAAGATTACCGAGCACCGGAATTTCTTCATCGTGGGGTTGTAGCTCAATCGTGACCCTGCACTTCATCCGCGGATAGAGCCGGCGGTTTTTTCGCGAGGGTTGCCGCTGTTTCTCCAGGTACATGCGGCGATCGGCTTCCGCGAGCAATCCTTCGGCATCCTGTCCGTCTCCTGGATACGACGCCTGTCCTACGCTCAGCGAAAGAATATCTTCGCTGCAGACTTCTTTGCCGGCATGTTTAGCGAGTTCACGCAATTGCTCGGCTTTCTTGGCAGCCGCGTCCGCGGGCAGGCCGGGGGCTACGACCACAAATTCGTCGCCGCCCATCCGAGCCACGTAGTCGTATTCGCGGCAGCTGTCCTTTAAAGCCTGCGCGAACAGGCGCAGTACACGATTGCCCTCGAGGTGACCGAAGCGGTCGTTGATCTGCTTGAAACCATCCATATCGCTGACCATCACGATTAGAGTCGAGTTGTCCCGTTTGCAACGCGCCAGCTCGCGGTCGAGTTGCAGAAACAGTGAACGGGCGTTCGGCAATCCCGTGAGATAGTCGGTAGTGGCGGAACTCTCCGCTTGCTCGTATTTCAGCGCGTTTTCGATGGCCAGGGCCATCTTGGAGCTGATCGCCAGCAGAATTCGCAGGTGATCGGAAGTGAATGCGTCTACCTCCGCGTGGTAAAGGGCAAGCACGCCGACTACTCCGGCTAACCCCTCCAGCGGGATCGCCATTGCCGAACGCAAAGTGCTGAATTTCGTCGGATCGTTCAGATATCCTGGCTCAACCGATGGATTTCCGTTGATGATCGGTTTCATGTTCTCTGCCACCCAGCCGGAGAGTCCTTGGCCCAGCGGGATGCGAAGCGACGAGAACAAGCGGAAATTGTCACCGCTCACATGCTCTGGAACTAATTCCGCACCACGCTTGACGTAGATGGCGATGGCATCGTAAGGCACCAGCCGTCTAAGCTTCACCGAGAAAACCGACAGGGTTTCGTCCAGGCTGAGCGAAGCCCCTAAGTCCTGGCTCAGTTCGAAAAGGGTCTGGGCCTCCTGCCGTGCAGCCGCAATAGAGGAGAGGAAAGTAGCCTCCTGGCCTGGAGCATCCTTGACCGTAATGTCTTCAAAGCCGGCGGCGGGTGCGACCCCGTGTTCCACCTTTAGGTCAGTCGAGAGCCGCAATGGAGCCACATGTCCGAAATGGGCTTCGACCAGTTTTTCGAGGTCACGATATCGCTTTTGTAAGACCGTCACCACTTTTGGATCAAAAGATTTTCCGGATTCGTCAGAAAGACGCCTAACGACTTCGTCCAACGGTAAGGCGCGGCGGTACTGGCGGTCGGATGCTAGCGCGTCCAGGTAGTCCACTGCCGAAAGGATGCGCGCTCCAATCGGGATCTCGGTGGCTTTCAGGCCAAACGGATATCCGGTTCCGTCCCACTTCTCATGGTGCGCCCGCACAATCGGCACTACCGGATAAGGGAATCGCACCCGCTCTAAAATCTCCGCCCCTACCACCGGATGAATCTTCATCTTCTCGAATTCTTCTGGGGTCAGGCGTCCGGGCTTGGAGATGATGTGCTCAGGCACGGCAAGCTTTCCAATATCATGCAATAGCGCTGCCGCGTGCAGAGCTTCCATCTCTTCTGGGGTTACTCCCAACTCCTTGGCAACTTCAATGGCATAGACGCGCACCCGTTGCAGGTGATCATGCGTGGTGTGGTCTTTGGCCTCAATGGCCAAGGCCAGCGCTTCGATGGTCCGCAAGTGCAGGTTTGCCATCTCCTCCACGTGACGCTTCTCGTCCTCCAGTTTTCCCAGGTAGAGACGGTACGAACGGTAGAAGAGGTATATGACCGGCACCACCAGCAGCGACGTTTGCCAGCCGAACGTACGGTTGAACCATCCCAAGGTGCCAGCGAATCCCGCACCCACAAGGTAGTAGGGAAAGGACCAGAAGTAACACTGCACCCAGATTTTCTTCAGTGACTTGTGCTCGGTGAGCGCTATCACGCCAGCAATCGAACCGGTGTTAGCAATGAAGTACGTGGAGGCCGCGATTACCAATAACGATGGATGACTCTTTATCCGCCCTTGCGACAGGGCAAAGTGATACACGCCGTACGCCACCGCGATAGAAAACGCGCTGGCGCACATATTGAATGTGACTTGGAGCGCACTCGGGCGATCTCGATAGAAACATTGAATCAGCAGAGCGGCCGTTCCCAGAACCAGGGTCTCCGTAAGACTCAGCTCCAACACTCCAAGAAGAATGAACAGGAAGTTCACCGACATCGTGCCCGTGATCCCGGGCAGATTGACTTTGAGACGTGAAGCCAGAATCGCGATCAGCAGATAGCAAATGAATTGAGCGATGTTCTTGCTGGTCGGGTTCACGGCCCCATACAGGAGCACACTGGTGCCTATCGCCACGACCAGGCTAATAAAAACCCTGGCTGAGGTGCTCAGTTCTCTCCACGACTGAGAGCGGTTGTTCACAACTCTACCGCAGGCTCCTTTTAAGGCCTCTTGGGAATTCCAGGCAATGAGTTTGTGCTACCTAAGTGATAGCAGGCAAAATACTTCCGGACAATCACTTGTGAGGTTGATGTGAAACTTTCGTAACGGGGAATTTGGCGTTTGCCTCAAGCCAGCCGTTTTTGAGGGGGTTAACCGGTACGTCTAAAGCATAGTTGGCATCTTAAAGTCTTAAGAGTTAGCCTTTGAGGGTGGCGCCGACGACGGGGCGCTGTCTTGTTGGGAGGGACGCCATGACTCGATCAACCATGCTGCTTTTCTGGGGCTTGCTTGTCCTTACTGCAGGCTTTCTTCTAGCTCTGGAGGGTTGCGGTGGAAGTGGCGGGTCGAGTCCTCTACCGAGTTCAGGGAAGATTCAACATGTAGTGGTGATCTTCCAGGAAAATCGCACTCCGGACAATCTCTTCCATGGTTTACCGAACGCAGACATCGCCAGCAGCGGGCTCAACTCGAGCGGTCAGACCATCCCGCTGGCGCCGGTATCTCTGGTGACCGACTACGATCTCGGCCACACTCATGAGGCGTTCGTGAACATGTATGACGGGGGCAAAATGGATGGCGCCGACAGAGTCATAGTAGGGTGCAAGCCCGGAGCGACGAATTGCCCGCCGCCCAATCCTCAGTTTGCCTACGTAAACCCTTCCGAGGTGGCGCCATACTTCCAGATGGCCCAGCAGTATACTTTCGCGGATCGTATGTTCCAGACCAACCAAGGTCCGAGCTTTCCCGCCCATCAATTCATAATCTCCGGTACCTCCGCTCCGACCGCCACAAGTAATCTGTTTGCCTCGGAGAACCCCCTTGCCCCCGGGGGTAATGGGACCGGCGGGGGCACCGGTTGTACAGCCGCTCCCGACCAGTTCGTCCAGCTGATCGATCCCAGCGGCAACGAATCCCAAACACAGTACCCATGCTTCGAGCATCCCACGCTCGTGGACTTGCTCGACGCTAAAAAGTTAACCTGGCGATACTACACACCATCGCCTACCTCCATCTGGACCGGACCCAACGCCATCCGGCATATTTGTGTGCCCGACGCGACCGCAACTGAATGTACAGGGCCGGACTGGACCAACGTCATTCTGCGACAAACCCAAGTGTTGACCGACATCGCCAACGGCAGTCTCGCCGCTGTAAGCTGGGTGATTCCGACCGGAAAGGCATCCGACCACGCAAGCGGCAACGACGGCTCAGGACCATCCTGGGTGGCGTCGGTGGTCAATGCGATTGGCACTAGTCAGTATTGGTCCAACACCGCCATCTTCATCACCTGGGACGACTGGGGCGGATGGTACGATCACGTCGCTCCTACGATCATCAATTCCTATGAGTACGGGTTTCGCGTGCCTCTGATCGTGGTATCTCCCTACGCGAAATCAGGTTATGTCTCTCACGTTACCCACGATTTCGGCAGCATACTGAAGTTCATTGAGCAGAATTTCGGCTTGCCCTCGCTGGGGTATGCCGACGCACCCGCTGACAATCTCTCCGATTGTTTCGACTTCAGCCAAACACCCCTTACCTTCCAAACCATTCCCGCCGCGCTCGATGCTAACTTCTTCCTCAATGACAAGAGATCGCCAACTGACCCCGACGATGATTGATAGCTCTGGCAGCCGTGCCAATGCCTCGCATCCTCTACAATGCTTGCTACACTCGGAAATGTCCTGCTTGCGTTTGGTGGACGGGCCCGTAGCTCAGCGGTTAGAGCAGTGGACTCATAATCCTCTGGTCCCTGGTTCGAATCCAGGCGGGCCCACCAGACCTCACGTCAGATCCTGTGTTGGCGGCGCAAACGATACGATAAGGAGACCCTCGGGAGGAAGATTGCCCCTCCTCCGGCGCGGACAAGACTAGTTGGTCGACAGGTTTTTCGGAGATTTCTTATCGAGCGTTGATAACAGTAGTTGCGCCGACTTGGGTGCCGGCACTGCTTTTTCAAAGACAATATCCTTCGCGCTCACTTCTTTGCCGTATAACGCTTTGTTGGCGTCGTTGTCTGGGCGAAGGGTCGAGCCCGCCAGGGATATTCCGGCGAATAGTCCGCGGGCCCGAGAATAAGAGAGAATCTCAGCCCGCAAAGTCACATCGCTTTCGGCGGAGGCATTCCGTCCCACCGGACCAGCCGCAGCGGAAGCGTCGCCGCCAAGCTTGACCTTGCTGCTGAGGATGCTGGTGGCTGATCTTTGACTCATCAGGAGCAGGACAAAGTCGGTTGCCTGCCCGCCCAACTGCAATCCGAAGCTGCCGCCTTCAAGCGCCATCATGGTCGGCGCACCCCAGGGACCATGAAAGTCCTTGCCGCCACGGCAGGTCATCACCCCCCGACCGTAGCTGCCGCCAATTCCGATCGCGAACTTGAGCACCGAGGGCAGAACGACAACGCAGTCTGCTTTGTCAATTACGCTCTGCGGGACATTGTCGGGAACGTCCATGATCTCCTTTATTACCGTTCCCGCATTTTCAACTCTCTTCTCCTCTTTATCTTCCCCGAGGGCGGGCAACGCCAGCGTGGAAATCAGGACCGCTACTAGCAACGATGTCTTCATAATTTCTCCTTTAGATCTTTGGAAACGAGGCTCTCTCTGACCGAATTTGTTCATTGTGGAGACGGAGTCAGTAGTGTGTGACGGGGTTCATGTACAACGGCGGCATCTTAAATGAGCCTGCCGGTGCATGGCAACTGTAAGTGCGCCTCTGAACAAGTGCGCGGGATTTGACCCCTTTTCTTTCCTCCCCCTAGAATCATTGATTCTGTCCGCAAAGCTCAACTGAACATGGCGCTGCGTTTCTACAATACGCTGTCGGGCAAAGTCGACGAGTTCCACCCCCTCGAAGGCAACCAGGTCCGCATGTACGCTTGCGGGCCAACCGTTTACGACTACGGACATATTGGAAATTTTCGTACGTTTGTCGCCATCGACATCCTCCGCCGGTTTCTTCGTCAAAGCGGATACAAAGTGCGTTACGTCATGAATATCACCGACGTGGACGACAAAATTATTCGTAACTCCGCACGCGATGGCGTGAGCGTGAGGCAATACACGGAAAAATACGAAAAGGCTTTCTTGGAGGATTCTGCGACTCTGAACATCGAACAGCCGATTCTTGTCCGCGCCACAGACCACATTCCTGAGATGGCTGAATTCGTTGCTGCGTTGGAGAAGAAGGGATTTGCTTACCGGGCTGAGGATGGCTCTTACTACTTCCGCATCGCCAAGTTTCCTGGCTACGGCAAACTCTCAAAAAAAGATTTTGCTGGGATGGAAGATGGCGCTCGCGTGGATTTGGACGAATATGACAAGGACAGCGCGCGCGATTTCGCCCTTTGGAAGGCACCGAAGCCTGGCGAGGCTTTCTGGGAGACTCCTATCGGACGCGGCCGGCCGGGTTGGCACATCGAGTGTTCCGTCATGTCGATGGAAGAGTTGGGAGAAACCTTCGACCTCCACGCTGGAGGGGAAGACCTCATCTTTCCGCATCACGAAAACGAAATTGCGCAATCGGAAGCGCTCACCGGGAAGCCATTTGCCCGCTTCTGGTTTCACGCGCGTTTTCTGCTGGTCGAAGGTGAAAAGATGTCCAAGAGTCTGGGCAACTTTCTAACCTTGCGCGATCTGGTGCTCAAAGGATATAAGCCGTCGTCGATCCGGCTTTTACTGGCTTCGGTCCCCTACCGTCATCAGCTCAACTTTACCTTCGACGGGCTGAAGCAAATGGCCAGCAATGTAGACAAGTTGCGCAACTTCCAATTGCGCCTGACTGCGGGCCAGTTTCCGGCTGGCGTAAGCGAGGAAATGCAGCAACTAGCGAGCCAGACGGTTGAGAGGATGAAGTCCGCCCTAGAGGACGATCTCAACACCGCCCAGGCACAGGCCGCCATTCTCGACATGGTTCGCAAAGCCAACGCCGCCATAGACTCCGGACGGATCAAAAAAGACGACGTGCCGCCACTGCTCGCTGCGCTAGATAAGTTCGACGAAATCTTTGCCGTCCTCAAAGATGACGACACTCCCAAGATGAAAGCTATCCTCGATTGGGCCAAGGCGCAAGACCGCCAGAAAGACATCAGCCAGGAACTGGTGGACGCCCTCGGCGCACAGAGCCTCTCCGATGCCGAGATTGAAAAGAAGGTCGCTGCCATGGAAGCCGCTCGACGGGCTCGCAACTTTCAGCTCTCCGACGCCGTTCGCGCCGAACTCACCAGCGCCGGTCTGATCATCGAACAAACAAAAGATGGTATCCGCTGGCGGCGAAAGTAGAGACCGTTAACGGATACTCCTTCTCCACCTCGCCTTCCCGATTCTGCGCCGATGCCTTCGGCTACCTTCTGGCGCCGGCGGTCCACCCGCACCTTCCGCTGTGATTTGGGTCCACCCGTTTGCAGGATTTAGAACTGAAACGTATCCCCCGGGAGCGAGTTCCATCGGTTTCGACACTTGTTTTTTGAAATCGATGCGATCAGCTTGTGTCGGCTCGAACCAGGAGGGCGTGATGAAGTCCGATACCAACACACCATCGATCTTGTATCCCAGGCTGTCTGACTCGACCGCATCGCAGACTTCCAGTGCATAGATTCTTCCGTCAGAGCCCTGAGCACACCAGTTGATCCACGGGTCTGCAAGCATCTCCAGCAGTTCATGGCTCAGCGTCACCGTCCACGAAGAACCGCTTTCCGCGTCAAGTCCGGCAAAGACTTTGCCAAGGGAGTGCCATTGCTGCTCATCTCATGGTAGCCGAGCGCTCCAGCTTGATCTGGATCGTCGGTCAGAACAATCTGCGACCAACCTGCGACAAGCGCTTGAGCTTTAGGCAAAAAGGTCAGTGAGCAATCGATGTCCCAATACGCACAAAAATCCCGGCTTACTTGACGCTGCAAAGATGGCATTACAGTCTCTACTTGCGCATCGCTGAGGCAAGTAGAGGCATTGGTTAGCGCGATGACCGGAACGCTCATGAGCTCTTACCTCAACGCGCAGGTCGTAAGCGCGGCGTCAAGTGCAGAGTTGCCGGTCGGCGCGCAGACTTGCTGGTTCCATTGCTTCCTTAACTCTTCAGCCTTTGGGATGACAATGTTCCGTCGCGTTTTCCGGGCTGTGGACGGTGCCGCAGGCTGTGGAATCAAGGAAGCGAAGCTGCTCACGGTCGTCAGGATCAAGTTGACTCCCGCTGTCACCCTCGCCGCGAGCGTCGGGTCGCTGATATGCGCGGCTTGCAATAGGGCAGGCAGGTTTTGATTGATATCTGCAATCACGTTCTCAATTTTCTGCATCGCGTCAGCGCTAGGGCTAGCTTTGTAGTCGTTGTAAAACGTCTGCAGCAGGGTCAAGTCTTTGCTGGCCTCGGCTGATATGTTTTGTACAGCCGCCAACTCGGCGGCGCTGGCTTGCTTGCCAGATTGCAGTGTGGCAACCATGGCGGCGATGTTCAAAGCCATCTGGGTCAGCACCGGCAAATCCGCCAGTGCCACGTTCACCCACTGCGCGCTGCAGCCGGTGGCAAATATCGACAGTGACAACACCAGCGCGAGGCCAATTTTGGCTTTCGAGTTTGAGCCCATAAGTGATATTTCTCCTTTTTTCGTAATACAATTGCGGCAGTTCTGAGAACTGAGAACCGGGAACTAAAACTGGACTTTGCAGACTCCGTGCGAGACATGGCCTTCGTGCGCCTGATATGAAATCTCTTGACGAATATCTTCGCGATGCCGAACTGGCACACGGTCACCTCTGCGCCGGACAAGTTCTCGGCGTTCGCTTGGCCATGCTCGGGCTTGCGATGTTAGGGATCGAAGATCCCCATAAGAAAGACCGCAAGCGTTTGGTTACTTTTGTGGAGATTGACCGTTGCGCCACCGATGCCGTTGCCGTGGTCACCGGCTGCCGCCTCGGTAAGCGCGCCTTGAAGTTCCGCGACTGGGGTAAGATGGCTGCCACCTTCGTCGAGGTGAGCACAGGCAAAGCGGTGCGCATCGCAGCTAAAGAGTCATCCAAGACCCTCGCCTGCCAAATGCACCCGGAGTTGGAAAGTAAGAACCAGCAACAAATGCTGGCCTATCGTGAAATATCAGATGACGACTTGTTCACCATGCAATGGGTGAAAGTTGAGCTTCCCCCAGAAGAATTTCCCGGATACAAAGGGGAGCGTATCGTTTGCGAAGTTTGCAGCGAAGGGATTAATTTTCGCCGTGAAGTTCGTCGCGAAGGAAAAGTACTCTGCCGCGGCTGTGCGGGAGAGAGCTATTACGAATTGACATCCTAACCTTGCTAGGCTCTGACTCTCGCTCACGCCGCATTTTCATACGCATGCGCCACGCGCAGAATCGTGCTCTCGTCGAAATGCTTCCCCAACACTTGCATCCCGATCGGCAATTTCTCTCGCGTTTGTCCACATGGGATCGAAATCCCTGGGATACCCGCTAAATTCGCCGTCACTGTGTAAATATCAGCCAGGTACATCGCGAGAGGATCATCCACCTTTTCGCCTAGCTTGAATGCTGCGGTGGGACTCGTCGGAGTCACGATCACGTCGACGTGCTTGAAAGCGTTGTCGAAATCGCGAGTCAAAAGCGTGCGTACCTTTTGCGCCTTCAAGTAGTAAGCATCGTAGTAACCGGCACTCAAAACATAGGTTCCTAGCATGATCCGGCGTTTCACTTCTGTCCCGAAACCCTGGTCGCGGGTGCGCCGATACATCTCCGAAAGCGAGCGCGCCCCATCCGCGCGGTAGCCATAGCGCACGCCATCAAAGCGAGCTAAGTTCGACGACGCTTCCGCGGTGGCAACGATGTAGTAGGTCGGCACCGCGTACTTCGTATGTGGCAGAGAAATTTTTATGATCTCGCAGCCCAGATCAGCCAGCTTCTCAATCGCCGCCTCCACTGATTTGCGAACTTCCGCGTCGAGACCTTCCCCAAAGTACTCTTTGGCTACCCCAATTTTTAAGCTGCGCACTGGCTTCTCCAGTTCTGCAACGTAGTCGGGGACGGGCATCTCGGCGGAAGTCGAATCCATCGGATCGCGTCCTGCGATTGTCCGCAGAACGATCGCTGCATCCTTCACCGTCTTCGTCAGGGGGCCAATGTGGTCGAGCGATGACGCGAATGCAATCAATCCATAGCGTGACACTCGTCCATAAGTGGGCTTCAACCCAACCACACCACAAAAAGATGCGGGCTGTCGAATCGAACCACCGGTGTCCGAACCGAGCGTGGCCACCGCCATGTTCGCCGCGACCGCCGCTGCTGAACCGCCCGAAGAACCGCCCGGCACGCGGCTCAGATCGCGCGGATTGTGTACCGGTTTCCAGGCCGAGTTCTCGTTGGACGAACCCATAGCGAATTCATCGCAGTTCATTTTTCCCAGCACCACAGCGCCCGCCGCTTCCAGTCGCGCCACCGCCGTGCAATCGTAGGGCGGCATGTAATTGCCTAGAATCTTCGAACCGGCTGTCGAACGCGCGCCCTTTGTCACCAATACATCTTTGATACCGACGGGCAGGCCGCCCAAAGGCGGTAGCTTCTCTCCCTTCGCGGCCAGGGCGTCCATTTCCGAAGCCTTCACCAGCGCGCGTTCTTTGGAGAGCGTCAGAAACGCTCCGACCGCGGGATCTTCTCTCTCGATCTTGCCGTAAATTGCTTCCGCTAGAGACACGGCCGTCGTCTTACGCTCCTGGACCGCGGAGCGAACGGCATCAATCGTGAGCAAATTCAAGTCCATGATCAGGTGGCAAGTGGTCAGTGATCAGGTCGGTAAACGAGAGGCCCTTGGCTGCTGATCACTGGCCACTGACTGCTACCTCTCAATTACCTTGGGAACTTTGAAGAAGATTCCATCCGAATCAGGGGCATTTTGCAAAGCGACGTCGTGCGGCAGCGATTTTCGCAGCCCCTCGTGAATGTCCTCACGGGTAGCATAGGCAAAGCGCTCGCTCCCCTGCTTGGACTCGTCCATCCCATAACGATCCGACACTTGCGCCATGGGCTGTACACCCGCCGTATCGAGCTCGTTTAACGAATCAATGTGTTGGAGAATCGAATTGAGATCTTGCAGCATGCGGACGCGCTCCTCGACAGTGAGCTCCAGGTTGGCGAGGTCGGCCACATATGCGACGTCCTTTTCTGTGACTTTCATTTGGCTTTGCTCACCTGACTGCGGGAAAACTGACCCTCTATATTCAGAATAGCAATTTCAACACAGCAAATGGGACATACCTGGTGAAAATATATTTGGTTTGCATTCAGGAGTTTGACCCCGCCGATTCGCGGCTGGGGGCTTGACAACCAAACACGCGAGAACGGATTCACGCCTTTTTGGCTCCCTTAACTTGGCGGAAATTCTCGCCGCACCAGATCCAGCGCGCTTTCCTTCGAGGGCAAACGCCCCTCGAGCTGTGCGTCTTCCACTGCGGTGAGAATTTCCTTAAATCTTGGTCCGGGCTCGTAACCGGCTGCGATTAGATCGTCGCCAGTGACAAGTGGCGCTGGACGGATGCTTTCTGGCCGCATGGAGCCCATCTTTTCGCGCACAAGATTATAGGAACGAAGATCGCCGTGGCTGGCCTCGCAGTCTGCCCGGTGTAGCGCCAAATGCTCCTCAAAACGCGGCAAACGCAAAAATCTCTTCAAGGTAGATTCCTTCATACGATCCACCTGCGCGAAGCGCATATGGTTGTCGACCAGCCTCAGAATCTGCTCGGCGTCGTCGTTAGAGAAACGTAAGCGCCGACAAATCTCTTCCGCGATTTTGACCCCGACATCCACATGTCCGTCAAAACGGATGCGGTCCGGCGCAACCCGAAACGTGGCTGGCTTGCCCACATCGTGCAGCAGCGCGCCCCAGGCCAGCGTGGGCGGGCACGGCTGCGGCAGTTTGTCGAGCACCAAAAGCGTATGTACGAACACATCTCCCTCCGGGTGAAACTGTGGCGGCTGTTCCACTCCTTTCATCCCTGAAATCTCGGGCAGGACTTCCCGCAGCAAGCCAGTTTCGTCAAGCAGCAGGAAGGCGCGCCGGGCGTGGCCTTCGGTGAGCATCGTGGTCAGTTCATCCCGGACTCGCTCGCGGGAGATGTGGTGGATCTGCGGGGCCAACTTCTGAATCGCAGCGAAAGTGCCTGGCGCGATGGTGTATTCGAAACGGGCGGCGAAACGAACGGCACGCAGCATGCGCAGTTTGTCTTCGGCAAAGCGCCGCTCTGGTTCGCCAATCGCGCGGATAATCTTGTCTCTTAAATCTTTTCGCCCGCCGACAAAATCGAGCACACCGTCCTTCAGCGGATCATTAACTAATGGATCGAGCATCATGCCGTTGATGGTGAAATCACGCCGTCGCACGTCTTGTTCCGGATCACTGGTGAAACGCACCTCATCGGGATGCCGGCCGTCCGAGTAGCCGATGTCTGACCGAAATGTCGCGACCTCGACGACATTGGTCTTCGAAGTTTTGGCACCCAACCCTCGGTCATCCCCACCGGAATCCGAACCTCGCTCGGCGAAGTTCGGCCGCAGTCGAGGCGTCTGCGGTTGTTCTTCGTCCGGCACTGGCACCAACACCACGCCAAACTGGGCGCCAACCGCGTATGTTTCCGGGAAGATGCGCATGACTTCGTCCGGCGTAGCGTCGGTGGCGACGTCGTAATCCGCCGGCTCGCGTCCCAGGAGCAGATCACGGACGCATCCCCCGACGAGGAAGGCTTGGTAGCCGGCCTCGCGCAGTACACCGATGATCGAGATGGAGAAGGATTTCAGCACATTAAACTGACTGTATTTTATTTTTCGGCACCGTCTTGGATTTTTGCTGATTTCCAGGGTTCGGCAGAAAGGTAACTTTTTCGGACAAAATGTATAGTTGCCTTGATCCTAAGGAAACTCCAGTATCATTAGGCCGAACGTAATGATACTTCCACATGCCTCGCCTTGCGTTAAGTATAGTTTTTTATCCTGCAGTATACTTGTAGAATTGTCCCGCATAAGTATACTATTTACATAAATAGTATATTTATGTCACTGGTAAGTAAAACGGGATAAATTTACGGAAGAGCTCACAATGGACCCTGCGAAGTTCAAAAAAGAAGGCGCTGGAAAGCTTTTGAACGTCGGACGAGAGCAATGGGCGTTTGTGCCCAATTCCCTCCCGCCGAGGCTGGAGAGTACTTGGGAACTGACGGAGCGAATTTCAGATGCCGATCGAGCCTTGGGGGAGTTGGCTGGGGTCGCACGCACGATTCCCAATCCTCATCTGCTGATCGGACCCTTCACACGGCGTGAAGCGGTGCTGTCAAGCCGGATCGAGGGAACCCAAGCTACCTTGACCGAACTTTTCTCGGCTGAAGCCGCCGCTCGGCGTGAGGGTCCGAGCGAGGGTGTCCACGAGGTAATGAACTATGTGACCGCGCTCGAATACGGACTACAGCGAATGAAGCAACTTCCGGTGAGCTTGCGGTTAATAAGGGAACTCCACGAGAGGTTAATGAAGAATGTGCGTGGCGAATCACTAACACCGGGAGAATTTCGCAAAGCGCAGAACTTTATTGGCCCGCCGGGTTGCAAGTTGGAAAACGCCACCTACGTTCCACCCCCGATTCCAGAAATGAAGGATGCTTTGGACCGCTTTGAAAAGTACCTCCACGAAGAACGGAGAAAACTTCCACCCTTGGTGCGCCTTTCGCTGATCCATTACCAGTTCGAGGCCATCCATCCGTTTTGGGATGGCAATGGCCGTGTGGGAAGACTTCTCATCACCCTCTTATTGTGCTCCGAAGGGCTGTTACCGCAGCCGCTGCTTTATTTGAGCGCCTATTTCGAGCGCAACCGGAGAGAGTACTACCGACTCTTGCTAGACGTCAGCCAGTCAGGGAATTGGATTGATTGGGTGCGGTTCTTCTTGAACGGAGTCTCGGAAGAAGCACGCGACGCAGTGGCACGTTCGAATCAGCTGCTCGCTCTGCGCCAGGACTACCGGAGAAAGCTCCAAACACAGAAGGCTCCAGGCCGCACCTTAGAATTGATGGAGATGCTATTTACGGAACCGGTGGTCACGGTGGCTGGGGCGAAGCAACGCCTGCGAGTAACCACGCCCTCTGCCCAGCAGAACGTTGACAAGCTTGTTCGGGCAGGAATTGTAAGAGAGGTTACAGGGAAAGCTCGTTACCGGGTTTATGTGGCTCAGAAGATCATGCAGATCATAGAAGCTGATCGAGCGCCCCGATCCCCAAAGCGGGAGAATCTATTCGATGCTGGCGCTTGAGAAGTGCCGCCGCTCCTGGAACCCGACCAGCCGAGGACAGCCCCTTAGTGGCGTGTCGCGGGTTAGACTGGAGATTGGTATGCCCGAAGCCTACATCCTCGGCATCGAGACCTCTTGCGACGAAACTGCTGCGGCTGTAGTGCGTTCTGATGAGCAAGTCGTTTCAAACATCGTCTATTCGCAGATCGCTACCCATCAACCCTACGGGGGTGTGGTCCCAGAGTTAGCTTCGCGCGAGCACTTGAAGGCGATTGTTCCGGTGGTACGTCAGGCGCTCGCCGATGCCGGACAAACCTATCAGTCGATCGACGCCATCGCTGTCACCCAGGGCCCCGGCCTCGCGGGCGCGCTGCTTGTCGGTATCAGCTATGCCAAGGCTCTCGCTTTCGCCCTGGAAAAACCACTGATCGCAGTCAACCACCTTGAAGGGCATATCCACGCCGTCCTGCTTGAGGAACGGCAGAAGGGCAATCGGCAGATCAATTTTCCCGTGGTGGCGCTGGTCGTGTCTGGCGGACATACGCATCTGTACTTGGCCGAGCAGCGAGGTGAGAGCTGGTCATACGAGAACATCGGCCACACCCGCGATGACGCAGCGGGAGAAGCGTTCGACAAAGTAGCCAAGCTGCTCGGGTTGGGGTATCCAGGTGGTCCAATTATCGACCAACTCGCGAGCCATGGTAACGCGAGTGCCGTGAGGTTTCCGCCTTCGCAGATGAAGCATCGCGACCGGAATGACAAACGCGAGTCCGAAGCCGAAGACCGGCCGCGTTTTGATTTTTCCTACAGCGGAATCAAGACGGCCGTGCTCCGTTACGTCCAGACTCACAACCTGCAAGTGTCGATCGACGCCTGCCGGAAGGCGCTAGCCAGAATTACCAAGCCAAAGTTCGAAGATTACCTGGCCCACGCCGACCAGGAGATGCTCGATCTCGTCGCTTCATTTCAGCGCGCGATGGTCGAAGATCTCGTCGGCAAAACGTTGGCAGCGGCCCGCGCTTACGACGTTGCGACCCTTTTCGTGACGGGAGGTGTAGCTGCCAACCATGAGCTCCGCCAGCGATTTGAGCGAGACGCTGCCGTGGAAGGCCTTCCCGTTTACTTCCCGTCCCGTCCCCTGGCTACTGACAACGCAGCTATGATCGGGGCTGCGGCTTTCCCCAAATTTCTCGCCAGAGATTTTGCACCGATGGATTTGTCAGCAGAGGCAGGGATGGCGCTGAGGTAGAGCAACAGCTCTCAGCTTTTGGCCCCTAGCTATTAGGTTTGAATATTTTCGGGCTTCGAACGGCAGGAAGCTGAAAGCGAAGAGCCAAAAACCAAGAGCTGTTTTTACCGTCCTGCTCCCTTACCCTTAGCGGCGCGGTTACCGAGGATGGCGCGGAGCGCCTTGCCCAGCTGAACCTCGATATCGATATCTTTGAAAATTGCGAAGTCGGCGCGCTTTTCTTTCTTCTCATCAAAGCCGCTCTGTTTCCCCGCCAGTATCACAACCGGAATACTCGCGGTAACGGATTCGCTCTTTAGCGCCGTAATCAGCTCGCTGCCACTCATCTTCGGCATTTGCATGTCAGTGACAATAATGTCGGGATGGATCTGCTTGAGCGTCTCAAGAGCTTCTTGTCCGTTGGTGGCGGATTTGACGGCGAAACCACGCTCCTCTAGAAAGCGGCACACGGTGTGCCGGATCAGCATGGAATCGTCGACTACCAAAGCCACGAGCGGCATTGCCTTCTCCGCGGACAAGGGTCACCCCGCGCCGACACTAACAAACTGTTGAGTTGGCGACAAGGACAAAGGAATCGGCCCAGGTTACTTTTGTTATAGCTGATGCCCGGATCAGGACGCGAGTCCACTTAGCGGTTTGGAGCTAGACCGGCACGGAGAGATTCAGGGTTCGTTAGTCGGCGTGGCGTCTTCGATCGTCATGTCTTTGAATTCGCTGGCTTCGAAGATCTCGCCACATTCGAGGCATTCGACGAATTCGGCGTCTTCTTCGCGAGCCACGATCTGGACACGCGGATGCTTACACTGTGCCATGGCTTCTCATCTCGGGGGCTGGTAACGGTGGGATTGGAGTCATAAATCCGGCATGGTTCGCCGACCCGAGCGGGCAGGCCGAATGTCGCCGGAAGTTGGCGGTATTTTAGCCCCACCCGCAGGCTTGTCAAGCCCCTATCCATCGTTCTCTCCTCCCATCAAATCCACCAGGACCTCTTCTTTGACTAATGAAGTTACGGGAACCTCGAGCCGGTTTACCGCCCCTCTAAGCCATTAAGTCAGCCGCAGTTACAGTTTAGCCGTCGATTTCGACCGGTGCCTGCAAGGGGTTGTGTTTCTAGCCCGCAGTCTCTAGAATAGATATGTCCGACTAAAAAGGTCGGATTTAACTTTACGGTACCGATGCTCAAGCTGACCAAGAAAGCGGACTACGGCCTGATGGCGATGAAGCATCTGGCGGAGCACGCGGACCGCGGAGCATGCAGCGCCAAGGATGTTGCCGAGTGTTACGGCATTCCCCAAGAGGCGCTAGCCAAGATTTTGCAGCGCCTGGCAAAGGCCGGGTTGCTGCATTCGCAGCATGGAATCAACGGTGGCTATACTCTGGCACGCGACCCAGGGACGATCACCGCGTTTGAGGTGATCCGGGCCATAGACGGGCCGCTTTTCATTACTTCGTGCGTGACCGTGCGGGGTGAGTGCGATCAGACCGATCGCTGCAGCATCCGGGAGCCGCTACGCCGGGTGAGTCATAGCATCGAAGAAGTGCTGCGGCGCCTCACGATTTTGGAGATGAAAGAAGACGCGCAGAGCGAGGCCGTGAAGGCGAAGGTTTCCGCTGAGTTGGTGACGATTACGTAACGTTTTTGGTCGCCGAGCGCACGATAGGTTTTGCAGGTTCTGAGGAGAGCAATCATGAGCACGGATGTGAAGTCGATCCCCCTGGGAGAAGAGAAACTACAACAGCGGAAGTCAGAGCGGCAGAAATTCGAGCAGCAGACCACCTCCGCTAACGGCATCAAGCTTCCCATTTACATGGATAACCATGCCACCACCCCCATGGACCCGAGGGTACTGGAGGAGATGCTGCCCTACTTCATGGAGAAGTTCGGCAACGCCGCCAGCCGTAATCACTCCTTTGGCTGGGTGGGCGAGGAAGGGGTGGAAACCGCGCGTGAACGGGTTGCCAAGCTGATCGGCGCCACTACGAAAGAGATCATTTTCACCTCGGGCGCAACCGAGAGCGACAACCTCGCTATCAAGGGCGTCGCCGAGATGTACAAGGAAAAAGGCAACCACATTATCACCGCGGTCACCGAGCATAAGGCTGTGCTCGACACCTGCAAGCGGCTGGAAAAATACGGTTACCGTGTGACCTACATGCCGGTGCAGAAAGACGGACTGGTTGACCTGGATGAGCTGAAGCGCACCCTGAATGACAAGACCATCCTGGTTACGATCATGGCGGCCAATAATGAGATCGGCGTGCTACAGCCGATCGCGGAAATTGGAAAGCTCTGTCGCGAGCGCGGTGTGATCTTCCACAGCGACGCGACGCAAGCTGTAGGAAAAATTCCCATCGATGTGACCAAGCAGAACATCGATGTAATGTCGATTTCCGCGCACAAGATGTATGGGCCCAAGGGAGTCGGCGCTTTGTACGTGCGGCGCAAGAATCCGAGAGTGCAGATTTCCGCCATTATTGATGGTGGCGGGCACGAGCGCGGCATGCGTTCCGGGACGCTGAACGTGCCCGGCATTGTCGGCTTGGGCAAGGCCTGTGCGATCTGTATGGAAGAAATGCCCAAGGAAAGCTGTCACCTCGCCGGAATGCGTAACCGCCTCCGCGACAAGATCATGGGGGGATTGGACGAGGTTTACATCAACGGGTCATGGGAGCATCGGCTGCCTGGAAACCTGAACATCAGTTTCGCCTATGTGGAAGGCGAATCGCTGCTGATGGGTATCAACGATATTGCGGTATCAAGCGGTTCAGCTTGCACCTCTGCGACGCTTGAACCATCTTATGTATTGAAGGCTCTGGGCACCGGCGACGATCTGGCGCACAGTTCCATCCGCTTTGGCATCGGACGCTTTAACACCGAAGGCGAAGTGGACTATGTGGCCGAGCGCGTAGTGGAAACAGTGTCCCGGCTGCGTGAACTTTCACCACTCTATGAGATGGCGAAGGAAGGCGTTGATTTGAAGAGCGTGAAGTGGGCAGCTGAATAGGGATGTTCGCGTCGCGCTTACGCGCGGTCGCTCACTCAGGTCCTTCGGCAGCAAAAAGCGGCTGCCTCAGGATGACAAGAATTTAGTTTCTACAGGAGAGAGTCAAATGGCATATAGCGATAAGGTTCTCGATCATTATTCCAACCCGCGCAACGTCGGGTCCCTGGATAAGAGTAGTCAGGAAGTCGGCACTGGCCTGGTGGGCGCGCCCGAGTGCGGCGACGTGATGAAGCTGCAGATTAAGGTCAATCCGCAGACCAACATCATTGAAGACGCCAAGTTCAAGACCTTCGGCTGCGGTTCGGCCATCGCGTCCTCCTCCCTGGCCACCGAATGGGTGAAGGGCAAAACGGTCGACGAAGCCCTGCAGATCAAGAACACGGAAATCGTGAAGGAGCTCTCATTGCCACCAGTGAAGATCCACTGCTCGGTGCTGGCTGAGGACGCCATCCGCGCCGCGATCCACGACTGGAAAAAGAAGCAGGACGTCTCGAAGCCTGCGGTAGTCGAAGCGAGGTAGGGTTGTAATGACCATTGCGACAGAAGCCACCCCTAAGACCGGCGCTCCAGCTAAAGGCGTAACGGTCACTGATAAGGCTCTGGCCAAGATTCGCACGGCTATCGTCAAGGAGGGCATCTCTCCCGAGCAGGGTGGGTTACGCCTGGGAGTGCAGGGTGGTGGATGCTCTGGGCTGAGTTATAACATCCGTTTCGACACTCAGCCCCGCGAACGCGACCGGGTCTTCCAGTTCGGCGATGTGCGGGTTTTTGTGGACCCAAAGTCGTTTATCTATCTGCACGGCATGACCCTGGATTATCAGGAAACCCTCATGCAGCAAGGCTTTGTGTTCGTCAATCCGAACTCGTCAAAGTCTTGTGGGTGCGGTACGTCGTTTTCGGGGTAATCGTGTGGTGAGGGCGCTCTACGCTCAGCCTGGAGCGGCGTCTTCTGTGATCCACTTTCTCCGGTCGAAGTTCTCCGCTCCCTTGACCGAACTTCCCTGAGATCGTTTGCTGGTACATGAGGTGGTCGCGGGCGGGGCGCACCGCCATGATGGAGTCCATGACGGTCGAAGTGTCCAAACCGGTGGCAACTGCAAGTTGCTGGTCCTGCGGCGAGATGCGCGCGGCGCAGTTTTGTCATGCCTGCGGCAAGGTTCAGCCGCCGGTTCCGGTGGACTACTTCACATTCTTTGGCTTGCCCCAGAAGCTGGAAGTCGATGTCGGGCTCCTGGAACGAGCATTCTATGAGCTGAGCCGCAAGTTGCATCCCGACGTCTACGCCCGCGGGGATGCGCGGGAGCAAGAATGGAGCCTGCAGCAAAGCTCGTTGCTCAACGATGCTTACCGCACCTTGAAGGATCCTATCAAGCGCACGCAATACGTGCTGCGGCTGGAAGGTGTGGAGCTGGAAGAGCAGTCCAAGACAGCCACCGACAGAGCGCGCTCAACTGGCGAAATCAAGAAACAGGTTGTGCCTCCGGACCTGCTCGAAGAGGTCTTTGACTTGAACATGCAACTAGAAGAGCTGCGTGCGCAGAAGAAGCTGGGCGAGGACGATCCTGCGCTGGTCGAAGAAATAGGCAGGCAAAAACTAGAGCTCGAAGAAAAACACGCGGCGCTCGTCGAACAATTGAAAGCTTGTTGGAAAGAGTGGGACAAAGCCGTGGACAGCGGAAGCGACGAAGATCGTCGCAAAGTGCGAGACGGAATGATAGACCTGCTGAACCGGCGGAATTACATCAGGAATTTGGTCAGGGATGTGAATGAGGTGCTGGAGAATTGAAGAATCGCCGGATTTTAGAATTGACGAATTGAAAATCAGTTTTTGAATTCGACAATGTGTAAGTCAGACAATTCGTAAATCTGAACCATGGCAAACGATCGCATCGTCGGAATCGATCTCGGAACCACGAACTCCCTGGTGGCTTTCATGCAAGGGGAGAGTCCTGTTGTGATTCCGGGTGAGGATGGGCTCAATCTAGTGCCCTCGGTTGTCGCACTCGATGAGCGGGAGCAGATCATTGTTGGCAACGCCGCGCGCAAGTATCTGATCGAAACGCCGGAGCGCGCCGTCTACTCGATCAAGCGCCTGATGGGACGAGGGGTCGAGGACATTCAGGATGAATTGAAGTTGTTCCCTTTCCGGTTGGCGGACGACTTGCAGCCAGGCGAAGTGATTCGTATCAAGCTGGGTGAAAAAACATTTACTCCCCCTGAAATTTCGGCGTTCATCCTGCGCCAGCTCAAGCGCAATGCCGAGCGCTTCTTCAACGCACCGGTCACAAAGGCAGTTATCACTGTTCCGGCATACTTCAATGACGCTCAACGGCAAGCGACCAAGGACGCCGGGCGCATCGCGGGACTGCAGGTTTTGCGACTGGTCAATGAACCCACCGCCGCTTCGCTTGCGTACGGGCTCGACAAAAAGCAGAACGGCATTGTCGCCGTGTACGACCTGGGGGGCGGTACCTTCGACATCTCAATTCTCAAGCTGCATGACGGAATTTTTGAAGTGATTGCCACTAACGGCGACACCCATTTGGGTGGCGACGACATTGACAATCTGCTGATCAGAATAGCGTTAGATGACATTCTCGGCGACCTCGGCCTCGATGTGTCGCGAAATGGTGAAGCGGTAGCAACTATTCGTAAGGCTGTGATTGAAGCCAAGATTGCCCTTTCTTCGCAGCCAGCTACCAAGCTCGATATTGAATTGCTCGGCGGCAAGCGATATCAGCGGGAGATTACGCGGAGCCAGTTTGAGCAGTTGATTCAACCGATCATCGACCGTACGGCTGGCCCGTGCCGACAAGCGATGAAAGATGCTGGAATGAAACCTGAGCAGATCGACGAAGTAGTGCTGGTCGGCGGTTCCACGCGCATCCCCAAGGTTCGGGAGTTGGTCGAACAAATGTTCCAACGCACGCCGCACACCGACCTTAATCCCGACGAAGTGGTGGCACTGGGGGCGGCAGTACAAGCCCACATCCTTTCCGGTGGCTCCGAAGCTACTCAGGACATGCTGCTGCTGGACGTGACGCCGTTGTCGTTGGGAATTGAAGTCGCGGGCGGCGTGACAGACAAAATCATCCTGCGCAACTCCACAATTCCAGCTTCGGCCACGCAGCACTACACGACACAGGTGGATGGGCAAGCGAACGTCGCCATCCATGTTCTGCAGGGAGAGCGTGAACTTGCCAAAGACTGCCGTTCCCTCGCCCGTTTTGACTTGAGGGGGATCCCGCCCATGGCAGCGGGCATGCCGCGGGTTGAAGTGAAATTTCTTATCGACGCGAACGGGATTCTGCACGTCACCGCGCGCGAGCAACGCAGTGGCAAAGAGGCTGAAATCGAGGTCCAGCCCAGTTACGGCCTGACTGACGAACAGGTCGAGAGCATGATTCTGGAGTCGTTTGACTCTGCGGAAGAAGACTTCCGCCAGCGTCAGGTGATCGAAGCCCGCAATGAGACGGAGACAATCCTCGCGGCACTCGACAAGGGCAAGAAGAGCCCGGCCTGGGATCAACTCACTGGTGACGAAAAAAAGCAGATTGCCAAGCTGGAAAAGGCGCTGAAGCTAGTCAAAGGCGAGGATGATTATCAGGCTATCCGCGGCGCGATTGATGCGCTGAACCAGGGCACCATGCGACTGGCGGAACTCATGATGGACACCGCGGTCACCACGGCCTTGAAAGGTAAGACGATGGAGCAGGCCGACCGGGGCGAGGAGCTTGAGGCGCCCCATCCCGTGGCAAAAGCGGATTTCGAGTAGCCGCGAACACTGGCGGCACAGGAGTACTAATGGCTGAAGAAAAGACACACGGCGTGGGCGCGGCAACCGCGGACGCCCCTGGGGAAAATACAGTGCAAGTAACCTTCCTGCCCGAGGGGAAAACCGTGGAATTCGATCACGGCAAGCTGCCTTACAAAGACCATGGCAAGGAAGAGTCTCTGCTGGATGTCGCGCTAAATTATGGTGTCCGTCTGGACCATGCCTGCGGCGGAAACTGTGCCTGCACCACCTGCCACGTTTGGGTGAAAGAAGGCGCTGAGAATCTCTCAGAAATGGACGACGACGAGGCTGACCGGCTGGACATGGCTGCTGACTTACAGTTAAACTCCCGTCTCGGTTGCCAAGCTGTCATTACCAAGCCCGGCAAGGTCGTAGTCGAGATTCCTGCCTGGAACCGGAATTACGTTTCCGAGGAACACTAGAGCAGTCGTTGGTCGTTCATCGTTGGCCGACGACCATTTGAGCAACGACTAGGATTCGCAAGGAGCGTGCATGCCGAACGAGCTCACCTGGGACGACGCGGACGACATCGGAATCCTGCTTTCCGAGAAGCATCCGGAGACCGATCCGCTGGGAGTGCGCTTTACCGAACTGCATCGCTACGTGACCGAACTCCCCGAATTCAAAGACGATCCCAAGAAATCCACGGAAGGCAAGCTGGAAGCTATCCAGATGGCATGGCACGCGGAGTTCCTGGATAGAACCCAGGGATAATGCCACTTCGATTAAAAAGCCACGGCTTGCGCCGTGCCATTCTTCTGCTTCAATCGACCGATCTCTAGCCCGCAGTGGCGGGTAGCGCCTCTTCCACGCTGGCCTCGCGCAGAAACTTGGCAGCCTCCTCTGGCGGCGTCGGGTTGATATAGAAGCCGGTTCCCCACTCAAATCCCGCCGTCTTGGTCAGCTTAGGCATGAATTCGATATGCCAGTGATAATGATCATTGTTGGGATCCTGCACTGGCGAGGTGTGGACCACAAGATTGTATGGTGGATTGTCGAGGACGCGGTCAGCCTTGGTCAGTAGCGTCTTCACGGCTTTGGCCAGATTCTCGAACATGTGCGAGGAAGAGTTCTCGAATGCTGACTCGTGTTGCTTCGGCAGAATCCAGGTTTCGAACGGAAAACGTGGGGCGTAGGGAGCCAGAGTGAGAAAGTCTGCGTTCTCAGCTACCACGCGGGTGCCGGATTCCGTCTCCTGCCGGATGATGTCGCAAAAGACGCAGCGCTCCTTGTAGATGTAGTACTGCTTCGCCCCCTCGATCTCTTCCGTGACATAGATCGGAAGGATGGGAAGCGCAATGAGCTGTGAGTGGGCATGTTCGAGTGAGGCGCCGGCGGCTTCGCCATGATTCTTGAAGATCAGAATATATTTGAAGCGACGGTCCTTCTTAAGGTCGAGAATGCGATCACGGAAGGTCCAGAGCACATCTTCAATTCGTTTGGGCGGCAGCGTGGCTAGGCTGGCGTTGTGGTCAGGGGTCTCGATGATCACCTCGTGCGCGCCAATGCCATTCATCCGATCAAACATGCCCTCGGCCTGACGGTTCAGGTTGCCCTCAATACCAAGCGCTGGGAACTTGTTAGGGACCACGCGCACCGTCCAGCCCGGGGTGTCGCGTTGCGGCGGAGGTCCGCCATTCGGGTTGGGACGATAGGCCTGAATCTCCGGAGGAGTCTTTGATTCATTGCCGTAACAAAAAGGGCAGAAGCCGCCCTTAATTTTGACCGCCTCACGAGCGAAATCGGTCGGACGCTTGGCACGATCGGTCGAAATAATCACCCACCGGCCAACAATCGGGTCTTTTCTAAGCTCAGGCAAGCATTAAATCCTTTCAGTAGGCTGAGGGCCAAATCGTTATTTTACGCCAAGGGGAGAACATTCTGGAACAACTCGAACTGTGGTGGGCTGGAATGTTCCTTATAATATACGCTCAGCACATCGAAGCGCCACTGGCACGAAGGTGGTAGGTGCCTTAAGTACTCACGCGCGACGGCGATTAGTTCGTGGCGCTTGCGGCGGTCCACCGCCGCCTCGGCCGGCTTGACGTCCCGCGTGGTTCGAGTCTTGACTTCAATAAAGCACAATACATCTTTATTCCATCCGATGAGGTCGATCTCGCCTTTGCGACGCGCAGAGCGGAAGTTGCGGGCCACCATGATGTAGCCAAGCCTTCTCAAGTAAAAGTAAGCCTCTTCTTCGCCTCGTCGTCCGGTTTGCTGGTGAGCGGGACTGCTATCCGGAGGAAGAGTTTTTTGTGCTATCCAATCAAGTACTCGGATGGTGGCGTGGGTCAGACGACCGGACATAAGCACCACTTCGAATAGACCCTGAAATTCTAGATCAAAGGGGGCGGGCCATAAGTGACCGATGTCACAGACGATTGTGGTCGGAAACCATTGCATCCCGCCAAACTTCTGGTTTAAATCACCGGCTGTTGAGGTGTCGCCCCGCAGCTCAGGCTGCCTTTTTCCTCTTGACTCTGGACCATGCTCCAGATTGTATGATTCAGTTATGGCGGCAAATCATCAGGCATCAACTCCCATTCTACAAATCGGCGAGCTGGCAAAACGAACCGAGTTGACGGTCGATGCGATTCGCTTTTATGAAAAACGCAGACTGCTTCCGAGAGCGATTCGAACCACAGGCCGCTTCCGGCTGTATATGGCGGAAGACATCGAGCGCATACGTTTCATCCAGCGAATGCAGGCACTCGGTTTCTCCCTCAGGGAAATCAGAGAATTGGGAAACCTCCGGGCCCGCAGCGTAGACGCGTGCGAATCGGTAAGGAAACTGCTGACCGCGAAGATGGTTGAAGTGCGAACGAAGATGCGCGACCTTGAGCGGCTGAAATCTGAACTCGCTGCGGACTTGCGAAGATGCAACGCAGAACTGGAACATCGGCGGCGGCACGCACCCAGTGCATGTCCCGTACTGGAAACGTCAGGGGGAGGGCTCAAATGAAAATAGAAATCCTTTATTCTCCCGGGTGCCCTAATTACTTCCCGGTAGTCGAGCAAGTCAAGCGGGTGTTGTCCTCCGAATCCATGCCGGCGGAGATCCGGTCGATAGCTGTAAGAACAGATGCCGAGGCAAGAGAGTTGATGTTCCCGGGGTCTCCCACAATCCGCGTGGACGGTGAGGATGTCGAAGCCGCCGAGACGCTCGCCCCAGGTCTGAAGTGTCGTCTGTACGCCAACCTGAGCGGAGTCCCCTCGGAGGAGATGCTTCGGATGGCGGTTTCAAGAGCGAAGAACAAGGAGTGAAACTGGCATGAGGATCGCGGAACGAGCAACTCCCGTCGCAGCCGTGATAGCCGCTCTTTCTACTCTGGCGTGCTGCCTGCCACTGGGCTTTGTTGGCGCGGTGGGGCTGGCGGGGCTGAGTGTTTGGGCGCAGAGTTTCCGTAGCTGGTTTCTCGGTCTTGCGGTCGCTTTGCTGGTTGGCGGGTTCGTTCAGCTGTATCGCGGGCGCAGCCAGTGCAGAAGACGCAGTCCGCTGAGCATGGCCATGCTGGGGGTTGCCACCGCAATCGTTCTTGTGGTCATTCTCTTCCCGCAGATGATCGCCAGCGTGCTTGCCCGGTGAGACATGGAAACTGCGAAGATCAAGAATGCTCCCGCGCTGGCCGCAGTCATCGCCACGCTGTTGGTCGGCTGGTATTTCTGGGGGCCAGCGGGGGGCAAGTTGACCGTCCTCAACGAGAGCAATTTCTCCGAGTTTGTCCAGCAGTTTGATGGCGCCGCCAATGACGAGCGTATCCTGTTGCTCCTCTCTCCGACTTGACCAACGTGCTTGCGGGGGGCTTCCGCGACAGAACAAATCCTGAAGCAGAATCACTCGGAACATCTTAGAGTGTTCATTATCTGGGAGCCGATGCTGGCCTCCGACTGGTCTAGCCCAAGTCGGTTCATCCAGTCGCGAGTCCCGGACCCACGAGTCATGCAGTTCTGGGACAAGAACCATCTAGTTGCAAAGGAACTGCGTGGACATCTGCCTGGCTTGACGACTAGCTGCTGCTCCCGCGCCGGAATACTCTGGGATGTGGTGGCGGTCTATCCAAAGAATGCCGGGTGGGATTCCGCGCCCGTATTCATTGACGGTCCCGTTGTCGATGTAGCGTCAGATGCAGCGAGACAGCTCTCAGCATTGACCGGCGAGGCCCGATGAAAAACGCCACATGATGGATTAGATTTAGTGCTTTTCATCCCGGCTGCGAAGCCAGTCTATGAACATTTGCTCCACGGGCTTGTCGTAAGCCATGAGGACGTGTCGGACGGTGTGGCCGCTGACAAAGTGGCACACTTCCTCGGCCAAGTTCTTTGCGTGGTCGCCGGCGCGTTCCAGCGATTGGGTCATAAAAATGACTTGCAGACTAGCCTGGCGCTGCACATTTTCCGGGTTCTCGATGTGGCGGAGGAAGATCAGGTTGCGCAGGCGATCCATCTCGGCGTCGGCGCGGAGTACATCCACTGCCTTCTTGACGTCTCGGGTGGAAAAAGCGGTGCCTGCATCGCTCAACATTTTTTCCAGCACCGTTGCCATGTGGGTAAGATCGCGGGTGTCCTGCGGATCGAGCCGCGGCCCCGCCGCTTGCGCACTGCTCCCAAAGCTGAGCAGAAGATCTCCAATGCGCTCTAGACTGATCATGAACTTCATGCAGGCCAGCAGCTCGCGAGCCTCGGTCTCGCTGACCTGGGTGATGGCCAAGGTCACCCCGGCGTCGATTTCCATGTCCATTTCATCGAGCTGCTTTTCGCGCTCTCGCAGCGTGTTGAGCAAAGGAGAGGATCCGGTGGCGATACCTTCCGCGGCAGTTGCCGCGGCCTCCTTGGCCACCCGGCAAGCTTCGACGGTCCGCCTGACCAGGTGCGGATAGGAAGACTCCGGTTGTGGACTCTTGGTGCTGGCTGTACTCATGCGCCTATCCCTTCGTAGCGTGATCGTCCGCCGCGTTCGCTCACGTCTTTCCTTGCGCTTTGTTAGTCTGCCATTCATTTGGATGGATGACCAATAGAGGAGGATAGGTTGTTTTTTCAACAACTTGGTTAACGTGGGATGAATTTTTCGCGCGCTGGTTTGACCCAAAAATCCCTGAATCAGGGCCGTTTTTCCGGGATTGGGAAAGGCAAGGTGAACAGAAAAGTCGAACCGTGATTCAATTCGCTCTCGGCACGGATCATGCCGGAATGTGCGAGCACAATGTGCTTGGCGATGGCGAGCCCCAAGCCGGTCCCGCCCGACTCGCGGGAGCGGGCTTTGTCCACTCGGTAGAAGCGTTCGAACAGACGGGGCAGGTGCTCGGAAGGAATGCCGGGGCCGAAATCGCGGACGTAAAACTCCACCCCGCGCGCTGAAGGTCGTGCCCCCAGAACAATGCGTCCGCCTGAAGCTGCATATTTGAGGGCATTATCCACCAGATTGGAGAAGACCTGGTGGATGGCCTCGGCGTCAGCGCTGACTGCAACCGCGGCATGGTCTTCTACTTCCAACTCGATATTGTGCGACCGCGCAACCTCCTGAAAACTTTGTACTGCCTCCTGCAGTAGTTCCCCTGGCATGACCGACTGCAGAGCAAAACGTTGTTCCCCTGATTCCACCCGAGCCAGGGTTAGCAGGTCTTCAGTCAGGCGTGACATGCGTGTGGCATTTTTGCGGATGATCTCCAGGAAGTCGCGAACGTGGTTGTTTTCAGGTGCGCTGTCGAGCAGAGTCTCGGTGTAACCCTGGATGGAAGTCAGTGGCGTTCTCAGTTCGTGCGAGACGTTGGCAATGAAATCGCGCCGGGTCTTCTCCACCCGCTCAGTTTCGGTAAGATCACGCAGAACGGCTACGGCCCCTCCGCCGGGCATGGGCGCAGCGGTCACATCGAAGGTGCGACCGGGGAGAATTGAGGCTGCGCGGGCGGTGAATACCTTACGTGACTCGCTGGCCCCGCGCACTGCCCGCAGAAAGTCGGGGTCGCGGACAGTTTCAACCACCGGCGCGTTTAGCCGGGTACGCTGCGGAACCAGTTTGTTCATGCGCTGGTTGGCCCATTGCACAAGGTCATCTGCGTCGATGGCAATGACGGCGTCTTGCATGCTGTTGAGCATGGTTTCAAGCTGACGCTGGCTGGTTTCAAGCGCAGCGAAGTTTTCTTCGAGTTGCCGGGCGGTTTTGTCGAGGGCAGCTGCGACCTGTCCGATCTCGTCATCGGACGTCCCAGTAACGCGCGCCGTCAGATCGCCAGCCGCAATCCTCCTGGCAAACTCGACGATGCGTTGCAGGCGTCGTCCGGTCAAGTACGCCACAATCGCGGACATCAGCACTGCAACTGCGAAGGCCACCAGCGCCCCCCACAGCAGCGTGCGGTGCACGAGTGCAATCGCGGCTTCGACATCTGAGAGCGGATAAGCCAGGCGGACGGCGCCTCCCGCGACAGGAGCAGCCACATACTGAATAGGCACAGCAACGCTGCTGGTACTTCTCGTAGCGCTACCCACCTCTCCCTTCAGCGCATCGACGAATTCGGGTTGATGGGCTTGGTTCTCTGCAGCATCAGCGCTGGCTTGGGAATCCGCCAAGACCTTGCCTTGGGCGTCAATGACTGTGGCTCGCGCACCCGAGGCCTGCCCCTCCTGGGAAACGACATCTGTCAAAGCGTACGAGTGGTCGGTGTTGACGCGATAAGCAAACATCACGGTTTTTTGTCGCAGATTGCGTTCGATTTCTTTGCGAAGTGAAGTTTCCCAGGCGCGCCGAATGGAGATATCGAGGGTTATGGTTGCCGCTGCAATTACTATCGCAAAGGCAGCCACCAACTTGCTGAAAATCCGATTCCTCACTTCGGCGCCTCGAAGCGGTACCCCGCGCCCCGCACGGTCTTTAGATAGCGCGGATTCTCCGGATCTGGCTCGATTTTCTCCCGAATGCGCCGCACGTAAACGTCAACCGATCGTGGAGTCACATAGGCGGTATCGCGCCAGACCGAATCGAGAAGCTGATCGCGGGTGAAAACCCGGCCGAGGTGGCGGGCGAAGTAATCGAGCAGACGAAACTCAGTAGCCGTGGTGGTAACCGTATTGCCGCGCACAATCAACGTCATCGCGCCCGGATCGATCTCGATTTCGCCAACCTTGAGCGGAGCCTGCGACAGCGGCCGCTCGAAACGGCGGAGAACTGCCTTCACCCGAGCTACCAGCTCGCGCGGACTAAAAGGTTTGGGAATGTAGTCATCTGCCCCCAGTTCCAGTCCCAAAATGCGGTCCGCTTCGCCGCTCTTGGCGGTGAGAAAGATCACGGGGGTCGGGGCCAGCGACGGCATCTGCCGGATTTGGCGGCACAGCTCCAGACCGTCCTTGCCGGGCACCATGATGTCGAGAATGAACAACGCGGGCCGTTGCCGTTCAGATTCGCTAATCACGGTTGCGCCGGTGGGGAACACCTTGAGCGCGAATCCAGCTGCTTCCAGATGATGGCGTACCAGCCGCGAGATATCCGGATCGTCCTCGACCACAAAGATGCTGGGTTTCATGCAGACATTGTAGCGGTCAGTGATGCTGAGTACCTAGTTTCGAGATCCGTACTCACCGAGCTTGAGTTTCGATTAACAAGTTTCCTGCTTTGTCTATCCGAAAGCGCGTTCGCGGAGGCACTATCGTCGTCGCGCTGTACTCACTAATTACGGCTGGACCAGAATGCGTCCTTCCCGTCTGCAATGAGTCACGAGTGTGAATCGCGGTGGCCAGTTTCTTGCCGTCGAAAAAAACTTGGGTGTGGCGTGGCATTCGATCGGCGACCGAGAATTTCTTGCCATCGCCAGAGCCGAGCTGCGCTCGGCTTGGGAGGACGGCCGTCCCCTCATAAGCGTGAATTGGTCGGGGCGATTTGACGATGGCTCGCAGCCGAAGTGTCACCAGTTCCAACTCACGGGCCGGATAGTTGTAGCCGTAGCGACGTTGGTGCTCGCGCCGGAAGTCACGGATCAGGTTAGTAGTGAAGGGAATCGGCAGCTCGTATCCCTGGCCTCGATAGCGAACATCGACACTGCGCTGATATCGGACGGCTCCTTGCCAAGCTTCACTGCGGAAATTCTCTTCCGCCTTGCCGCGCAAGGCAGCGAATTCTTTCTTCAGGCGCTCGCGGGGAAGCTTCTCCGACGTGCGCCACAATACCGTCCGTGAATAATCTTTCACCACATCGCTCATCAAGATGCCGTAGGCGGAAAACGCGCCCGGCAGTGGCGGCACAATCACACGTGGAATGCTGAGAGCCTCGGCGAGATCACAAGCATGCAATCCACCCGCGCCTCCAAAGGCTACCAACGCGAATTCCCGCGGATCGTACCCACGTTCAATCGAGACTACGCGGATCGCCTTCTCCATAGTCGCATTTACCACTCGAATGATTCCGGCGGCGAACGGTTCTAGCGTCAGCTTGGATCGATGCCGCTTCAACCACTCGGCAACGATCCGCCGCGTGCGTTCGATATCTAGGACGAAATCCCCGCCGAGAAAGCACTCCGGCTGCAAGCGTCCCAGTATCAGGTTGGCATCGGTGACTGTAGGCTCCGTGCCGCGACCATAGCAGATTGGCCCCGGATCGGCCCCCGCGGACTCGGGGCCAACGCGGAGTGATCCACCGGCGTCGAAGCGGGCGATGGAGCCCCCGCCAGCGCCTACCGTGTGAATATCAAGCATGGGTACGCCGACGGGCAGGCCGGCAATTTCAGCCTGGCTTCCGGCACGGACCTCGCGGTCGGCGAGCGCGACATCGGTGGAAGTCCCACCCATATCAAACGAAATGATTCGTTCAAACCCGCTATGCCGCGCCATCGCAGCGGCGCCAACCACGCCTCCCGCCGGTCCGGACAGTATTGTGCGCACCGGTTCACGAGCCGCTGAGTTCAGAGGAGTGATCCCGCCGCTGGACTGCATGACAAAGATCCTGGCCTTGCGGTGCGGAGATGTCATTGAGCCTTGTGCCCGCCGATTCAGGCTCTCATGGAGCCGCTCAAAATAGCGCTGCATGACCGGTTGCAGGTAAGCATTCACGACAGTTGTGCTGGTACGCTCGTATTCGCGGAATTCGGGCAGGATTTGATGAGAGATGGACAGCGGCACTTGCAGAGACTTGAAAGCGGCGCCGACGGCGAGCTCGTTCCGTGGGTTGGCAAAGGAGAACAGCAAAGACATTGCAACCGCTTCCGGATGTTTCTCGCGGACTGCATCCAAGAGCGACCGAATCTCATCCTGCGTCGGCGACTTTAGAATTTCACCGTCGCTGCCGACGCGTTCATCCACACCGAAGCGTAGATCGCGGGATACGAGTGGGTCCAGGCGATCGAAGAAGAAATCGTAAAGTTTGGGGCGGGCCTGGCGTCCAATCTCGATGGCATCCTCAAAACCCGCCGTGGTGAGCAGAGCCACGCGCGCGCCTCTGCGCTGCAGCAGGGTGTTGGTCCCCACGGTGGTGCCGTGCAGCAGAGTCAGCGGACCGCTTACGCCGATTCTTTCCAGGGCCTCGACGATCGCCAGTGAAGGGTCCGATGGGGTGGAAAATACTTTCAGCATGCGAATGCGTCCACGATCAATCCAGACACAGTCAGTGAAGGTGCCACCGGTGTCAATGGCGACGCAAAGTGGTTGAGTTCGTGAACGGCGCCGCATGGGCATGAAACTGGAACGTTAGGGTACCATTTGCTGACGAGCTTATGGTGAAGGTGACCTGCGGTAGTGGCTCGGTTTTAGCTACACTAGCGTCATCGCTCGCTTTGCGAGGGATCTGGCGGCCACGATAGGGAACTCCGGTGAAGGTCCACGCGAGATCCCTCCCCCGGCTGAACTGTGCCGGGTCTCGGGATGACGCCCAATCCTTCCCAATCGCCATGGACGAATCTAGGTAACCTCACGATCCTGAGAAAATGCCATGAAATACGACTTTCTGATTGAGACTTACGAAACCGAGCGAATTAAGGTCATCAGCGTTTGGAGCGAGTTCAAGGACGCGGACCTTCCCGTCCGCCCTCGCTCTGGCGATCCGCGGGGACGCAGCGTTCACGAGCAAATGGTGCATCAATGTGTCAGCGAAGATCTCTGGTTTCGTAACATGCTGGGCATTGATGTTGGCGCGCCACCTTTACCGCGATCCGAAACCCGTTTGGAGTTTATGAAACGCTACGCGGAAGACAGTGGCAAACGCCTTGCCACTCTGCAAGGAAAGAACGAACCCTGGTGGGAGGGGCAAACAACTTTTTTTAGCGTTCCGCGCTCGCGGGCTTGGGTTATGACGCGTCGTATGACCCACACCTCGCATCACCGCGGGCAATTGATGGCAATGCTGCGGATGTTAGGGTGTGATCTGCATAGCAATTACGGCCCTACCGCTGATACCGGTGGGTTGATGCAAAATCATGCGCCAACAATTTATGCCTACTCTTCTCTGGATGCGCTGCTCAAAGGAGAAGCTCAAGGTGGAGCAAAAACTCCGTTGCCCGGCTCTGGCACCGAACCCGTTACAGAGCGTCCGAGCGGGAAGTAGCTTGGACCTAAGCTTTGCTGAATGCCAACGCCAGCAGGGTCTTTTGCTCCACTTCATGCGCCTTCGCCGATCCCGTCGCCGGACTGGCGCTGGCGGAGCGTTTCACGGACAGGACGGAGCGTTCGCTGGCGATGTGTCGGAGGCGCGGCAGCATGTAGAAGAGCGCACCCATATTGGCCGGCTCTTCCTGGACCCAAACAATGTCCCGCGCTGATGGATGCTGCTGAATCGCAGCCACCAGTTCGTCCTCGGGAAAAGGATAGAGTTGTTCTACAAAAACGATGGCAGTTGTAGTGTCTTTCCGCTTCTTGCGCTCGGCGCGCAGCTCGTGGCCAATCTTTCCGGTGCAGAGCAGAACCCGGCTGGCATCAGTTACTTCCGCATCCGGCAAGACATTCAAGAAGCGTTTGTGGGTGAAATCCTCAACGGCGGAAGATGCGTCCGGATGGCGCAGCATGCTCTTCGGCGTAAAAACCACCAGCGGCTTGCGCCAGGAGCGTAACGCCTGACGACGCAATAAATGGAAATATTGCGCTGCAGTTGAGGGCTGGCAGATTTGGAAGTTGTCGCGCGCCGCCAGTTGCAAAAAACGCTCGATACGGGCACTCGAATGTTCCGGCCCCTGGCCTTCGTATCCATGGGGCAGGAGTAGAACCACCCCGGAGAGAAGCCCCCATTTGTCTTCGCCCGCGCTGATAAATTGGTCGATTACGGCCTGAGCGACATTTACAAAGTCTCCGAACTGCGCCTCCCAGAGCACAAGAGCCTCGGGATAGTCGCGGCTATAACCGTATTCGAATCCAAGAACGCCCGCTTCCGACAGAGTGGAGTTGTAGATTTCGCAGCGTGCCTGATCGGCTGCTATATGTTCAAGCGGCACATACTCCTGCTCGTTCTCTACATCGAGGAGCACGGAGTGACGCTGATTGAAAGTGCCGCGGCGGGTGTCCTGTCCGCTCAGCCGGACTGGGATACCGGCCCTTACCAGACTGCCAAAGGCCAGCGCCTCGGCCATCCCGTAATCCACCGGGCGCTTTCCCGCGCCCATTTCAGCCCGTTGATCGAGCAACTTCTTGACCTTTGGATGGATGTGGAATCCTTCAGGATAAGTCGTGAGACGTTCGGTAATTTCCCGCAATTCTTCCGTGGGCACTCCCGTGTCAACTCCGTACTGCGCCTTGTACCGTCCACCCTGGTAGTTATCCCAATAGCTAGGCAAATCGCGCAGCGTGGGTTTCTTCGTGATGCTGCCGGCTTTCTGCTGTGCAGCTTCCAGTTCGCGGCGGATTTCCTCTACTAGCGCCGGAGCGTTTTCTGCTTCTATATCGTCAGCGTAAATCTCCCAAAGCGGAGGGTGGTCCTTGATCGCTTTATACAGCAGCGGCTGCGTAACTGTGGGATCATCGACTTCGCTGTGTCCGTGACGACGATAGCCGATCATGTCCACAACCACGTCGCTGCCAAAGGCGTAGCGATATTCAAGCGCCATGCGGCCTACTCGTACGACAGCGTCCACGTCCTCCCCATTCACGTGAAAAATCGGAATGGACTGCCGCCGAGCAAGCTGCGCCGCAAATCGAGACGAATGTAATTCTCCGGGAAGCGTGGTGAAACCGAGCAAGTTATTGACCAGTAGGTGGACGGTACCGCCTACGTCATAACCTTTCAGGTCGGCGTAGTTGAGAGTCTCGGCGGTGATACCTTGGCCGGCAAACGCGGCGTCGCCGTGGACTAGCAGGGGGACATATTTCTGCGCTCCTCCATCGCCGGCGCGGTCCTGCTTAGCGCGAGTGCGGCCGACGGTGACGGGATCCACGGCCTCCAGGTGGCTGGGATTAGAAACCAGATGGATGTGGATCTTGGCTCCGCTGCGCGTCGTGTACTCGCCGGTTGCACCCATGTGGTATTTCACATCACCCCCGCCGAGAACACTGCGGGGATCGACATCTTCGAAACCGGCGAATACCTCTTCGGCGGCGCGTTTAGCGACATGCACAATCACGTTCAGTCGTCCGCGATGGCTCATTCCCATCACCAGCTCGACCGCCCCGCGTTCTCCAGCAGCTTCCAGAATCTCGTCCACTAGCGGGATCAGCGCGGTTACACCTTCGAGGGAAAAGCGCTTGGTGCCCAGATACCGCTGTTGCAGAACCTGTTCAAACAGGTCCGCCCGGATGAGCAGATCAAGCACTCGTTCCTGATCAACATCAGCCTGCTGGCCTTCCATGCGCTCCTGTATCCAGCGCCTGCGTTCAGGATCGTCGATATGCATGAACTCCGCGCCGACGGTGCCGCAGTACACACGCCGCGCCTCGCGAGCCAGCTCACCTTCAATCTGCATATCGGGGTGTGGCACGGGAGCCAGAAAACCGAGCGGATCCAGATCTGCTTGCAGATATCCCCAGCGGCGAAACGCGTCAAACACACGCTCACGCTCTCCATTGGGAGCGCTGATAATTCCTGCGGGTACTGATTCGGTGCTTATTTTGGACTGCGTGGCCATACCTACACTACTAGCATAAAGGATGAGATGGGATGCGCGCTGGATTCTGCGACCGGCGTCGATGCCTGGTCTGATTCGCCTTGTTATCGCCCGACTCTCTTTGCCACTCTTCCTGAAACGACCCTCTTCCTGAACTGACACCTCGCCAGCAGCTTCGTCCAATAACCACACCGTTACCCGCGATGCTTCCCTCATGGGCCCCCGATGTAGCACTTAGCCGGGGTGCGGTCATGAACAGTCTGACTAATGTTGCCATCGGCAGCAGGCAAATGCAGATACTACTGGTGGCAGGAGATTACGAGGATTTCGCCTACCTGCGTGATTTGCTAGTTCGGGCCGGCGAGGAACAAATAGCCCTGAACCACGCCCATTCCTTCGAAGAAGCACTTGCACTCCTGAAACAGGCAACCTATGACCTGGTTTTGTGCGACTACAATTCTGGCGACGGCGCGGCACTTCGCCTATTGCACGAGTTGCGCGAACGCGGATTGGGGGCGCAAGTCATCTTTCTCAGCGATTTTGTCGACGAGGCAACGGTTGAGGCCGCGATTAGAACCGGAGCAGGCCGCTGTTGCCGGAAACCTGGGTCAGACGTGGCGTCCGTTTCCCGCGATATCCGCCACGCCATTGAGGTCTACTGCAAAGAGCGCCAGCGCCAGAAAGCGGAAGACGCCTTGCGCAAGCTCTGGGGCGCCGTGGAGCAATCCGCGGATTTGGTGATAATCACCGACCGCGATGGAGTGATTGAATACGTCAACCCTGCCTTCGAAGTTCTCACCGGCTACTCCCGTGAGGAAACCATCGGACAAACGCCCCGCATGCTCAAATCTGAAGAGCAGACTCCCGAGATTTATAAGGAATTGTGGCAAACCATTCTTTCGGGCGCCGTGTTTCGTGGGATTTTGGCAAACCGAAAGAAGAACGGAGAGATCTTCTTGGCGGAAAAAACCATCACACCCCTGCGCGATGCTGAGGGAAAGATCACTCACTTTATCTCCAATGACCGCGACATCACGGAACGGCGCAGGTTGGAAACCCAACTCCAGCAAGCTCAGAAAATGGATGCCATCGGCAAGCTGGCGGGCGGCGTCGCTCATGACTTCAATAACTTGTTGATGGTAATCAGCGCCTACGCCGAGCTGATGTTGGATTCCGTGGCGCCCGAGCACCCATTGCGTCGCAACGTGCAGGAGATCATGACCGCCTCGCGCCGAGCCGCCGACCTTACCCGGCAATTGCTGGCCTTTGGCCGCAAGCAGGTGCAGTCCCTTCAACTCGTCGATCTGAACTGGATCGTCGAAGAGATCAACAAGATGCTGCCACGTCTGATTGGTGAAGATATTGAGCTGATATTTGCTCCAGGACAAAATCTAGGCAAAGTTAAAGCCGATCTGGTGCAGATCGAGCAGATTGTCATGAACCTGGCGGCCAATGCGCGCGATGCCATGCCGAAAGGCGGCAAGCTCACGATCGAAACTGCGAACGTCCAGCTTGACGAGGATTATGTGCAGGAGCATTCAATCGTGCCCGCCGGCGATTACGTCTTGCTCGCCGTTACTGACTCGGGCACCGGCATTGCTTCTGAGCACATGGCTCACATCTTCGAGCCTTTTTACACCACGAAGGGAGAAGGCAAAGGCACCGGGCTGGGATTGGCCACTGTCTATGGAATCGTGAAGCAGAACGGTGGCTTTGTCTGGGTATACAGCGAGCCCGGGCTAGGAACCACTTTCAAGATCTACTTGCCTCGAGTTCAACAAGGGATCGAAAAGATCCACTCTTCAAAGCCGATCGAGATCTCTTCCAAGGGATGCGAAACTGTGCTGCTGGTCGAAGACGAGTTGGCTGTCCGGCAGTCGACTCGGGAGTACCTGATGCTGAATGGGTACATCGTCCTGGAGGCCAAGAATGGCGAAGATGCGCTCTGCATCGCGCGGGATTACATTCCGCCAATTCACATGATGATCACCGACGTGGTCATGCCCAACATGGGTGGGGCAAAGCTGGCGGGTCATTTGGCGACGGAACGGCCCAGCATGAAGGTGCTGTTCGTCTCTGGCTACGCGGAAAATACGGTGCTGCGACATGGGGCGATTGATGTGACCACTCGTTTCCTGCAAAAGCCTTTTTCCTTGAAAACCCTGGCCCGAAAAATCCGCGAGGTTCTGGAAACTGAAACCGTGATGGCCGCCTCAGCTGGTTCCAGCTAGTTCCTATCCTTTCCGCCCCTCTCGTATAATTGACAGCCGGAATCCTGCATGAATCTGTCGGTCGCTGCGCAGAAGCCCGGTCATGAGCCTGGTTATCCGGTTTCCGCATCGCCCACTCGGGCATCATTCACTCGCGCTCAGCCTGTTTCGTCGATTTCATCTTTGCTCGCGATCGTTCTGCTATGGGCTGCGATCTACCTAGCGGGAATGTTTACTCCCGCCCTGCTCGATGATGTGGACACCGTTCACGCCGAAGCCGCCCGCGAGATGGTGCTGACCCACGACTGGGTGACATTGCATACCAACGGTATCCGATATTTGGAAAAGGCCCCACTCCCCTATTGGACCGTGGCCGTGAGCTACGTGCTTTTCGGAGCGACGGATTGGAGCACGCGGCTTCCGCTAGTGCTGGCCGTGCTGGCCTTGTTGCTGGTCACGTACAAGATAGGAAAACAGTCCTATGGGGAAACGGGCGGGTTTTATTCGGCTGTTGTGTTGGCTACAGCCGTCGGTCCCTACATCTTTACCCGCTTTCAGATTCCGGACGTGATCGTAGGCCTCTGGCTAACCTTAGGAGCATATTTTTTCTTGCGATCCCTGGAGGAGGATCCGCCTTCCCGGCTGACTTGCTGGGGATTTGCCGCCACCTGTGCGTTGAACGTGCTGACCAAAGGCTTGATCGGTCTGATATTTCCTGTCGCCGCGGTCGGCCTCTATTTGCTTCTCACCGGCAACCTCCGTCATTTACTGAGACTGCGGCTGCTGTCCAGCACATTGGTCTTTCTGTTGCTAGCGGCGCCGTGGCACATTCTGGCAGCTTTGCGCAATCCCAGCCAGGGTGCAGTGCGGGGGTTTCTGTGGTTCTATTTCGTGAATGAGCACTTTCTGCGGTACGTGAACAAACGGGTGCCGCCCGGGTACGACACGGTTCCCTTATTGATTTTCTGGGGATTGCTTCTGGTCTGGCTGGTACCGTGGAGCGTATTTCTTCCGCAAGCGATCCGTGAAGTGCCGATGAAATGGAGCCAGTTGCGCAGCGGTCTCGACGCTCGTCTTCGGGCGAATCTATTTTTCGCGCTGTGGGCGCTGGTCATCGTGGCTTTCTTCAGTTTTTCGACTCGCCAGGAGTACTACACTATTCCAGCCGTTCCGGCGCTGGCGCTGTTAGTGGGCGGATGGCTGGCAAAGGAATCTGACGCAGCTGCCGATTCATCGGCGCGTCGCGCTGGACGAATCTCTTCCGCCATCTTACTGGCGATCGCTGCCGCAGGCTTTGTGGTTGGCGTGATCCTGTTGATGTCTTCCCGCGCGCCCGCGCCGGGAACTGATTTGGCTGACCTGCTGAAGAAAAATCCCCAGGACTACGATCTCGCCCTCGGTCACTTTCTGGATCTGACTCCGCAAGCTCTTGGCGCGTTTCGCGCGCCTCTGCTAGGCACCGTTATTTCACTGCTGCTGGGGTCGGGATTGAATTGGATTCTGAGAAGGCGTGGACGCCCCGGTCAGGGCAACGTGGTGTTGGCGTTGATGATGGTCGGGTTGCTGGCTTATGTACATTCGGCTTTCGTAACCTTTTCGCCGATTCTGTCCTCGCATCAGCTCGCTCTGGCCATCCAGCGGCGTTATCGGCCCGGAGACGTCATCGTAGTCGACGGCGAGTACCATGAAGCCTCGACCCTGAATTTCTATACCGGCATCCCGCTGGGAGTTCTACATGAGCCCAGTGGGAACCTTTGGTATGGATCGAAGTTTCCCGACGCTCCCCACGTGTTCGAGACCGAATCATCTCTGGCTGTTTTGTGGTCGGGTCCGGCCGAGGTCTTCCTGTGGACCACTCAAGAAAATCCCAAGGAATTGCGCGGTGCCGAAAAATACGAACTGGCCCGCAGCGGCGGGAAGTTCATTTTCTCTAACCGCCGGATTGAGTGACTGAAATGACCTACGTCCTGCTGATTCTGCTTGCGGGCGCCGTGGTGTACTCCTTCCTCACCATTATCGCGGGGTGGCGGTATCTCGCCGTACAGAAGCTTCCTCTCAGCTCTCCCGAGCCCATCAGCATTCTTAAGCCATTGTCCGGCTTGGAGGATGGACTCGAGTCGAACCTGCGAACCTTCTTCGAACAGGACTATCCGGCCTGCGAGATTCTTTTTGCGGTTGGTGCAGCCGACGATCCTGCTGCTGGCGTCGTCGAAAAGCTGCGGCGCGAATACCCAGAGATTCCCACTCGCCTGATCGTAACGGGTAAGCCACCGTACCCCAACGCGAAGGTTTTCAGCCTGGATCGAATGCTCGCGGCCGCTGCGCATGACCTGATCGTGATGAGCGACAGCGACACCCGCGTCACTCCCACCTTACTTCGAACCGTGACCGCTGAATTTAAAAATCCTCGCGTGGGAATTGCCACCTGCCCCTACCGTGCCGTGCCTGGCCCAAGCATCTGGTCTCGCTTAGAAGTGACCGGCATGAACACCGATTTCATGGCTGGCATCCTGGTGGCCAGGATGATCGAAGGTATGCAGTTCGCCGTGGGTCCGACCATCGTTGCGCGGCGGTCGGCGCTTGAATCCATTGGAGGTTTCAATCGGCTGAAAGATTATCTTGCCGAAGACTTTGTGATGGGCAAGTTCGCCGCCGAAGCTGGTTACGAGGTGATTCTCTCTTCGTACGTGATCGAACACCACATTGGCAGTAGCGGTTTGCGTCAGAACATGGCGCATCGTCTGCGGTGGGCGCGCAGTACGCGGCGGTCTCGGCCATTGGGATATCTCGGCCAGCTATTCACCATGCCCTTGGCCCTGTCGCTGCTTGTCTGGGCGTGGAAGCCGGCGTGGTGGCCTGTACCTGTTCTGGCTCTCTTGGTGCGTGCTCTAGCCGCTTACGTAGTCTCAGCGCGAGTCCTGAAAGCGAAGCTCAACTGGTTGCTGCTTCCGGTCGAAGACGTGGTCGCGTTCTGCTTCTGGATCGCGGGCTTCTTTGGAAACACTATTCTGTGGCGTGGACGCCGTTATCGACTGCATCGTGACGGACGCTTCGAATTACTTACGAACTGACTCTTAATCTGCACCTTGAGTGCGCACCTACGCCTCGGGGCAGCCGACATCAGGTAAAATGATTCGCCTTCGCGGGAGTTGCTTATGAAGTCTCATCTCTCGCTATTCGTTGCTCTGCTCGCTACCACTCTTGCTGCCGAAGCCTCCGCTCCGACAGGACGTGCCAAGTGCATACTGGAAGGTCACGTTATTCAGGAGCCCGGGGCGCGGCCGATCCGCAAAGCAAATATAGAACTGGCTTCCGATGATCGGGAAGACGGCACAAGCTACACCGCCGTTACTGACGCCGGAGGTCACTTCAAGATCGACAACATCGAGCCAGGCCGCTACACGCTGTCGGTGCAACACAGCGGTTTTCAGGTGAGCGTAAACACCGCCGGGGGAGATCCCTCACGCTTGACCCCGGCCAAGAATTGAAGGATCTGGTTTTCCGGCTGCAGCCCACTGCGGTGATAACCGGTAAAATTGTGGACAACGACGGCGACCCGGTGCGGGGCGCCAACGTTTTTGTCACAAAGTACCAAGGCTCACACCACCGCGGCTTTAACCTTGGAGACACCAATGATCTCGGCGAATATCGAATCAGCAATCTTGAGCCCGGCCAATATCTGATTACTGCGAATCCCGAAAGGCACTTTTTCCAACGGAGTCAGACCGAGGGAGACAAAAGGCCGGTTCCCTACATCACGTACTATCCGGGCACGACCGATAAGGCCCAGGCTGTTCCCGTTGAGCTTCACTCGGGTGATGAATTGCCGGCGAATTTCGCGCTGGCCTATGGCCCGGCTTCTCGCATTCGAGGGACTGTGTCCGGCATTCCCGCAACTGAAATTGCTGGTCCCTCCGTGATGCTCGGCTCGAAGGACGCGGGGTGGCCGATGGGTGCGTCCGATGCAGAGGTCAAGAAAGATGGCTCGTTCGAGATCCACAACGTCCTGCCAGGTTCTTATTCCGTTTGGCTTATTAATAGGGCGAGCACTCCCGAAGCAATGTTTGCCGCGCAAACGATCGAAGTTAAAGCGATGATCCTTTGGATTCTCGGGGGGAGTTTGGAGGCCAACGTGAGACTACGACGGCCCAAGTAAAACTGGACGGTTCATTCGATATGAAAACTGTCCCCGCAGGCAACTACCGGGTCAGGGTATTGTCTGGACTGGCCGCCCTGCGCGATTGCTTTGTGAAATCTATCAACGCAGGTGGGAAGGATGTAGCCGATTCTGGTTTCACCGTCAGTGGAGGCAGTTGGTTGCTCGACGTCGTGCTCAGTGCAAACGGGGCCCGTGTGGACGGCGTGGTCCTCGACGAAAAGAACCAGCCCGTCACCGACGCTGAAGTTGTTGTCATCCCGGAAGCGACTCGCCAGAAACGGCGAGATCTCTACCAGCAAGGAACAACCGATCAGCACGGCCACTTCAAGCTTCCCGGTCTCAACCCCGGCGAGTACACGGTGATAGCGCTCGAAGACTTGGAAGACGATTATCGCGATCCAGAATTCCTGAAATCACACGAAGGAATTGGCCAGACCATCCATCTGGAAGAAGGCGAGCACAAGAGTATTTCTCTCCGATTGGCTCTTCCAGCGAACGATGCCAAGTAGAACCTCTTTTTTTCGGTAGAAATTCCAAGCTCGTCCAGCACTAGTTGATGGTCAATAATAATGCGCTGCTGTCGC
>Ga0210408_10000172_pt1 | contig 98945 bp, 94 predicted proteins | sample IncBWH4MmetaG_FD_155471 | JGI IMG/M metagenome (GOLD analysis project Ga0210408, IMG submission 155471) | Forest soil microbial communities from Barre Woods Harvard Forest LTER site, Petersham, Massachusetts, United States - Inc-BW-H-4-M | ecosystem: Environmental > Terrestrial > Soil >...
GAACTTCCGCTCACGGTTCTGGCGGTGAGCCCGCAATTCACCATCAGCGTGACCAGTTCGGTGGCGCCGACCAGCGTACCTGCCGGCAGCGGCGCCCAGGCCGTGGTTACGGTGAATCCGGTTTACGGGTACGTGACTCCGAAGGGCGGGGGCATTACGCTGGGATGCGCGTCCATCTCCCCGCTGGTGACGATCGCTCCCGTATGCTCGTTCACCTATCCGCAAAATGAACCGAACCTGAAGGTGTTTGGGACGCCCGCGAACGCCACGCTGACCATCGGCACGTTTGGGCCAATCACCACCGGAGCCCATTCGCGCAACCTCATGGGCTTTTGGATCTCTTTGCCGCTGATCGGACTGGTCGGCATCGGTGCCGCGGCGAGCGGGAAACGCCTGAGAGGGGCCTGGGGCATGATGGCAGTTATTGTGCTCGGCGGAGCCTTCATCCTGATTCCCGGGTGCGCGACCAACACCACGTCCGCAACGACACCAAACGGGATCACGCCGGCCAACACGTATTCGTTCACGATTGCGGGGGTTGATTCCAACGGAGTGGCTTCGAGTAACATCAGCACAACCACCAGCGGGCCTACCGTCAGTTTGACGGTCACCGCGCCTCCTAAAACGCCGTAGCCATGAGCCGCTCCGCCGGGCAGGGGCTAGAGCCGCAAGGATTTTGTGGCCTGCGGCGCGACTTGAAGAATATGCGTGAGAACGCGTGTCGTCCTTACGGGACTCGCGTATTTGTTCCACTTCACCCGGCACTTCCGTGCCGGGCTTTCATATCCCGCCGCTGCGCGGCTGGAGTTTTGGTGGTGCTTACTGCACCGCTTGTTCAGTGGTAGTTCTCATGCACACACTTGAAGACGCGCCCTTTCAAAACGGATTCAAGACCCGCATTTTTCCGCAAGCTGTGAAGCCATGCCCTTCTCAAAACTCCTTCTGAGACGGATGCTGCTGGTGCTGATGATCGCGGTCAGTTCCCTGCTGTCGCGTCCGGCGTTCGCGTCTGATAAAAACAAGAACAGGATTCCGGCGGTGCGCTGGGCGGAGGGCAATCCCGGTTGTACATTCTCGCGCGGCGAGGACGGGAAGTACCGTTACGGGCTCTGGTCGGATGAGGCTGGGATCGTGCTGGCGGTCGATTCGCAGGAACTGGAGAAAGTGCATCGGCGGCACCAGCCGTTCTTCGCGGTGCTGCTGACCGTGCGTTATCGCGGGCAGGCGTCACTCGAGGTTGAAACCGAAAACATCTCGCTGCAGTTCATGAAACATTTTCAGGTAATGCAGACCGCGCTCGATCCGGACGACTTCTCCGACAAAGTGCAGAACGATGCAGACACATTGAACGATGAGACTGCGCGGCAGGTGGAGAAGCATCCGGAGCAGAAGGAGCAGAAGGAAGCTCTCGTGCGGGCGTTCCTGAAGGATTCGGCGGAACTGCAGGAATTCGTCGGCAAGAATAGCCTGCGGCCGACGAGGCTGAGCCCGGGGAAAACCGAGGCCAGCGGCTGGGTCCTGTTCAGCACCGACAGCAAGTGGATCAGCCGGTGGAAGAAGCAGGAGGAGTTCATCCTGCGCGTGCCGCTGGCAGGAAAGATTTTCGAGTTTCCGTTCCGGCTGCCGCCGAAGCCGGGGGAAACGATTCTGCGGAAGCGGGAGTGAGGAAAGCGGCGTCGGGCGTCAGACTTCGGACCTCGGACCTCAGGCTTCAGGCTCCGGATCCCAGCGTTCCCGAGACCCCCCGACGTAAGGTCGATCGTTCGGAGTAGTACCCGAGGCTGAGGTCGGCGGTCCGAGGCCCGGTTTTTACGACGCCGCTCGTCTCGTCTGCTTTTCGATCTCCGTCGCCTGGTGCATCAGAACGTCCCGCAACGAAACCAGGCCTTTCAATTCCTTGCCTTCCACGATGGGGAGATGGCGGAATCCGAATTCGCGCATGATGAACAGGCACTCTTCGATGCTTTCATCGGCGGGGACAGCGCGCGGGTTCGCGGTCATGACTTCGGAAACGGCGGTGGTGCCGGGCGTGCGGCCGACGGCGACAACGCGGTTCATAATGTCGCGTTCGGAGAGGATCCCAGCGAGATTTCCGTCGCGAAGAACAGGAAGTGCGCCGATGTTGTGCTCCAGCATGTAGCGCGCGGCCTCAAGCACGGTGCGGTTGGCGTCGACGGAATAGAGTCTGCGGTCTTTTATCAGCTCGCGGAGAGTAGTCATCGATTGGTCCTCGGCGAAGGGGAATCTCAGGATGCAGCCGGCCTCCACGACCGACATGAAGTGAGTGGGCAATACTGTACCACAGGCTCGGGCCGGGAATCGCGGGTTTTCGGCCAAGGCCGCGCAGGAAAATGGACAGTTGCGGAGATTGAGGCTGGTGCTCCTGGACAGAGAGACGTTGCAAGCAACGTCTCTACAGCGGGGCAATCGTTTTTGCGGATCAGGGTAGCAACCCTCACAAAGGAGACCTGAGGGTGGGTTCAAGAAGTCAAAATCCCCACCCGGTCGCACAAAACGCGACGAGGATGGGGCACCCGGTGGGCTTGCTGTAAACAAAACCGGCGGCCATGGTGGCCGCCGGTTGGGTTCCCAGGCATACTCCGGATCAGAACCGGAATTGTGGACCGAAGCTGACGCGCATGTTGTTGTGGACTCCGTTGTTGAAGAAGATGTTGTCACCGATTTCCGCGCGGACACCGATGGGGCCGGCAAAACCCTCGATACCTCCGCCGGGATACACAGAGAAGTACGTTGCTCCGCTAGCCAAACCCACGGCCGTCTGGAATCCGGTTGGAGCACCCTGGTTCGTTACGGTGAAATTCTCGAAGCCTACTTTGCCGGTCACGAAGACCCGGAACGGACCAGAGCCCGTCTGGAATTTAGGACCAAACAATCCGTGCAGCGTGCGAAGCCTGCTCTGCACAGTCGCCGTGGTGACGCCATTGCTGAAGGTGCTGGTGTAGTTTCGCTCGAAGTCGTAGCCCATTTCCCCTTCGATTTGGACGCTGGGGCGGACATTGAATGCCGCTCGTCCGCCAAGGCCGACGTAGTTGCTGGTGGGTCCGGGGTCACCGAAGCGGAAATATTCGGCAAAGATGCCGACTTCCGCGTGATCTGAGCGACCGGCTTCCTGCGCGACCAGCACAGGGGTAGCGAAGAAAAGTGCCGTTAGAATGAGTCCTAGATAGTGTTTCATGGTTAGTTTTACACCTCCTAAATTCTCCGTGCCGTTAGCATTCCCGGGCACGGCCCACACAACGAGCGGACGCCTAGCTGCGAATCGCCTATATGGATGCCGAACGGTTTGGCAGGGTTGGAGAGCGGAAGACCTGCTAAATGAGGCTCCTGCGGCGGCTACAGAGATACCCTGAGGCCTGCAAAAACAAATGGCGCGGAATGTTTCCCGCGCCATGGTGAATGGTCAGGCTAACTTATTGGAGATGGCTGACTCGCGACGGAGCCGAGTCGGCGGTACTGCTGTCACTGCGGGGAGTCATCGAGACTACGATGTACTCGCGCTCCTTGCTGTCGAGATCTTCCACGCGCAGCAGCATCTTGTCTTTCTGGATGCGGAACTGCGCTTGCTCGCCAACAGGCAGAAGCACGGGGTGCTTCTCGTCCCGCGGACGAATGCGGTAGATCACGTGTTCGGACTGCAACAGATATTCCTGGCAAAGAAGTTCGTGTGTCTTCTTGCTGCCGGAATCTGTGCCAAGCATCTCGCCGGCGAGACTCTTGCCGTCCTTTTCCGATACACCGCAGGCGACAGAATCCATCTGCAAGAGCTTGCCGGTTTGAAAAGCCTTGGGCTCCTTGGCGTATGCCATCGACGCCAGGAGCAACAATACACAAGACAACATTTTGAATCGCATGTGAATCTCCCCAGAAAAAAAGTACGCGCGAGGCGTCGAGGCCTCGGGCCATGTGTTGATATTTTCCCGAGGGACGCCAAGGGATGGCAGGTCACTTCCGTAATAGAACGGAAGTTACTGTGGACTACGGGGAACTCTGTATTGAATTTGGTGCCGGCAAAAACCATCACCACCGAGGACACAGAGTGGCACAGAGGACTTAGCGGGCGGTGAGTTCTTCCAGGTTCTCGAAGAACGCTGGGTATGAAATTGCGGCTGATTCTGCACCTTGGATTACGGTTTCGCCTTCGGCACGCAGGGCGGCGATGGCGAAGGCCATGGCGATGCGGTGATCGTCGAAGGCATCGAGTTCGGCACCATGGAGGGTTTGTCCGCCCTGAATCTTCAGGCCGTCCTCGAATTCTTCCACCTGCGCGCCCATCTTGCGAAGGTTTGTCGCGACCGCCGAGATACGGTCTGATTCTTTCACCCGCAATTCCTTTGCGTCGCGCACTTCGATTCCCTGGTCAGTGAAGGGCGCGATGGCGGCCAGCACTGGGATTTCGTCGATCAGCCTGGCCGAGTCGGCCCCTTCGATTGTGGTGCCCTTCAGTGTCGCGCCTTCGACTTGGAGCGATCCCACCATCTCGCCGTGAATCTCTTCGAGTTGGGTCACGGAGATGTGCAGGCCCATCTGCATGAGGATGTCGAGCAGGCGCGCACGAGTAGGATTCATCAGAAGGTTGGGCATAGTCAGTTGTGATCCTGGGAATAAAGCCGCAGCGCAGAGGAAAAACGCCGCGCTCGAAAGGTCTCCGGGGACGCGAGCTTCAACGCCGTGCAAATGCTGGCCGCCCCGAATGCGAACTTCGCTTCCTCCGTCGGCCTTCTTACGCTGCAATTGCGCTCCGAAGGCGCGCAGAGCCACCTCACCATGATCGCGCGTGCGCACCGATTCTTCGACTCGCGTTTCGCCGTCGGCAAAGAGTCCGGCGAACAGCAGGCACGATTTCACCTGGGCGCTGGCGACGGGCATCTTGTAATCAATTGGCTTCAGCGGTCCACCGGTAATCCGCAAGGGGGGCTTGCCCTGCTGCGACTCGATCTGGGCACCCATGGCTGAGAGCGGCTTGATGATGCGCTCCATGGGGCGGCGGGAGAGTGATTGATCTCCGATCATCACGCTGGCGAAGTTCTGGCCAGCGACGATCCCGCTCAGCATGCGCATGGTGGAACCGGAATTTCCGCAGTCGAGCGGCATTGCCGGCGCGGCGAGCGAGAGGCCGCGGCCTTGCACTTCTATGACATTATGATCTTCAGACTTGCGTTCCCACTTGACGCCCATGGCTCGCATGCAACCCAGCGTGCTGGCGCAGTCGGCGCCGGTGGAATAGTTCGCGATGCGCGAACGGCCCTCGGCAATTCCCGACAGCATCCCGTACCGATGGGAGATCGATTTGTCTCCGGGCAACTCGACACTGCCCCGGATATTGCGCGCCGGGCGCACGATCATGTTCGATTGGACTTTCATTCCTTGATCAATATAGCGGATGAAGGCAAAAAGAATTGTTGATTGATGATTGTTGATCGATGATTAAGAACCTTCGCGTCAGCAGCCTCTCTACGACGGTTTTCAATCAACCATCAACAATCAACAATCTATTGCCTGTTTGCCTTCGTCGAGACTTCCTTCAGAATGTCGGCCGGGATTTCTTTCAACGTAACGCCGAATTCGAACATGGGAGTTTCGGTGCCGCGTCCCCAGCGGGCGACTTCCCAATGCGCGCGCACGAACTTCACATTGGGATGCGGGGTCAGGTCCAGCAGCAGAGGAGTCTCGCCGGCGTAGAACTCCTGCCGGAAGGCAGCGATGGATTTGGGTTCCCATGTGGAGCCATCGGACGAGCCGAAGATACTGACATCGAGCGATTCCTGCTCGATGATCTTGGTGATGGAGAGTGTCCCGAGAAATACACGGCTTGAAGCGCCACTGAGATCGACGGGTTGGCCGTCGCCCTTGGCAGTGGCGACGGTGCCTGGGGGAACCAGAACGGATTCGGCTATCGCAGTTGTCATCGCCGGAGATTCTAACAAAAAGCCGCCATGGACATCGGGATGGAACGCCGGCAGTACGGGCGCTGCACGTAGAGACGTTGCAAGTAACGTCTCTACGATTGTTATTCCGACGGGTGCGGGGCGGTGAAGTCGCTGCAGCAGGGCTTCTGTGCCGGCTTGAACTCCATCAGTTCGATGCGAACGAAATCAGGATCAAACACGTTGAGCTGCCACTTGCCGTCTTTCCCCATCTGTGAATGCTCTTCGCCGTGCTCCTTCCAGCCATGCGATTCGAGAATGGCCTGCGCCTTTTTCATGTCGGCGACGCCGTAGGAAATGTGATTCATCACGCCGGTCAGTTCGAGATCGGGATGCTGGGGCTGATTCAGCATGTATTCCAGCCAATCGGTGCCGTCGGGAACCTGCAGCGAAACCCAGTCGGTTTCGGTGTCTTTCATGCCGCCATGCCAGTAGGGGCGGAAGCCGAGAATCTCACGGTAAAAATGATCCTCGGCGGCTTGGTCATATACCAGGAAGCCGGCGTGGATCATACGGTGCGACACAGCGTTGGGAGCGGGAGGCGCAGAGTCGTCTTTGCTGCGCTCTACGAACTCGATGCGATGCCCTTCCGGATCTTTCACCATCAGGCTGAGGCTGTGATCGGGGCGGCCTTCGATTTGTCCCGGTTTGATTCCCTTCTCGACGAGATAACGACGGAGAGCGCCGATATTGTCCGTGGTAAAGGCCACGTGATCCATGCGGTCGGTGGCTTTGGGATCGGGTGCTGGGCTATAGCCGACCCACTGCTTGCCCGACATGTAGCGGACGGTCTCACCCGATTCGATTGGGGCCGCGGATGGGAGGCCGAGGATATCGACGTATAGCTTTTTCACGCCCTCCGGCCCGGTTGTGTAGAAAGAAACGTGATCGATGGCGGTGATATGGGGACGGTCGGTTTTGCTTTGGGAAACGGCTGAGAGCGTCAGAGCGGCGCAGATGACAAGGAGGATCAGGGTCTTCATGGCGGATTGATTCTAGACCTTGGGACATTGTGGGTAAAACCCAAGATCGGTCTGGATACGCTTCCTTGGGAAGTCAAAATGCCCACCCCTTCGACTGCGCTCAGGGCAGGCTCTGTCTTCGCAAAGGACGCGAAAACAAGGGTGGGGCACCCTCTCACAATGAGTCCAGGAACTGGCGCAGGAGCCGGGTGGCTTCTGCCGGCTGCTCCCACGGCGAGTAGTGACCGGCTTTTGGAATCACACGCAACTGGCTGCCCGCGATATGTTGGCGCATGAGTTCGGCTTCGTTGATGCCGGTCATGATGTCCTCGTCTCCGGTGACGAGCAATGTCGGTACGTTGATGGTTTTCGATGTGTCCGTCGAATCGGGCCGTTCGGCCATGCCGCGCTGTACCTGTGCGATGTCTTCGGGTGACATCTGCCGCATCATGCGGAGTGCGCCCTCGATGAGATCGGGACGCGTCTCACGCGTGGTCTTGCCAAAGAGGCGCGGAACCATCGACTGGAGAAACGGCTCGACGCCGCGCTCGAGGACATCATTGGCCGCTTGCAACCGTGCGGCGCGGGCTTCGGGATTATCGTCCGGGGCTTTCGTGTTGCACAGGCCAAGCGCAGCGGCACGGCCGCGATGTATTCGCCAGAACTCGAAGAGAAGATATCCGCCGATCGACACTCCGATGAGCGGGGCACGGCCAACGCCGGCATCATCCATCACACGCGCGACATCGCTGGCATGCTTGGCCATGGTGGCGGGGCCTTCTCCTGCGCCGGATTCTCCATGTCCACGCAGATCGGGAAGGATTAGCCGATAGCGCGATGCCAGCGCTTCGGCAACCGGCAACCAGAATTCGTGATTGGCGGGAAAGGGATGGAGAAGGACGACTGGAGGACCGTCGCCGAGGATCCAGTAGAAAAGTTCGGCGTCGACGTTCTTGATTGTCTGCGAGAGAGCGGGCTGCATGCAGACAATTTACCTGATATCGTGGTCATCACGGTTTCGCGGGCGTATAAAAATCCACGAGATTTCCATCAGGGTCTCGGAAGTAAATGGAACGAGTACCCCAAGGCTGGGTTGTCGGTGGTTTGACCCAGGTTTTCACGAGAATCTGAAGTCGGACATATTCCTGGTCGACATCGCTGACCCGGAATTCCAAGATCGCGCTTCGATTCTTCGCCGCTTCGGCCGAACCGGGAATGTACTTTTCTTGGGCCGCTGCCGAGAAAACTGCCAGTACTCCCGCCCCTGTACGAAATTCAGCGTAATCTTTCCCCGACCTCTGCGCCTTCAGCGCCAGAATGGGCTCGTAAAACTGAACGAGCTGGTCGACGTTCGCCGTGATCAGACAAGTGTTCACCAGTCTCGCGACAGGGGTCGTTTTATCAACTGGAGCGTGTCCCGTCGCCTGGGAATTTGTTAACCACGGCACCAGTGCAAACACCAGACCAAACGCCAAAAGCCGTGCTGGCGAGTTCAACATTACTTTGCTCCTTGGACCCGCCCGTCGGGCCGGATGCATGGGCTGCATCCAGCGAAGGTGGCGGAGGAGTTACAGGTTCGTCGCCTGTTGCGCGCCCAGTTGAGGCGCGGGAAGTAGAAGAGGCTCTTCCGGCATGATGATCCACGCAATCAGATAGGAAAGGAAGCCGACACCCGTCATGAACGCGACGATCAGCCACACGACTCGGACCAGTGTGACGTCAATGTCGAAGTACTCGGAGAATCCGAGGCAAACGCCGGCGACCTTGCGACCCAGGCGCGGACGGACCAGTTTTAGCCGGGCCAACGAGGCTCCCACCCGGATCCCGCAGTAAGCACAAACTAAGGCATCGTCCTGAATCACTTTTCCGCAATAGTTGCAGTACATAGCTGCGCCTCCCACCTTATGGTACGACTGCACAACCTGAAAGGTTCCATAATCTGCTCGGCTCAAACGAGAGCTGTGATCGGTTGCTAGTCTCCACTCCTTAACCTCAAAACCCACGCCTGCCCTACTGAGGTCCGACTGAATCGTGGTGCCGAGTACGGTGAACACGGGGCCGAAGGTGAGTTGGCCGGCGCATCCACCCGGGTGGCCGCACAATGTCCATTGCCCAGCCAGTTGCACGCCGGCCTGGGAAAATATGTTCCACTTATCCTCAATGATGTCGAGCGAGATTTGTCGGGAGCATGACCTGGCCAAAAAGGGCGGTATGAAATCGCCCGCGAGAATAAGGGTCGGCGTATGTGACGCTGCCCTGAAGTTGGAGGGTGTAGCGCGGGTCGGTAGGTGAATTCTGGCTGTTAAAACTTGGCTGAAAGGCGCCGCCGAACTCCCAGTGCGGCCCTTCCGACGCGGTCCGATAGACGATTCCGAAGCTGACTTGCCCGGTAACGACTGAAGCAGAAGGACTGGCAGTCGAGAAAAATGGCGGCGGTGTGAGCCCGGTTGCCGGCTGCGCCTGAAATAGCCAATGCTTGTTCGCAGGAGGCAGGGTTGGCACAACCGGAGTCACCGACGGACGAGGTGGTGCAGGTTTTGGAGTAACAGGGCTGGGGTTAGGCTTGCGAGAAATCGTTCCTTCAATCACCAAGACGCGCATCGCCAGGGCCTTACGGGTTTTCATCCCCAACTTTGCCGTCTTTTAACTTCAATTTGAAATCGCGCTGGAATTGTATAACCGCAGCCTTGGTGCGCTTGCCGAATATGCCGGTCCTCGTCTCCAGCGGCAAGATATTCTTGCCGTCCAGAATAACTACCTGGTCGGCGAGCGCTGCATTCAGATTCCTTTGCAGCCGGCGAACTTCTTCGCCACGACTGCCCTCAAGCAAGAGTTCCGCCATGGGAACCTCCTCACGTGCCGTCAAGAACGGCTGATATTGTATCGATGTTCCGCCCGTTTGCACCCCCCCGGACATACCCAAGTCAAGCGCTAGACTTTACTCGCCGTTTCCCAAGAGGCTGGCGTTTCTGGGGCTGGCTCCTGGTTCCGCACGTGTGTTCTCTAGAAGCGGGTCATTTCAGTCGTGGATTCCGTAGCGTGCAACCGTGTTAGACATGTATTCCTCCTGAATTAGATGGTGAGCCTGCAGGAGAAAGCGTTTCGGCGGGAGGCCGAAAAGACCGAGTCGGAGGGGAAGACTCTCATGAAAATGAGCGCGAGGACACTTGGATCAGTCGCCGTCTTTGCTACGGTCTTCTGGGCGACCGGAACAGTCGAGGCGCAAGACGGGAAAGTTCAAGCCACGTCGTGTAGAAAAGTCGTGGAAGGATTCTACAAGTGGTACATTCCCGAAACCTTTCGATCGCATTCATCCCGGTATGACCTCCCGGTGAAATCGAAGGTTTACAGATTTGATGACGGATTGGTTCGTTTGCTGAGGAAATCCGAGGCGTATGAAAATCGTGGTGGCGACATTATTGATGTCGATCCGTTCACTGGTATGAACGGTGATTCTGAGGCCTATATCGTCGGAAATGTCAGGCAAAAAGGCGATAACTGCCGGGCTGATCTTTACAGCGTGAATTCAGGCAAGAGGGACCCGGATCCTTCGGTTACTCCAGAGTTGGTCCGCCGGAATGGAGCGTGGGTTTTCTTCAATTTTCACTACCCGGGAAGCGGATCGGTCGGCGAATACGACTTGCGCGGCGAAATCCGAGACCAGCTTCGGTCGGCGATAGATCAGGAGAAGTAAACGCCGAAGCGTGGGTCGATTGGGAGCGCCTCGCTCAACGCTGCACTTCATATGACAACGACATTCTCCCTGACCGGTAGAGATGTTGGCCAATCAATCGCAGTTTGGTGGGGCTGTAAGGAGGCGGAAGCAATGGAATCCCGGCGCCCAACAATACAGGTATGACAGCAACTTCGACGCCATCGACGAGGCCAGCATCAAGGAAGGAGCGGAACAGGTTGCTCCCACCAAACAGCCAAATGTCTTTTCCGCTTTGAGCTTTCAAGCCTCTTACCCAACCTGCATTCAACTCGGGCAGGACAGTTACGTGGGGATGCTCTTGCTGTTTGAGAGTTCGCGAGAAAACGATGGAGGTAACTCCGGTGAAAGCCGTGAAAGCCGCTTCACCTCGCGTACGGACAGCAAGTTCGAAGGTTCGCCTGCCCATCATGAGCACATCAAATTGCGACCAAAACGCGCCGAAATCGACTTCCGCGTCCGTGCCAATCCAGTCGTATTCTTCGTTCGGCCCTGCTATATGGCCATCCAGGCTCATCGCAACCGCATAACGAATTTTGCGCATATGTGGCTCCCGCCCAGCAATGACTTCACCCCGCAACTGTTCATTGTTCCATAAGGACGGATGACTGCTGAGAATCTCGATAGCGGCCCATCGATCAGAACCGGGGATTTTGAGCGCAATTGGCCTAATTGAGCACGCGGGGGCAACCGAGGGTGGTCACCCCCTGAACCCAGTCTCCTCGGTCGTTATAAGGGCAGATAAAAAGGGAATGACGGGGTAACAGAACTGCGTGCAGGCGACAGGATAGGCCCGCTGGATGCCTGTTTCAGTGACGCCAGTCACACCCTCACACCAGTGATGCAATGAGATTGACCACAACCAGTGCACAGTTGAGCTATAAGTCGCACGGCACTATCAGTGTGATTTCAATCACACCACGCTGACTGTGGCGTGATTGGAGCGGGTTGCGTCCCTGCACAAGCCACGGCTTGCTGGATTGACGCCGTGCTTGCCAACAATGGCAACCCGGGGGCAAGCGGCAAAAGCGGCTACCTGTTCGCAACGGGTGCTGGCACGGTGTCTGGTGGCGTCAACGTCGGCTACACAGTCGCGGCGGTCCCGATCACGATCAACCAGACTGGTCTTCGTGCCTTCTGCGCCGAGGAAGACGCTGCGGTTCGCGTTGACCCGGCCGGCGTTTGCTCCACCACCGAAGCGGGCGTCCTGAAGTTCAACCCGCTCAACCAGTAAGCCACGTTTTGGCGAAGTATACTCGGGGAGGGTACTAGCCACGGGAGCAGCGAACGCAAGTTCGCTGCTCCTTTCACTATCCGCGGAGCAAAAGGAAATGGATCAGCAGGGGGAGATCTGGTCTCGGAGGCGGGACGTCGGCGCCACTGTCGGAATATACTCCAGGCGACCGCACGCTAAGAGTAACGCTATTTTGGATGCATCAAGATTTTCCGTGTAAGAAACGTCCACTTCCATCGACTACCTAGTTGTGAGTGCAATTGACGCCATTCCGGCGGCGGTATCGAGAATGACATCCGCGCAAGACGCATTGTATAGCGAGGCCGCGCAGACATATGGGGCGGCGATGGAGCGGCTGGCTCGGGCTTACGAGGCAGACGCGGATCTGCGGCGCGATCTGGTGCAGGAAATTCATGCCGCGCTGTGGCAAAGCTTTGACGGATTTGACGGGCGCTGCTCACTGCGGACATGGATTTATCGGGTCGCTCACAATGTGGGCGCGTCGCATGTGCTGCGGCAGCGACGGACGCGAGGGCAGGAACTGGTCGGACTGGAAGAACTGGAAAACCTTGCGGACACGAACAGCGGCCAGAGTGCGGCCGATCGCGGGCATGCGCTCGATCGGCTGCTCGGTCTGATTCAACGTCTTAAGCCGCTCGACCGACACGTGATTCTTTCTTATCTGGAAGGGCTTGACGCGGCTTCCATTGGAGAGATTACGGGACTGTCAGCGGGGAACGTGGCGACCAAAATTCATCGCATCAAGAACATGCTGGCGCGCCAGTTTCAGCAGGGAGGGAGCGAGTCATGATGGAAGTTGAAAATCCCGTGCAGAAGATCTGGCAGGACCAGCCTGTGGAGGGGATCAAAATGTCTGCTGAAATCATTCAGAAGCGCGCGGCCAAGTTTGAGCGCAGAATCATGTGGAGGAATGTTCGGGAGTACGTGGCATCGCTGATTGCTGCGGCTCTCTTTGGATATTTTTTCGTCACGGCTCACGATGTGCTGTCCCGGGTAACATTTGGGTTGTTTATCGGGGCCATGCTGTGGATCGTGGTGCAACTGCATCGCAAAGGCTCAGCGACAAGTTTGCCCAGGGGAGTGGACTCACTCACGAGCCTGCGGCTCTATCGCGGGGAACTGGAGCGGCAGCGCGCGGTAGTGCGCAACGTGTGGTCGTGGTATCTGGCTCCGTTGGTTCCGGGATTCGTGGTGTACACCATCGGATATGCGATTAAGTTTCAGCGTCCGGCAGCTTGGGCCGGACTGGCATTGATGGATGCGATCGTCGCTGGGTTGTTCGTGGTGGTGTGGAAGATGAATATGCGGGCGGCGCGATGCTTGCAACGCATGATCGACGATTTGAATGCGGCGGAGTAACGGGCGAGTTGCGTTGTATCGAGATCTGATGTATGGCGCATTCGAAGGCAAAACCCCCACCCGGCTTTACCAAATTTGTTGCCTTATAATAGGAGCGCTTGCATGAAACGTGTACTCATTCTCTTTGTTCTGGTCATGGGCGCAACGCTTGCCCGCGCACAAGACATTGCGGCCGACTGGCAAGGGACGCTCAATACGGTCATGGGAGAACTGCGGCTCGTATTGCATATCACGAAAGCTGCGGATGGGAGCTTGACGGCCACACTCGACAGTGTCGATCAGGGGGCGAATGGCATTCCCGTAAAATCAGCGACGCTCAAAGGATCCAAACTGAATCTCGACGTAACGGCAGTGAAGGGGACCTACGAGGGAACCGTTGCGGCCGATGGCAAGTCGATTTCGGGGACCTGGTTGCAAGGGAAACCTTTACCTCTCGAGTTTAAGCGGGCCACGGCGCCGATCAAGACCGAACACAAGCCGGCAAAACCGTCTGACATCGATGGAACGTGGCTGGGCACGCTCGACACGGGAATGGGCAAACTGCGGGTCGTGTTTCACATCATGAACACCGAAGACGGATTGATCGCGACGATGGACAGTCCGGATCAGGGTGGCAAAGGGATCCCGACTTCGTCGGTGACGCGCAATGGCACCTCGCTGAAGATCGAAGCGAAAGGCATCGGCGGCGTGTTCGATGGAAAAATCGCGGCCGATCTTTCTTCCATCGATGGGACTTGGACGCAGGGCGGAGGCACGCTGCCGCTCGTCCTCAAACCCGTGAAGGATCAGGCCGAGGTTGGGCACAAGCCGGTCAAGCTTTCCGACATCGACGGGGCGTCCTGAAGCATGATCCGGCCACTGCGCTGAAGAAAGTGTCCGGTGGATTTTGAGGCCGTAAGCGTGACGCTGCGTACGCTCTGAACGCGCCTTCCCTGCACTTCCATCAGATTGTCGAACTTGGCTGGAGGATTGCGCGGGCGAGCAGCATCGCGAGCCTTCTGCGCACTTGCTCTCGCGATGCTGGTCTCCGCTCGGGTACAACAACCGGGCCTACCGCGCCGCACCGATCGACACTGCTATCTGCTCATTCGAATTCAACCGTGCCGCAAGCTCTTTCTCCCTGCTGCTGCGCGGCAGATCATAGGTATGGTTGGTCGAGAACACGATCCTGCTGAGAAACGTTTCCGTTCCGTAGCGGGTAAAGACCAGGTAGGGCGCCCCGTTATGGCTGTCGTCGGCGTCGGAGCCCGGGACATACATGCTATAGCGGGCCCTTCCATCCGCGTCAACGAACGCAACGAACGAACCGTCGCTTGCGATGCGATAGCTGTCGGCCTTCATCGCGGTTTGCCCCAACACAAAGTCGAACGGAACATTCGCCTCAAGGCGGCTTTGGGAGTGCGCCGGCGCGATTGCGAGCGACGCCACAAATACAGCCATGAACGCGAACAACACATACTTCCTGAGATTCTGCATGACTATCCTCTTTCAGAAACGGATTTCACGATGACTCGTGACGCGCTCGATTCATACCGGCTTGATGACTAGACACACGTGGCTCCTCCGAATGTACGGACTCAATCCGGATAAAAATTGTTTTAGCGCGTAGTGAGTTGGATTCGGGGAAGTGAATTTCGACTGAGGCGAGATGTAACTAGAATGTCAAAACTTTGTTTGCAAGGCTGGTGCGGTTGAAAACTTTCTTACGCACCACAGAGGACACAGGGGAACACAGAGGACGGATGTCAGCTGTCTTTGCGGTAGAGCAGATTGCGCATGGCTTCGCGGCGGGCGGCGTTGGCGCCTTTGTCGGACTTCCATCCTTCGGGGGATTTCGATCCGGTAGCGGCGGAGTCTTCTTCACTGCATTCGGGACAGCGGTTGGCGAAACCCGGCTTGCCAGGTTTCAGTTCGAATTCTTCGCCGCAAACTACGCAAACTTTGATCGGATATGCCATGTTCATCCAACGGCTTCGTGATCGTCTGTGATCTCACCACAGAGGGCACAGAGGAGCACAGAGCAAATTCTTTTTCAATTCAGGAAGTACTGACGGTACAACGTGTCCCGCTGTGCGGGACGGAATCCGGCGTCGCGGATGATGCGGCGCAACTCTTCTTCTGTCGTACAATTCGTCACGCCTGCGGCGCGGACCACATTTTCTTCCAGCATCACGGAGCCGACGTCGTTGCCGCCGAAGCGCAAGCCCATCTGGCAGACTTTCAATCCCTGCGTCACCCAACTGGATTGCACGTTCAGGAAATTCGAGAGATAGAGGCGCGAAATGGCGAGAACCTTCAAGTATTCCACTGCTGTGGCTTCGTCCCAGTGACGCCCGCCGAGCGCGGTGTTCTGCGGCTGGAAACTCCACGGGATGAAGGCGGTGAAACCGCCGGTTTCTTCCTGCAGTTCATAGAGTCGTTGGAAATGATTGATGCGGTGCTCGTATTTTTCGCCGACGCCGAACATCATGGTGGCCGTGGTGCGCATGCCGATTTGGTGCGCGGTGCGGTGGACATTGATCCAGTCTTCGGTCAGGCACTTGAGGCGGGCGATCTTGTAGCGGACTTCGTCGTCGAGAATTTCTGCGCCGCCGCCGGGGATGGAGTCGAGGCCTGCGTCGCGCAGGCGGAGGATCGTGTCGCGGATGCTGAGGTTGCTGTATTCGGCGATGGCGATGATCTCCGACGCCGAATAACAATGAAGATGCACCTTCGGAAAGCGCTCTTTGATGCCGCGGAGCATCTTCTCGTGCCAATCGATCTTGAGATCGGGATGCAGACCGCCCTGCATTAACACGCCTGTGCCCCCGAGTTCTACGGTCTCGCGGATCTTTTCGTAGATGGTGTCGAAGTCGAGGATGTAGCCCTCTTTCGCGGCGGGGCCCTTCAGCGGGCGATAGAAGGCGCAGAAGGTGCAGTACTCGGTGCAGAAGTTCGTGTAATTGATGTTGCGATCGATGATGTAGGTGACCACGCCCTCGGGATGCAGGCGGCGACGAACGGTGTCGGCTTCCATCCCGATGCCGATCAAATCATCGGAGTCGAACATTTCGAGGGCTTGCTGTTTAGTGAGTGACATAAGAGATCCACAGAACTTCTTATTCTATCGAAGGCTGCGAAGACCGTTCAAATCAGGCGGTCAAAACCCTTTACCACAGAGGACGCGGAGGTCCACAGAGGAAAGCAAGGCGGTTTCTGGTCTCAGCACAATGGATAACCGAACTACGGGAGTTCCCTTATCCAGATGTTTCGGAAACTTAGCGGCTCGCTCTTGTCGCCGTGGGCTTGCAGCTTGATGGGCGCGCCGTCGAATGTTTTGTAGAAAGGTTGGCCAATGTATCGGGTCTCGCCTTTCAGTTCGAAGTGATTCTGCACCAGCACGCCGTTGAAGAATGCGGTCACGTACGCCGGTGTCTTCAGCGAACCGTCGTCGCTGAAGGTGGGAGCGGTCCAAAGGACGTCATAGGTTTGCCATTCACCGGGCTTGCGGGCTGGATTGGCGAGCGGGATGCTCTGTTTGTAAATGCTCGCCGCCATGCCGTTGACGTAGGTTTTGTTGTTGTAGGAGTCGAGGACCTGCAGTTCGTACCCGGCGTCGCCGGTGCCGGTGGATGCTAGGAATAGTCCGCTGTTCCCTCTTGCCTGTCCGGAGCCAGTGATGTTTTCAGGAACCTTCCATTCCATATGGTACTGATAGTTGTGGAAGGTGCGCTTGGTCTCGATGTTGCCGGCGGTTTTACTCACGACGAGAATTCCGGCGGCGACGGCCCACTTCGCCGGCTGGGAACGATCGTTAGCAGAGACCCATTCGTCGAGATTCTTTCCGTCGAAGAGGATGATTGCGTCTGACGGCGGCTTGCCGCACTCCGCGGCCGGTGTGACGATTTTCGGTTCGGGTTGCCAGACTTCGCTGTCTTCCGGCTTGGCCTGGGGTTGCTGGGAGTGGAGAGGGACAGTCATAGCAGTAAAAATTGTGAACGCGAACAGGTTGGTCAGTGAGATGCGCATAATGCTCAAGAGCATACACCGAAATTGATGGGGATCGTGTCCTAAGCTTTCTGCGGATGTGCGTCTCTCGCCTCCGCACCTGTGGCAGTGGCACGCTCCCCTTCGCTTCGCTCAGGGTCGCGGGGCGGACGAAGGCGTCCACCCCTACACAATCTTTGATACCATCATGCCGCACTCAGGAGGTCCCCTGTGATTACTCGGCGCAATTTCATCATTGCGAGCGGAATGACCGCACTCGCTTCCACCCGTGTGTTTGGAGCTAATGACAAACTTCGTGTCGGTGTGATTGGGGCGGGACATCGTATGAAAGGACTGCTCGATTCGGCCGATAAGGCCGGCGCGTACGAAATTGTGGCGGTTTGTGACGTGTACGGACCCAACCGCGATGCGGTCAAGGAGCGGTCCAACGGGCTGGCGACGACGCATCTCGACTACCGGGAAGTTCTCGACAAGAACATTGATGCGGTGATCATCGCGTCGCCCGATCACTGGCATGTGCCGATGGCCGTCGACGCGCTGAAGGCTGGGAAAGACGTATTCCTCGAAAAGCCGGTGACCCACACCATTGAGGAAGGCGGCACGCTGACGAAAGCGGTTCGGTCTGGCAAGCAGATTCTGCAATGCGGCATGCAGCAGCGCAGCTGGACGCACTTTCGTGATGCGGTCGATTTGATTCAGGCGGGAAGCCTGGGGCGCGTGGTGCAGGTGCGGACATATTGGTGGCAGAACTATCAGCGGAACTGGGTATCAAAGCCTGTCGATCAGCAGGCGCTCGATTGGAAGATGTGGTTGGGGGCGGCGCCGGAACAGGCGTTCACCGATGAGAAGTTTGCGCACTGGCGCTGGTTCTGGAACTTTGGCGGCGGGGCGATGACCGATCTGTTCACGCACTGGATCGATGTAGTGCATTGGGCGATGAAGGCCGATACTCCAAAGCAGGCTTGCATGGTCGCCGACAAGTATGTGTTTGATCAGTGGGATTGTCCGGATACGATTCAAGCGGCGTTCCGCTATCCCGGGTTTGATGTGGTGTATGAAGGGATGATGGCATCGTCGATCGACGATGGAGGGCTGGAGTTTCGCGGGACGGATGCGACGCTGAAGATTGATCGCGGAGGATTCACGGTGTATCGCGAGGGCGTACAGCGGGATCAGAATCCGGTGCTCACCGCGCGCAGCTTCCGCGACGGAACGATCACGCACATGGAGAATTTCTTTGAGTGCATCAAGACGCGGAAGGAACCGAATGCACCGGTGGAAACCGGGGTTGCGGCGGCACGGGCGGGGCACATTGGAAATCTGGCCTACAACAAGGGCGGACAGGTGAGTTGGCCGCAGAAATCGTAGTGTGGTGCCGGATGACGAGAGTGCAAACCGAGGAGCCGCGGACTGTCTCGCGGCCGTTGACGCCACACCCAAGCGGCGAGAACTGTTCCTGCTGCTCGCCGTCAGCTTTGTGGTCTTCTGGACGTCTACGTTTCTTCTGCACAAGTCCACAGACTTTGTCGGTCACTACGGCGATAACGCCGCTTACCTCGACGTCGCGAACGCGATCCACACTGGGACTTTCATGATCTTCAGGTACAGCATTTCATGGGATATCCATACTTGATCGCGGTGGTGTCGCTGCTTTTCCGCGTTCCGACAGGTGTGGCGCTCTGGGTGATTGCGGTTGCCGGTTGCGTGGCGTCGGTGTGGCTCACGGCCCGGCTGTTCGGAACAACGGCTGCGGGATACTTCAGCGTTCACGAATTTTGCCTGGCTTCAGCTTTCGTATCTGGGCGGATCCGAGCCCCTAGCTCTCGCGTTGGGCTTGGCTCACTGCTGGCATTTCGGCGGGATCGGATTGTGGTTTCCGCGCTGCTGGCATCGTTGGCCGTCACAGTTCGACCGCAAATGTTCTTCGCGCTGGTAGGAATTGGGCTGGTGCTGCTTTACCGGAAAAAATTTGGGCAATTTCTGGCCCGGCTGGGAATCGGGCTGGGGATTGGGATTCTCTATGTACTGCCAATAGCCCGCTATTTCGGCGATCCGTGGCTGACGGTCCACACCTACACCTCACGCGACTATGGTGCGGCGAAAGTAGTTGGGCCTCACGGTCATCTCTTCGGGTGGCCGTTCCACGGGATTGTGGTCGGAACTATGACTTATCCGGCGCTCTGGACCGACCTGGTGCTGAGCTTTTTCTGGATTGCGCTCGTACTGCTCGGTGTGGGAATGATGTTTTCGAGCAACTTACGAAAATACGCAAATAGCTATCCCAACGAAGCGATTGTTTGCGGGCTCTATCTTTTCGCGATCTTCTCGTATGACTACTTGATTTGGGCCCGCAGCAATTTTATTCGGTTCTGCATCCCGACGCTTCCGTTTGTTTTTTTTGCACTATTTTGCCGAAGGACCGCAGGGTGATTTGGGGCCTCTGCATCGTGAGTACGATGGCATCCGCCGCTTCGGCTGTCGGGGTAAAAAACGTATTTCCGGGGATGCATTGAAGCGACCGCGAAGAGCCGGACTTCCATCAGGCGGTAATGCCTATCTGTTTAAGGTTGCGGGACAAAGCGTAAGAGTAACCCACGGAATCCGTGCCGACCCTAGAGGAACTCCGAACGAATCAGTCCTGGTCCATCGTTCCCACGCCATCTCGGTTCACAGACCTGGAAGCTGCGGACTTGCCAAAACGATCTTGAGTCAAAATTGTCGGTTCTGATCCCTGGCCATCCCTCGCAGTGGCAGGGAGGCAGCGGTAAGTCATTGAAAAAGGCTAAGTTGAACACGTTCAATTTTAGTGTTGACAGCGTTCTGTCCCGGGATTACAGTATTTTTGAACACGTTCAACATCCCTTGGGGAGGGAGATTATGACCGCCAACAACATCATCGTGGTCACGTACCTGACGTACCTGCTGATCAGCGTCACGCTGACGATCTGGGTGGCACGCACGCTTTATAAGCGCGGAGCCATCTTCCTGGTGGACGCCTTTCACGGCAATCGAGAGCTAGCCGACTCGGTAAACCATCTGCTGGTGGTGGGGTTTTATTTGATCAATATCGGATTCGTGTCGCTGGCGCTGAAGACGGCGGAGGTGATCAATAACTCCCGCTCCGCGATCGAATTGCTGAGCGACAAGATGGGGATGGTGCTGCTGATTCTCGGCGGGATGCACTTCTTTAATCTCTACGTCTTCTCGCGCATCCGGCGGAGCGCGCGAGTGCCGCGGCCTCCGGTGATGCCGCCACCGCCCGTGGCGCCGGATGCCAGGTTGAACGTCGCGATCCCGCGGTGAGGCCGCGTCGGGCGTCAGGCGTCGACGAGCTGACCGTGCTCTTAGTCATTGCTCGTACGCCAAAGAGCTTAACCGCAGAGATCGCTGAGGGCACGCAGAGGGCGCTGAGAAGATCGGGCCTGCGCGGAGGGAAGGAGGTTCCTATGGAAAAGCTTTATGTTATTTACGATCCGAAGTGCGAACTATGCTGCCGGTTGAAGAACTGGATCCTGGTGCAACGGTCTTGGATCGGGCTGGCGTTGGTGGAGCAGGGGTCGGAGAAGGCCAGGCGGTTGTTTCCGGAGCTGGATCGCGTCGCGACGAAAGAAGATCTCGCCGTGATCAGCGATGAAGGGGCCGTGTATTTGAACGACCGGGCGTGGATCATGGTGATGTACGCCATGGTCGAGTACCGCGAGTGGGCGGCGCGGCTGACGCATCCCGTGCTGATGCCGCTGGCGCGGCAGGCGTTCGCGGCGCTGTCGAAGAACCGGCATTGGCTTTCGAAGATGCTGAGCGCGGAGGATCCGGAAGCGATTGCCGGAGAATTGCGGCGGGTTGAACTTGAGCCTTGTGCTTTGCCGGCCGGCGGCTCGCCGGTGTCCACTGTTCGGGAATACTTACTATGACCAATCCAACGATTAAGCCCAGAGTCACGTCACGCGCGGAAGATACGCGGCGCAAGATTTATGAAGCCGCGATGGAGATGTTTCGCGAAAAAGGATTCGAAGAGACGACCATGCGCGACATTGCGGCCAAAGCGGGCGTGGCTCTGGGCGGTGCTTACTACTACTTCTCGTCTAAGGACGCGATCGTGCTGGCGTTCTATCGCGAGATGCAGGAGACCAGCACACCCTTGGTGGGCGGAGCGCTCACCGATAAGAAGAAGCTGAAAGAGCGGATTCGGACCGTGCTCGATCAGCGGCTGAAACTGCTGGCGCCGAATCGCAAGTTTTGCGCGGCGTTGTTCCGGCATGCGCCGGATGGGGCGGATCCGCTTTCGCCGTTCAGTGAGGATTCGCGGCTGATTCGCGAGGCGGCGATCGAACAGATGCGGGTGGCGCTCGAAGGTGGGGATGTGAAGATTCCAGCGGATCTCAGGCCACAGCTTCCCTATTTGCTGTGGCTGTACCAGATGGCGCTGATCATGTTCTGGCTCTACGACCGGTCGCCGGATCAGCAGCGGACGCAACACTTGATGGAAAAGAGTCTGGGTCTGTTGGTAAATCTGTTAAGGATTTCGTCGTTGCCCTTGATGAAGCCTCTGCGGAAAACGGCGCTGGAATTGGTGGAGGCGGCGAGTGGGTAGGACAGACCCAGCCGACGGCGCGACTGAAGCGGCGCCCTTTCAAAGCACGATCGGAACTTTTAAGGAACTACGGGGGCGGTAATTCCATCACGCCGTGGCGCTCAGAAGATGGCAGGGATGCTTCGACTGCGCGGGAACGATCGCTTTGCTCTCGTTCCCGCTTCGCTCAGCATGACAAGACATTGGGTGAGACTTACGGCACAGGAGTTTAACGATGCAGGGCGAGAAGGCCAAGCGCGGGACAGTCACGATTACCGGCGCGTTCAGTTACACGGGGAAGTACGTTGCGCGGCGACTGCTTGACCGGGGATATTCGGTTCGCACTCTCACTGGACACCCTGGCCGCGTGAATCCCTTTGGTCAGGCAGTGGAAGCTTTTCCCTATGACTTCGATCGTCCCGATCAACTCAGAAAGACGCTTCTTGGTACATCTACGCTGATCAACACCTATTGGGTGCGATTTCCTCGCGAAGAGGCGACGTTCGAGGCGGCGGTGCGGAATACGCGGAAGTTGATTGACGCCGCGAAGGATGCGGGCGTCGAGCGGATCGTGCATGTGAGCATTGCGAATCCGTCGGCGGAGTCTCCGCTCGGCTACTATCGCGGCAAGGCGGAACTGGAGCAAGCCGTGCTCGACTCCGGGCTTTCGTACGTGATTGTGCGGCCCACCGTAATATTTGGCGACGAAGACATCCTCATCAACAACATCGCGTGGTTCTTGCGGCGATTCCCTCTGTTTGGGATACCGGGCGACGGCCGTTATCGCATTCGGCCGATTTTTGTGGAAGACATGGCACGAATCATGGCTAAGGCCGTGGACGAGACCGGGAATGCGGTGATGGATGCGGTGGGTCCGGAAACTTACACATTCGAGGAGTTTGTCAGGCTGATCGCGAGCTCGATTGGACGTTCAGTGCGCTTCGTTCATGTGCCGGCCAGTTTGGCATATCTTGCTACTCTGGTGGCGGGATGGTTCTTCGGGGACGTGGTTCTCACGTGGGAGGAGTATCGCGGACTGATGGGCAACCTGCTGGCGCCGGAAGGGCCGGCTTCGGGATCGACTCGATTGAGCGAATGGCTGTCCGCGCACAAAGAGTCGGTTGGGAAGCGATACGCCTCGGAGGTTGCACGGCACTACGCCAGGGCGAACTAGAGCGCGCCGCCCAGGACCGAAACAGATAGATTGTTGCAGCGGTCTCCCGTGGAATGACCTTGCCCTCTTGGTTGATGAGCGCACATCCAGAACATCCAACATGCCATTCTTGGTCGAGCCATCCCCTCTACCTCTACATTAATTTGGCCGATTCTGAAGTCCAAGACGATTGGCGTAGAATATGTCGCCCCACGGAAAGGAAGAAGCAACATGAGTGATATTGATATACCCGGCTACGGGAAGCTCTGGGTAGCGAATAAGCTCGGACTTCCATTGCTGTTGGTGTTTGGCGGCATCGCAGTAAGGCCGAGCCAGATGGATGGAATTAAGCGGAATAAAGATGAAGACAAACCGGTGCAAAGTGACGTTTACATGTGGAACTACATGAATGCCTTGAAAGACCGGTTTCACATCTTCGTTTCGCTCCCCCCGCGTCACGTGGACGGTCCAAAGGCCTATGACGCTCTGGTGAATGCACGGGACCAGAAGTTCGCGCCGTCGCAGCAGATCCTGTTTCTCTTCTCTGGTGGCTATTTGCCCGGCATGGGCCTCCTGGGCGGCAAAGCTTATGCCGACAAGTTTTCGTCCATTTTTCTGGTCGACATCTGGATGGGAAACGCCAACGTAGCGAATTTCTACACGCACTTCGTGAATCTGAACGCGGACCGGGTGACCTACGTCTTTACGGAAGGCGGGCCCGACAACCCCGATGCCCGAAAGCAACTTGTGAGAAAGTTAGGCTCCCAGAAAGCAACAAAAGTGGACGCACAAACGGGCGATGTGGGTTACATGACCCACCTGCGCACCAACACAGTGGCGATCGGCACGCTCCCTAGGAGTTGATTCCGCGAGACTGTGCATAAAGACTTTAGCAGTCAAAAGCCCTCAGGGCGGGTCGATGAGTGAAATAGAGAGTAGAGTCGAGAACAGGCGCAGTAACGGTACTGGTCAACTTTGCACGCTTGCCGTCGCCATTACCCCGGCAGGTCTGATGGAACTCGTTCGCTCGTACTGTCCCGTCAGCGGCGGCTATCCCGATTTCACGGCGGGCTGGCTCCTGCGTTAATCGTTTCGAGGCCTGCTCAGCGTTCACTGCACGTTACGGCCTACGTGCTCGCCAAGTCACCTACGTGACCCTCTACACCAGAGGCTCCGACGGCTTCGTTTCCTCTACCGCCGCTCTGATTGCTTCCGGGTGGAGCGAACCCAGTTCCCGGGCGGGACTTTCACCCGCAGTCGTCCAGCACCTTTCCACGGCGCACGTGAAATCGCGATACTAGGTCAAGAGTGATGATGAAATGACCACGCCTCGAGAACAGATGTGCGGAGCCAGGCGCCAGCTTCAGAACAACGCTGCGGTAGTCCGAGTTTCGTAACGAGTTGGCGGGTGGCATTTTAATCCGTGCGTGGCGTCGCGCTGGCGAGGGCGAGAATCACTCCGGCAAACAGCAGCGTGTCAAAGAAGTAGTTGATCCCCTCAACTTTGACTGCGGTGCTCGGGTCTAGCATCGACGCGATCAAGATCGGCCCATAGGTGAACGAGACCAGCAGCAGAATCCAGGTACCGAGATAAGTTGCTGCCATCCGCGTCTTCCTGGCCAGCAGAATGCTTACGCCGGCAACGAGAAGAATCGCGCCGGTTAGATAGCCGATGAGCAGGCGCGCCGGAATCCATGTGGGCGTCAGTTTTTCGAGCGGGACTCCGAGTGCGCCCTCGGGGTGCAGAAAATGCTCAACACCATAGAATGTGGCCGCGATCCCGATTATCACGCGGCCCACGGTAATGAGCTTGCTTCCGCCTTGCCCACGGCCTTGCTCGCGCATTGCATTTCCCGCGAGAATCCAGGCTCCACCCGCGAACGAACTTTCGCGGAGGACCAACGTCCATACAAACCTGTCTCTAGGGTGGGCGAGAGCTCCCCGGGGGTCCAACATCGCCACGAAAAGAAACATCATGATCCCGAACAGCAGGCCGGACCAGCGAACTTGAATTTTTGTGGCAATGCTCAAGGAAGCGGCTAGCAGCGCAAAGCCGACGAAATACGCCCAGAACAATCGCCATGGCATGTACGAGGGCACAATGGGCAGGACGAAATCTACGTCGGAGAGATGCAGTGCGCCGAAGACCGCTAAGGGGGCGGCGAAACACAAATTGCTCAGGGCTACGATCTTGTCGAGGCCGCGGGCCCGCGCGATATCGGCCTTGGCCGCCCACAGGGCAATCAGGAAAACCAGGATACCGGCAATGCACATGGAGACCGGGGTGCGAGAGAACTCCAAAAATGCGGCGAGAATGGTTGTGTGCATGTGGATGTCAAGCGTAATGCATTTTGTAGCTTAGGATGCGATCGGGTGATTACATTCGGAGGCGCAGTCCGATGCGGGCGAGGGAAATTTGTTCTCTCCTCAGTTGCTGTCCGATCAAGGCCGAACCCACTGCTCAGGATGTGCCCTTGCGCCGGTCCGGCGATTTCCGGTCGTTCAGAAATTGAGATGCATCAAAGGACCACGGCTCCCTCGCTTTGGGCACCGGCCGAACCTCAACCGATGTTCCAAAGCCCCGCCTGAAGGCTGCGTTGGAAACCTTGCAAGCCATCACTTCGCTCGCTCGCCAGCGGCTGACCCCAACGTCCGGCCCGCAGGAGCAGTACAGGATGTACTCATCCGAGGACGCATCCACCGCAGGCCGCAGGTACGCGCCGTTGCTGTATGGACTGAACGAAATGAGATATCGCGTTTGGCACTTGGGACACTCCACGCAATGGCGAATCCGTGACATAGAAACTCTCCCCGCTGGCGTGGTTTCGAGATTGCTTGAGGATAGGTTGGCACCGTAAATGGTCACATTCAATACCCACTTGACGCCTCTTTGGCATGACCACTATGATCTCCGGAAATGAAGCGCGTGGCCTCCGGTTTGCTGCCAATGATGGCTGTTGATCGTAGAGCTTCCCAGTCTCTTCACCGGCAAATCTATAACTCGTTCCGCGCCGCCATCCTGGATGGCCGACTGCGTCCGGGGCAGCGAATTCCCTCCACTCGCGTCTTCGCCTCCGAGATGGGCGTTTCGCGGTTTCCTGTGCTCAATGCGTATGCGCAATTGCTGGCCGAAGGCTATCTGGAGAGCCGCGTTGGAGCTGGAACCATAATTTCGGCCTCCCTTCCCGAGCAGTTGACGTCGAGCCGACTAATGGGTGAAGGGAGTGCAGCGGAGCGAGTGGGTCCTCGTCTGGTTTCGAATCGCTGTTCGCTGCTTCCACGGAAGGAAGACTTGCCGTGGATGGCCCTGCGCGGGCCGTTTCGCGTTGGACAGGTGGCTTTTGATCAATTCCCGTTGCATACCTGGTCAGGGTTGATTGCGCGGCGGTCGCGAAGCGCCAACGCCGAATCTCTCACCTATGGTGACCTGATGGGCCACAAAGCGCTGAGGCAGGCGATCGCAAATTATCTGGGAACGGCACGGGCGGTCCGCTGCGAACCTGAGCAGATCCTGATAGTCAACGGCTCCCAGCAGGCACTCGAGATCACAACTCGCGTTCTTCTCAGCCCGGGCGATCGGGTATGGATCGAAAATCCCGCTTATCGACTGGCCCGGGACATTTTCACTTTAAACGGATGCCGTCCCGAGCCGATCCCGGTGGATCGCGAGGGCCTCGATGTTCCGGCCGGCGTCAGGAAGTGTCGAAAAGCGCGGGCTGCGTTTGTCACGCCATCGCACCAGTTCCCGCTCGGAGTAACCATGAGCGCGGCTCGACGACTGCAGTTGGTAGAGTGGGCGCACAACTCGGGCGCGTGGATCATCGAAGATGACTACGACAGCGAATACCGTTATGAGAGCCTGCCGATCCCTTCTCTGCAAGGACTCGACAAGAATTCCCGAGTCGTGTACATCGGAACTTTCAGCAAGGTAGTTTTTCCTTCCCTGCGGCTTGGGTACATCGTCGTTCCACCTGATTTGATCGACCGTTTTGTCACCATGCGTCGCGTCATGGACCTGGGCCAGCCGACCTTCTATCAGCAGGTGCTCGCCGACTTCATCGACGAAGGCCACTTTGCCCGCCACTTACGGAGGATGCGGGTCCACTATGGCGGATTGAGACAAGTCTTGTTCGAGAACCTGACCGACAACCTCGGGGAAATGGGGGAACCCGTCGGGGACGCAGCCGGGATGCATCTCACCGTGATGCTGCAAAATAGATTTCGAGATGAAGAAATCGCATGGGATGGCGCTCATCAGAACCTGGCGCTGTGGCCACTTTCCCGTGCATATATGGGACAGGCGTGCCAAGGACTGGTTCTGGGCTTCGGCGGTATCAGCGGTCGGGAGATCTCTCCCGCGGTACGGAAGCTGCGCAATCTCCTCGTTGGCAAATTGAAGGTGGCCTCGTCGAGGCGGAGTAGCAGCGGAGGCGGCGTAGGCCCTCAGCGGCTAAAGCCGCAATTCCTTTTCGCGCATGGCGGCAGGGCTTGAAGCCGTGCCCTTTTCAAAAACGAACTGGATCGTGCTGCTGCGATTTGTGCCCTGCAAAAGTTTTCTTCAACCTCGAGGACACCTAGAGCATCCTTACAAGCCACCCTGTTCTCGCCTTCGAAAGTGAGAAGGAATGACCCCAGCACAAACGACACACAACGCGCCGACCGTGAATCCCTGGTTGATTGCGCTTGCGGTGATGCTGGCGACATTTATGGAGGTGCTCGACACTTCCATCGCGGCGGTCGCTCTGCCCTATATTGCCGGGAGTTTGTCAGCAACCAACGATGAAGCGACCTGGGTGCTCACCAGCTACTTGGTGGCCAATGCAGTGGTACTGCCGGCGAGTTCGTGGTTTTCGTTGCGCTTTGGACGCAAGCGGTTCCTGCTATTCTGCATCTTTTTGTTCACCGCGTCGTCGTTTGCCTGCGGAGCGGCGACGAGCCTGGGAATGATCCTGCTCGCACGGGCTTTGCAGGGGGCGGGCGGCGGGGCGCTGCAACCGCTGTCGCAATCCATTCTGCTGGAAACATTCCCCCCGCAAAAGCGCGGCATGGCGATGGCTGTGTTTGCGCTAGGCGTGGTGGTCGCGCCGGTCCTGGGGCCGACGTTGGGCGGGTGGCTCACGGACACTTACTCCTGGCGATGGGCGTTTTACATCAACATTCCGGTAGGCGCGTTCGCTGTGTTCATGATCTCGCGGTTTGTGGAGGATCCACCGTATATCAAGAACGCACACCCGGGAAAGTTCGACGGCTGGGGACTGGGGTTGCTGGCGGTGTGGCTCGGATGCCTGCAGATCATCCTCGACAAAGGGCAGGAAGATGACTGGTTCGGGGCGACATGGATTCGGTGGGCAACGGCGGTCCTGCTGGTCAGCTTCATTGCATTTCTGATTCGAGAATTCCGGCATGACAAACCCTTGGTGGATCTGCGGGTGTTCCGACACCGCAACTTCGCGATGGGATGTGTGCTGATCGGGCTGTTCGGCGCAGCGATCTACGGATTGATCACACTGCTGCCGCTGTTTTATCAGGAACTGATGGGGTACACCGCGCTGGCGGCGGGATGGGCGGTGAGTCCGCGGGGCATTGGGGCCATTCTGGCGATGCCGATGATCGGGTACCTGACGGCGAAGATTGATAACCGGTTGCTGATTGCGTTTGGATTTTGCTTGTTTGGGGTCACGAGTATCTGGTTCGGCCAGGTCAATCTTTCGATTGGGCAGTGGAGTCTTCTGTGGCCGGTTGTATTGAGCGGGTTTGGCTCGGGGTGCGTGTTCGTGCCCCTCTCGACGACCACGATGGCGTTCCTGAAGAACGAAGAGATTGGGAATGCCAGCGGACTGTATAACCTGATGCGCAATATTGGAGGGAGCATTGGGATTTCGATCGTGAATACCATCGTGGCGCGGCATGAGCAGTTGCATCGCAATGAATTGGCCGCGTCGGTGGCGTTGGGACGGCCGGAGGTAAGAGGAGCGGTCGCGGGAATACAGCAATATTTGGGAGCGCAGGGGGCATCTCCTACCACGGCGACGCAGCAGGCTTACGGATTGCTGGATTATGCGCTCAATGCGCAGTCGCGGTTGTGGTCGTACGTGGATGATTTTCGGTATATGGCGCTGGTGTGTTTTGCCTGCGTGCCGATTGTGTTTGCGCTGAAGAAGTCGGTGGGGAGAGGGCCGGCGGAGGCGGCGCATTGAAGCATTTTTGATCGCTACCAAAGCGGTGAAGCTGCGTCCGCAGGTGGCGGCGTGGGAGCAAGGGGTACGATCCGGCGCGGGAGTCACGGGACTGTAGAGACCCGTGCCGCCGACCGTTGGGCCGGCGAACGACTTCCGTTCCATGATGATTGGCATCAACGCAAGTATTCACCTTACGGCAAGACTGCAGCAAGCTGACAGGAACCGTCGAAGGGCCGCAGGATTTTTCGGGGGGACGATGTCCCTACGCCGATTGTGGAAGGGACCGTCGACGGCGATCGGGTGGCCTTCAAATCCGGAAGCAGCGACTTCAAGGGCGCGGTCAAGGGAGACCACATCGAATTGCAGTGGTCGGTCAATTTGCCGTGGGAGTCGCCGAAGCCTCCGAAGGAGGAGCCGGGACGTTCGGCAATCGGGCCGGCGCCGGACGGGTCCGATCCCTCCATTGATGTGACTTGGGACGTGCCGTCGAGCGTTTCCGTGGTGCTGCGGCGGGTAGGACGGTAGGGCTCGACTGCATCAGAACACACGGGGAATCAAACGGAACTTCTCGACTGCGATCTTCGCGCTCCAACGCTCGCGCGGAGATTGCATCTCGAAGCGGATCGTCGCCTCATCAAAGCTCTGAATCGCCAGATGTGCCGGCAATCGAAAACTCAGCGCCTCTGTGACTGGGGGTCTGTCGTCGTCCGGAATCCAGTGCAGACTCGAGTTCACAGGCAAGATCCCGATTGACTGGCTAGGTTGGCCGGGCAATGTAGTGTTCGTTAAGATTAGTTCCACTCTGACGGTGCCTGGACGGCGGTCACCGTTGGAAATGACGAGGTCAATTGCGCTGCAGCACGACAATTGGATGAGTGATCCGAAGTTCTGGCGCGCCTCCATTGAGATTGGGCTGAAGTCTGTGGTCTTGAATGACAGTGAATCTGGGTCGCCGCGCATTTCTACGGCCCCGGGCGGCAGCGTCTTGTCCGATGCTTTGAACACCCAGTACGCCCCATAGAATGGAATTGAGACCGGATCGGTCGTTCGGCCGCTTGGCCTCCCTTCAAATACGCGGCGTACCGGCAATGGCGACACCACAGTAATGTGATCCGTAATTTTCGGCAGCAGAACTACACCCGGCTCCGAGTCACCCGGCACGAGAGTAGTCGATTTTCTGGTCTTCCATTCCTTCTTCCATGGGTTGGAATCCGCCCCACTCGCTGGGTTGCCTTCGCCGAACAACGCTTGAAGAGTGAGGTACAGCCGATCGGCAGATACTCCGCCGCGTTTGCCCTGAGTGCCTGCTTGAGAATTGTGGGCCGGGAATCTTCGAAACCACGAAGCTGCGAATTGAACAAGACTTGTTCTGGACGGCCTTCCGCTTGGCCTTAGGGTCGAATGCCCGCTTGAGGCACTACCATCCATATCACTCGCGTCCTCGATTGGGCGCTCTAGATATGGTGTCAGACTTGCTGCAACGAAGACCATCGCGAAAGCCAGAGTGATCGAGGAGGGTAGCGCTTTGGGAAATCGTAACTTCAAGGGCGACGGATTTACCGCTTGGTAGAAGAAAGAGATGACGATAATCGCGCAACCAATCAGGAGCGTTGCAGGGCGCGCCCTTGATGCTGCCGTCGATAACACCCCGAACTCCAGTAGCAGCGCCGCGAAACTCAGCGAAACAAGGCGAGTGGTGTAAGCGTCGGTGCGGGACTCGGCGCTTGGCGTGAGCATCTGACCCATGCAGCTACCCAGATAGTAGCGATCGATCAGCCTGGAGCTGAGAATCGATACCATCAGACCGGCCAAGACAGCCCAGAACGAATCTCGAGCATAAAAGGCTATCAAAGGCGCTAACCAAGCGACCGCGCAGCAGAAGAAAGGCAAAATCTTCCAGATGAGAGTTTCACGTTTGCGCCTCGCAACGATAACGCTGGATGCCGAAAACACGGCTGCGCCAACGACGACAATTGCGAGAACATAGGCGAGGGCGAGGAACAAGGCCTCAGCAGCAGAGACGGCTGTGGAACGCGGGACCGGGCAAAGCACGAGTGCGACGATTGCTGATGCAATCAATCCAAGCAAGATCGGCAACCACGTCAGAACCGGTGACGGGTCATGCTGTAGGAAGGCTGTGAAGAGCTGTCGGTCTGCCTCATTCCCCCCGACGACGCCGTTTGTTGGTTCCATACATCCGAATGACACCGTGCGAACGCCGAAAGTTCCCCGCTTAGTTGGCAGTTCTACGGCCGTCCTCCTCCGTGTTTGACAGCGGTTCGCGGCTTCCCTATTCTGCCTGTGTACGCGACTGCGAGGGTTCTGCATGAGCGGGTGGCTGCAAAACAAGTTTGAGAAGAATTTTTTGATTTCTACGGTGGACTACGTCTTCAACTGGGCGCGGAAGTCGGCGGTTTGGCCGATGACGTTTGGGCTGGCGTGCTGCGCGATCGAGATGATCGCGTCATCGACGGCGCGGTTTGATATTGCGCGTTTTGGGTCGGAGGTGTTTCGTCCCAGCCCGCGGCAGAGCGATCTGATGATCGTGGCCGGCACCGTGACGCTGAAGATGGCGCCGGTGGTCAAGCGCATTTACGATCAGATGCCGGACCCGAAGTGGGTGATCTCGATGGGTGCTTGCTCGTCGGTGGGTGGTCCGTTTAATACTTACGCGGTGCTGCAGGGCGTGGATAAGATTGTGCCGGTAGACGTTTATGTGACCGGGTGCCCGCCCCGTCCGGAGAATTTGTTTTACGCGCTGTTGAAACTGCAGGACAAGATTGACACGATGACGCTGGCGAAGAAGCCCACCGAGGTGCGGCTCGATCCGAACATGGTGGAGAATTTCAAACGCCAGATCATGATTGCGCAGACGTTGCAGCCGAAATAGCTGGCGGCTGTAAGCTATCAGCTCTCAGAAAAATTTCTGAACTTGAACTATGCCCTTCACCCGTATCATTTCCCAGGTTCATCTACCCACCACCAACGAAGTGCGGAACTTTCCCTGCAATGGAAAAATGATCTGCATCGCCAACATCTGGGGCAAGCTTAGCGCCATGGACAACGAGTGCCTGCACCAGGGGGGCTCGCTGGGACAGGGCATGGTGGAAGTCGGAAAAATCGTCTGCCCGTGGCATGCGTGGAAATGGGATCCGAAGACCGGCGTTGCGGTGGATCATCCTGATCAGAAGTTGAACACGTATCCGATCAAGGTTGAGGACGGGGAAGTGTTCATCGATATCTAACGCCGGCGACCCATGAGCCCTATTACTCATTTCCTCACGGGCTGGATGGTCGCAAACCTCGCAAAGCTGGCTAGGAAAGACCGCGCGATCGTGACGTTAGCGTGCGTTGTGCCGGACGTCGACGGTCTGGGCATCATTCCTGAACTACTCACGCGGAATTCATCCCATCCTTTGTTGTGGTTCACGCTTTATCACCATTCCCTGCATACGCTGGCTTTTGCGCTGGCGGTCGCTGTCGTGTCGTTTGTCCTTGCAAGGCAGCGCTGGCGCACCGCGTGGCTTGCTCTGTTGAGTTTTCATCTTCATCTATGGGAAGACATGGCGGGATCGCGCGGACCGGATGGCTATCAATGGCCGATTCCCTATCTGGCGCCATTCTCTTCGCCTCCGCGGTTGGCGTGGCGGGGGCAGTGGGGGCTGAACTCGTGGCCAAACGTGGCGCTAACCGGGGTGCTATTGGCGATTACATTGTGGCTGGCCTGGCGGCGCGGGTTTTCACCGCTGGAGATGATTTCCACACGGGCAGATGCAGCCCTGATAACGGCTCTCCGCCAACGATTCCCAGGTTTTTCTGGATAATCGCGAAGACCTTTTCCTTCACGAGGTGGGGCTCAAATCAATGGGGACCCACGGTTTCATATTTATCTATACACATTGTATAATCAATATCTGAGAGCAACATTATGGCAGTCTCCAAGCGAGCAAGTCGCTTCATCTGGACCGGAGTGATCGTGCTGGCGGTGATCGGGGTGGCAGCGGTGGCGCGCCGTACTCTGGTCCTGCTCTGGCCGAATGTATTTTCTTCAAAGTCTTCCCCTGCGGCGGTTCTCGATGCCGGCTTCGCACGACATCTAGTGCTGACCTTAATTCACATCTTGCCCGGGGGCCTGTTTCTGGTTCTGGCTCCGTTGCAGTTCGTGCGGCGCATACGGGAAAAACATTTGCAGGTGCATCGCTGGATGGGAAGGGTACTGTTCGGATGCGGACTCGTGATCGGCGTGTCGGCCTTGATCATGAGCTACACGATGAACATTGGCGGGCCAAATGAAACGGCGGCTACCACGCTATTCGCGATTGTGTTTTTGTATTGTCTGGTGCGGGCTTACCGGCACATCCGGCGCAAACAAGTAGCACGGCACCGCGAATGGATGATTCGCGCGTACGGCGTTGGGCTGGGAGTGGCGACCACGCGGCCCATTGTCGGAGCCTTTTTCGCGACGCGGAGGCTGACACCTCACGAGTTCTTTGGAATCGCGTTCTGGCTGGGATTCACGACCACGTTTCTCGCAGCGGAGTGGTGGGTCGATTACACGAAGCAGAATGTGGAGAAAGAGTCTCCCTTGAACTCCGCGAAAACAGACGGGTCGGTGGTAGCTTGAGTTGCGGTGTTTTCGGAGTTGATCCCCCCGTTCTTCCCTTAATGAGTTGAGAAAGCACAGCACTCGATCGCGATATTGAGTTTTGACCGGCTGCGCATGAATAACTCTGTGTTAACCAATGAATTAATACGGCAACTACCTGATTGATCCCCGAAAGTATCACTACGATGATCCTGCGGTTGTGCTCCCGCCCCTGCGATGAGGACAAAGGTTTAGCGGCCGCCTGAACCATCAAGCCGTTGCCTTGTGGTCCCGAAGGTAAGATACACGCCCTGCCCCAACCAACCACCGTAATGTCCGAACGTGAAGGAGACTTGAAATGAAGCGAACACATATCGACATGGGTTTGCTGCTCATGGTCGCGCTGGCACTCGGCCTGTTAGGCTTTGCCCCCAGCAGTGGCGTGACCACAGACCCGGAAATCAGCAACATCATCGGCAAGGTGGATTCCAACCGTATTCTGAACACTGCCACCACGCTGCAGAACTTCGGGACCCGGCAATCCTGTTCCGACCAACCTCAACCGGGACGTGGCGTGACTGCCGCGCGCGACTTCCTTTTCAGCAAGTACAGCGCGATTCCGGGGCTCCAGGTCAGGCTTGACCCATTCACACATCCCAACTGTCCGAGCACGCCGACCTACAATGTGATCGCCTGGCTGCCAGGAAGGAATCCGAATCGTCTCGTGATTATTGGCGGGCATTACGATTCGCGCACGACGAATGTTTTTGACAACACTTCCGATGCGCCGGGCGGCAATGATGCGGGCGCCCAGAGTGCTGTAGTGCTGGAACTGGCGCGGGTGCTAGCCGGTAACGGTTTCGGCGGATCCCGTGAGCATGAAGGACATCGTTTCGACGCAACTATTGTTTTTATTGCCTTCTCGGGCGAGGAACAAGGATTGTTCGGATCGGGATCGATCGCAGCCAACCTCACTCGCTACTTCCAGTCGCCAAGCGTAATCGCGATGCTGAACACCGACATACCCGGCGGAGACAACACCGCCAACACAACCGCCGACCTGCAGAACTTCCGGCTGTATTCCTCTGGGATTCCACGGGAGCGGTTTAGTACCGATCCGGACGGCACCACCGACAACACGTCACCTTCGCGAGGTGTGATGCGCTACGTCGGAACCTGGGGTGGAGCTTATGTCCGGGCCTTAACCATGGCTCCAAAGCTACGCGAAGACCGGCCGGGACGCGCCAGTGATCACGTGTCCTTCATCAATAACGGGTACCCGGCGGTCCGCTTGATGGAAACTTTCGAGTGCTCGCCCTCACCCGTCGACAACAGCTGTGGCGGACCCTTACCCTGTCCTCCGCCCGCCCAGATACCCGCGTTTTGCAAGGACAAGTCTTTTATCACGACCCACCAGCATTCTCCCAATGACCAGGTCCAGTTCATCACTCCCACTTACGCGGCCAGCATTGCGCAGGTCCTCGGTGCGGTGGCGGCAAGTCTGGCGCGTGCTCCGGATGCTCCGCAGAACTTCACAGTGAGTGGAAACTCCGTGCAAGGCATCAGACCCAGCTTCACCGGCTCGGATGATGTCGACCACTTCGTGATCGCCGCCCGGTCCGTCAACGAAAACTTCTATCGCCAGCGGGTCGCGCTTTCCGAAGAAGAAAATGATCGAGTGATCTCTGCTCAGGCGCTGGGACTCAACCCCGGCGACAGCTTCTTCGTTTCCGTGAGCGCGGTCGATGGCCGGGGGCACGAATCGCTTTTCGCGTACCCGGAGGTGCGTTGCGACTCCAATTCGTGCGTGATTCCTTCCTACGCGGGTAACGGGACGGCCAGCCGCCCGCAGGCTTCACCGAATGCGAAAGTCGAGGACGATGAGTGAGACTGGGGATGGAAGAAGGTAATCGTTCTCCAGTTCTTAATTGTTAACCGAGTTGTATTCGAGATCGGCTTTAGATCTCACGGATGGTGCGGGGGCGAGCGGCCCCCGCCATAGCCGGCAGGATGCCGGCGCTACCTCACGTTAGAAACTTGAGGAATTTTGCGGGCTGGTTGTCGTAGGCGGGGAAAACCTGCGCGAGATTCTGGTTGCCCAAGTGCCTCGATACAGCTTCGCCGATTATCTGGCGGAAGTCGGTGGTCAGGGCGAGGTCGCGGCCTTCGTAGAGTTGCGATTGATCAAGGCCGGGCCAGGGGCCGTAGACTTTGCCTCCCTTGACTGGGCCGCCAACGACGAACATCACGTTAGCGTGGCCGTGGTCGGTGCCGCGGTTGCCATTTTCGCGGGCGGTGCGCCCGAATTCCGACATGGTGACGATGACCGTGTCTTCGCCGAGATCGCCGAGGTCTGTCCAGAAAGCGGTTAGAGCTTGCGAGAAATCTGAGAGCACGTTGGCGAGTTGGCCTCCGGTAGCGCCTTCGTTGACGTGGTGATCCCAGCCCCCGATGTCGGCGAAAGCGACTTGTACGCCGAGATTCGCCTTGATGAGTTGCGCCAGCTGGCGGAGGCTGTCGCCGAAGCGTCCCTTGGGATAGTTGGCTCCGGGCCCGGGCGAGTACTTGCCGGGATCGGCGGCCTTCAGCATTTTGACGGCGTCGAAAGTTTCCTCGCCCGTGGTGTGCAATACGCTGTCAGACGAGTGGTCGTACATGGCTTCAAACGCTGTGGCAGCCCGAGAAGGCTTGGGATTCTTTCCGCCAAGGGAAAAATCGTCGATGTTGTTCATGGCGACCGCGGGCTCGGGGCCGCTCAGGATGCGGGGAAGCGAAGGGCCCAGCGCGATTGCGCGGAAAGGAGAATTCTTCGGAGCAGCGGGCAGGCTATGGAGCGAGCGGTTGAGCCATCCGTCTTCGGTGATTTTAACGCCGGGCGTGCCGGTCTCCATGAAGTCCTGGGCATCGAAGTGCGAACGGGTCGAGTCGGGCGATCCCGCGGCATGAACGATGGCGAGATGACGCTGCTGCCACAAGGGCTGAAAGGGCGCGAGCGACGGATGCAGTCCGAAGAAGCCGTTGAGCTCGAGGACCGATTTCTTGGGAATGTTGATGCTCGGGCGCATGGCGTAGTACTGGGGCTCGCCGTGAGGGACGACGATGTTGAGCCCATCGGCCGCGCCGCGCTGGAAGATCACAACCAGGCGCTTGGGACGGGCGGCGTTCTCGGTGGCTCCGAAAGCGGCTCGGGTCAGGAAACTTGGCACCGCGGCCGTGCCGACCACGGCGAGAGCGCTGTTGCGGAGGAAGATGCGACGAGTGATGGACATAACGTGACGCTCCGTAGAGACGTAGCTTGCTACGTCTTGCTGACAGCATTCGGAAAGATGGTGAGAGAGACGTTGCAAGCAACGTCTCTACGACATCTATCTTCTCTGAAATTCTGGCGAACCTAACAATAATCCCGCTATCGTGCTTACGTCCGGCGGCTTGGGCTGCGGGGGCTTGTCTTTCGTATCGCCGTTTTTTGTGGGCGTCTCCACCTGCGCCACTATCGAGTCGTGGGTTTCCTTCGAGACGTCAGATTCTAGAAGCTTGGCTTCCATGGTGGAGAGCGTGGCGGTTGCATCCGGGGGAGGCGTTGGACCTCCTGCGAGCTGCACCGCGTCCAACTTTACGCCACGGACCTTGCCTGAGGTCAGAGCCAAGGCAAAATTCATGCGGTTGAGCAAAGCCGCTGAACTGACCCATGTGTCGGCCTTCATCGAATATCCAGTGGGCGGTTGCGCTCCGTAGAGAGGCATGCCCATGTTGTTCAACTGGCGGACGAGGGGTAGCGCGTCGTCGACGCTGGCCCCGGTCGCGCGAACGGCCGAGGCGACGAACTCCAGGGGAGTTTTCACCTTGGCGCGATAGGTTCCGTCGGCCCAGAATTCGGGCGAATGGAAAAGCGTCGAAAGCACTTCGCGAATGTCACCCTTCTTCGTCTGAAATGTTTTCGCCATGCGATCGACTAGGGCGGGCGGGGGATCGTCGGAGACGAAACGCTGCGCCAGCTTCAGCGAAATGAAGTGCGCGGTCTGGGGGCTGGTCGCGAGCATGTGCAAGACTTCCCTGCCCTCGTCCTCACCCTTGGGCTTGATGCGATGTCCCAGGACAAACTTCGGTCCCGGCTCGTGCATGTAGGGATCGTAGCGGAAGCTCATCCCCTCGAAAGGCTTATCAATGGTCCAGCCGGTGAAGACCTTGGCGATCTCCGTGACATCGCGTTGGGAGTAACCGCCGTTCACGCTGAGCGTGTGCAGTTCGAGCAACTCGCGGCCGTAGTTTTCGTTCAAGCCGCTGTTCCTTTTCTTACCGCCGGGATTGAATCCGCGACGAACGCGCGGACGGCCGTAGGGACCGTACCGGACAGCGGGCCGCCGCGGTGCTCCCTCAGCCTGCGGGGAGCTCGGGCCTACGCTCAACCAGTTGTCGAGGTAGAACTGCATGGCCGGACTCTTCGCGGTAGCGACGAGCAGGTCTTCGAATTTGCCGAGCGCATGCGGGCGGATCACCGCCTGCTCATAGCTGGTGACCAGCAACCGTTCGGGGCCCTTGCCGATAAAAATATTGAAGTGGTTGAACCAGAAATCGGTCATCACCTCTTCGAGTTGACGTTCACTGTAGACCGCACGCAGCAGCTTGGCCTGCGAGAGTTCATCCACTACCACGGCCGGCGGATTGTTCATGGCCTGGAGGACTTCTCTTTGCCGGGGATCGAGGCCCTCAAGAAATTCCTGCCCCTTGCCGCGTCTGAGTGTATCGGCGAATGCAACCTGTTCGTCGGCGGACATGGCGAGCACTTTCTTGTAGCGCTCGTTGGCTGGGAGGTCGATGAGTCCCTGGACTTTCAGGTCGGCATAGAGTCGATCTTCGCGGCGGCGGGCTGCGGCTTCTTCGGCGGGACTTGGCTTGGGTGTGAGTGTGGAATGCGTCGCTCCGCTCCGCAGGGCGGACGCGGCGTCGGCCCCTGTACGAACCTCAGCGGCGGCGGCGGATGACATGTCATTCTTGCCGGAGTTGGTTGTCATTCCATTCATCGCGTTGGCATCGGGCGACGCGGAATCTGCTGAGGAGGCCGATGCAGCCGCGAGTTCTTCGGCAGTCTTGGCGCCTTCCGCCGCCGCAGGCTCGGCCGGAGCGGGAGGCGGGACGGCTGCTTTCCTCTCTTTTCTTTCCTGTTTTTCATCCAGGCGCGCAACCTGCACCTGGTACACTGCACGGCGTGCCGGATCGGAAGGCATAGCGTGCTTGCCGTCCGCGACTTGCTTCACCATTTGACCATCGGGAAAATCCTCGAGGATTTCCTTCGTGCTCATGCGCAAAGTGTGCAGGGGCGCGAGGCGGGCTTCCACGTCTTTGTCGGCGATTTTTTCGGGATGAAGTTGGAGGTCGATCCAGCGGTCGACGCCTATGGCCATGACCTGTTGCACGTCGCCGGGACGAGGACCGAAGGTGAGGCGATTCAGGGCATGCACCGCGCGCTTCTGTTCGCTCGCACCAGCGTCTGCCGGCTGGTCTTTCTTCCTGGCGAGTAATTGCGGGACTGCACAAGCAAGGCTGAGACACAGAAGTGACAGCGCTACGCGAGTCAGGCTGGGTCGCATCGAGACTCCCCGGAAAGATGAGATTTCTTTGATTATGAACCCGGACGGGGGAAAAAGTTGCTGGCGCGGGTGGTTCTTGTTGGACTGCAATCGCTTGTAAGTACGGGGTTTGCGGCGAAGTATCGACTGGTGAACGAAAGTCAAAAACCCCACCCTGTCCCGCCAAAGAACGGCAGGACAAGAGTGGGCCACCCTTGTGGCTATATGGAGATGATCTTGCCGCGGGAGACTTTGTATTGCAGGGTCGCAGCCAGATGGTCGATGTCGGTGGCTGCGATGTTGACTGACGTGCCTTCGAGCAGCGGTACCCGGCTGCTGCCGACGGCATCGCGACGGACCTGAATCAGCAGCGCCTGGACGATGTTGGGATCGAACTTCTCCGGCGACAGGCGCACGAGATCGCTGAGCGCGCTTCCGATCGACAAAGGACCGCGGTAGGGGCGGGCGCTGGTCATGGCGTCGAATGAGTCGGCGACCCCGATGATGCGAACCGAGATTGGCACTTCTTCCTGCGTGAGCTGATCGGGATAACCAGATCCATCACTGCGTTCGTGATGCCAGCGTACGGTCTCAGGAATCCTGGGCCAGGGGAACGTAACGCTTCGGACGATCTGGTGGCCGACCGTGGTGTGATCGGCCATCTCGCGAAATTCATCGGGATCGAGCGCGCTGGTTTTGCCGAAGAGGCGGCGGTCGACGGCAACTTTTCCGATATCGTGCAGATACCCAGCGCTGCGCAGGGCGGCGACGTCGTTGGGGTCCATGCCCATGGCATCTCCGATGGCAGCGGCGTAGCGGCCAACGCGCAGGGAGTGTCCATGAATGTTGACATGCTTGACGTCAATGGCGGTGGCGAAAGCTTCGAGCGCATTGTCGTAGAAGCCATGCAGGGAGGCCATGAGCCGCAAGTTCTCAGAAACGCGCTGCGCGATCGTCTGCGTCAGGGCGTGATTCTGAACCGCAAGCGCGACGTAGCTGCAGAGGAGTTCGAGGGCGTCGAGTTCGGCGTCTTCGTAGAGCGCCTCGCCGGGACGGCGGCCAAGGCCGATGACGCCGGCAAGACGTCCTCCGGCTTTCAGTGGGGCGAGGCACTTGAAAAGTTCGGGAGCAACGTTGCCATTCGAACTCAGGAAAACCGAGTAGGTCGACGAGTTCAGAACGATGGGCCCGCGCGCCGCGGTGAGGGCGTGTACGTGTTTCGGAAGCAGAGGAATGAAGGCGGGATCCGGCATGAGAGCGAATCCCAAGGCAGTTGAGGATGTCAGGACGGCGGGCTTGTCGCTAAACAAAAACAGCGCGCCTTCGCGCGCGCCCGCTGCCTCCATGACCGCAGACAGCATGAGGCGCGAGGTTTCCGAGAACTCGCGCTCGGCCGTTAGGGCCGGCCCGAGTTCGGAAAGCGCCTCGACCGTGTGCAGCAACCGTCTTAGATTATTGGTCTGAATCGCCACCGACGAAGTGGGAGCCAGATCGCAGAGCAGAATGAGGGTAGCATGCGGAGAATAGCGAGCGCGAGAGGAGCGGTGTTGGTTAGTTTGATGCGATAGTAACTGAGATGAAAGTAACCGAGATGATTCCTGCTGACTGATGGAGACGCCTTCCAACTCAGTGCTGGTGACCGGCGGTCGCGGATTCATCGGGCTCGCCGTGCGAAAACTTTTACAGCGTTCAGGTTATTCGGTGCTGGCTTTGGATCAGCCAGAAGCGGCGGCAGCCGGTACCGGCCATTTTTCATTGGGCCGGGAGATTGCGATCGATATTACCGAACGGAAGCAGCTGCGATCGTTGTTCCATACCCGGCCGATTGCGGCGATCGTGCATCTGGCGGCGATCCTGCCGACCATGGCACAGCGCGAGCCTGCTCGGGCTACGCAGGTCAACATCGAAGGCAGCCTCAAGTTGCTGGAAATGGCGAGGCAGTTTGGCGTGCGGCGATTCATCTTCGGGAGTTCTCTTAGCGTTTATGGGACTTGTCCGGCGGAGGAGGCCGTGACCGAGATGGATCGAGCCGCGCCCGAGGATTTGTATGGCGCTGCGAAGTTGTATGTCGAGCAGTTAGGAGACGTGTACCGGCAGGCGCACGGTTTGGAGTTCGTGAGCCTTCGAATCGGGCGGGTTGTGGGTGCAGGGGCGCGATCCGCGACGTCGGCCTGGAGGAGCGAGATCTTCGAGCACCTGGGGACGGCTACACCGGCGGAAATTGAGATTCCTTATGCGGAATCGGAGAGGATTCTGCTGGTTCACGTGGAGGAAGTGGCGGAGATGTTTTTGAAGCTGTTGCAAGCGCAGCGGGCGGCGCACGGTATTTATAACGCTGCTTGCGAGTCGCTGGTTGTGGGCGATTTGAGGCGGGAGCTGGAGCGGTTGAATCGTCGGCTACGCGTGAAGTTGGGGGGACGGGTGGTTGTGGGGAATCCTCGGCAGGTTGAATGGTCGCGGCTTGCGCGGGAGTTTGGGGTTGGGATGGTGCCGATTTTTGAGCGGTTGGCCTCGGCCCCCAGGTTTGCACCACGATTAGATTTGCGCAGCCGGCTTTGGGCAAGAACGCCGCTTGGCTTCGCCTTCGCGAGACAGCCGAGGCGGCTGTCGCCACACGATCCGAAAATCAAAATCCTCGCCCTGTCGCAAAAAAAAGCAACAAGGGTGGGGGTACCCTTGGGGTCAGCTCCTCAGAAGTGGTCGCGGAGTTCGGCGAAGCGGCCTACTATCAGGAGCTCTTGGCCCGCGGGGGCCGGGTTTACTTCTTCGTGTTCCAGTATCCACGTGTCGCCGTGGGGGACGAAGATCGCGTGGAGGCCTGCGGCCAAGGCCGGATTGATGTCGGACTTGGGACTGTTGCCGATCATCCAAGTGGAATCGTGGCTGCATTTGTACTTCGCGGCAATCTGCGCGTAAATCTCGGCATTCTTCTCGGCCACGATTTCTGTGGCTGCGAAATACTTCGTCACTCCTGAGCGCTCTACTTTCCCTGACTGCTCAGCATATGCGCCTTTCGTGACGAGGATCAGGCGATGTCTTTGCGAAAGATACTCCAGGGTCTCTGGGACTTCGGGAAGAAATTCAATATCGTGGTTCTCGATGATGCGCGTGAATCCGAGGACTTGTTCGTGAAGATCAGGAGTGACAGCTACGGGACTCAGGCGTTCGAATGTATCGACGAGAGCGTGGGCAAAGCTGTGGAGGCCGTATCCGTGTTTGACGATGCATTCGCGCTCGACATCATTGAGCACCTCGCGGACCTGCTCAGGCGCGAACTCGTGATGGTTGAGGAAGGAAATGAAACGAGCGATCGCGCGCTCGAAGTAGACGTTGTTTTCCCAGAGGGTGTCGTCGGCGTCGATGAGGAGGGTTTGCATAAAAGCTACGAGCTTCGAGCGGCGAGCCACGAGCAATTCAGAGTACCGAAGGTTGCAGCCTTGACCAAACAGGATCGGTTCCCAAACGAGGCGGTCAGTGTAAGAGATTGCTCATGGCTCGAGGCTCGGGGCTCGTAACTCGCTACACCCAATCCACGCGCGCTTCGGGGCCGATGATGCCGGCTTTGTGGCCCATGTCGAGAAGGCGGCGGACGGCTTCGCGGCCGTCTGCACCATAGTCGAGGGTGCGCTCGTTGACGTACATGCCAACGAACTTATCGGCGGAGGCGGTATCGAGATCGCGGGCGAATTGCATCGCGTAGGCCAGGGCTTCTTCGCGATGATCGAGTCCATACTGGATGCTGTCGCGCAGAGCCTGCGTGACGGCAGGCATGAGTTGCGGGCCGAGCGCACGGCGGATCGCGTTGCCGCCGAGAGGAAGCGGCAATCCGGTAACCTTCTGCCACCACTTGCCGAGGTCGACGATGCGGTGCAAGCCCGACTTGTCGTAGGTCAACTGGCCTTCATGAATGATCAGGCCCGCTTCGTACTTCCCTTCCAAAACCTGCGGGATGATCTGGTCGAAGGGGACAACGTCGGTCTCGACGCCGGGAGCGAACAGGTGAAGCGCGAGGTAGGCGGTGGTCAGAGTACCCGGGACCGCGATGCGCTTGGTCTTAACTTCATTCTGCGAAAACGGGCGCGGCGAGACGATCATGGGGCCGTATCCCTCGCCGACACTGCCTCCGCACGCCATCAACGCGTATTTGTCCTGCACGTAGGGATAGGCGTGGAAAGAAATCGCGCTGACATCATAGACGCCTTCCTTCGCCTTCTGATTGAGCGTCTGGATGTCGCAAAGCGTGTGGGTGAAACGCAGGCCCGGGGTGCGGATTTTGTGCGTGGCCAACGCGTAAAACATGAACGCGTCATCGGAGTCGGGGCTGTGGGCGACCGTGATTTCGCGGAGGTCGGCGGCGGAGCTCATTGTTTTTTCAGTGTCGGATACGGGGGGCATTTTGTTATGGACTCCTGCGTCACGCCTGGGCCGTCCCTAGGGGACTTGTAATCTATTCGTTGGTCTGCTCCCGTCACTTCCGCGCCGGGCTTTCACGTGCCGCCGCTTCGCGGCTGGAGGTGAACAGAATCAAGCGTCATTCCCGTCTACATGCTTTTCTTTCGCCCTTCGGGGCTTGTTGATCGAGCCGAACCTGGCTCCCACGGCTCGCGCCGTGGGCTTTATTCTTGCGCCGCTTTGCGGCTTGCCTGAGAACGCTCGAACCGCGCTCTCCTTAAAGAATCTGAGTCGCAGCGCGATCCATCTTCACTCACAGAATCACTGTGTCCGACGCCAGCGGGCTGCGATTCCGGCGGCCAACATCACCTTGATCACTTCTGCGACGACGAACCAATACAGGCCCAGATATGCGGCCTTCGCCAGCGAGTGCGTGAAAACGTACAACCAGCTTAGCCCTCCGGCGAAGAGCACGGCCTCGGCGGCGATCCCTGCAAGGGCAGCGCGCGCGAAGGTCTTGGACCCCCGTTCGAAGATGTAGCCGGCGACGAAAGCAACCAAGGGATACGCCAGCAAGAATCCGCCGGTGACTCCTCCAAACAACTGAGCAACTCCACCTGCGCCCGCGGGACTGAAGACGGGAAATCCCGCCATGCCTTCGACCAGATAGAGCGTGAGAGCGGCGAAACCCCGCCGGCTTCCAAGAAGTAGACCAACCAGTAATACGGCGAAATTCTGCACCGTCAGGGGCACTGGGGTCACAGGCATCAGTGAGATGGAGCCCCAGTGGGCACACACTGCCACGAACAAACTTCCACCCACGATGAGCGCGACCTGCCATAAGGTATCGATTGCGCGCTCTTGCGGAGTGCGCAGAGCTTCAACAGCCGACCTTGTCATAAATGAGTCTCCCGCTGCAGCCAATCAGTGTTCCACGCGGTGGTCGGTTTTACTCAAGGTTCCGTCGTGAGCGTCGTGCGTCTTCTGCAAATGGCGTCGAAGATGCACGTATAAAGCAATCGCGACACACACTACTACCAGCGTACTGACGCCCAGGATCAGGAACCACCAGATCATCCGCACAGCCGACTAGGATAACAGAAGCGAGCTGGAAGCTATGAGCAATGAGCAATGAGCGCTGAGCCATCTTTCTGAAGGCCTGAAGCCTAACTTTTTGGAGGAACGCGTGGTGCGCCTGAAGGCGCGCCTTTTCAAGATTTGGGACACAGGTTCGGACATTGCTGCACACCCGGGTAGGTAGAAGACTGTTATAGAAGTTAGAGGCTACAAGCTAGGAGTTGGCCTTTCGTTTCTCGCGCATGGTTTCGACGCGCTTGATCATGAACTGGAGGCGGTCACGGCCCCATTTTGTATGGGTGACGGCGGTCTCGACGTCTTTGAAGGCATTCGGATCGTTGAGTTTCTGGCGCAGGTCCTTCATGAAAGGATGGATTTTTGCATAGATCAGAAACAGTTCGCCGCTGAATCCCGGAGCTAGAAATAACTGTTCATTCAGGACGCCGTTGTTCACGAACGATGTGACCATTCCCCAATAGCCGCCCACCTGGCGCAGCCAGTTGTTTTCCTGGGTGCCCATGGCCCAGGCAACTTTGAGGAAGTCGTCGGCACCTTGCGGGAAGAATTCTCCTGCCCACCAGCTGCGGGCCTTGCGCATTTCGGCCTCGCGCCGCAGGTCATAGAGTTGCACAATCAGCTGAGCGTCGGCTACGGTTGGTTTCTTGGGCATGCATTCCTCCGGGAATGGTGTGGATTGTAATTGGAGCGATGAGGAATGAGCAATGCGCGGTGAGAAATGCGATAACCACGAAGGGCACGAAGGTTCACGAAGGAAACTACTTCGTGTTCCTTCGTGTCCTTTGTGGTTTGTGATTTCAGCAGTGAGCTATGAGCGACGAGCTACGAGCAATGAGTCGCAAGCCAGGGCGTTTGCTCATTGCTCAACGCTCACTGCTCATTGATCACTGCTATTACGCGCTCGTTGACGCTGAGGCCTCAGGACTCGGCGGAAGCGGCGGAGCGGCGCGCTCGTAGTCGCACTCCTTGTTCGGACAGGCGATCACCGGGCCGGCTTTCAGATTCTTCTCGACCAGATATTCGCTGCCGCAACTGGGGCACTTCTCGGCAATCGGCTTGTGGGCCGAAGTGAATTTGCACTTCGGGTAATTCGAGCATCCGTAGAAGGTGTTGCCCTTCCGGGCGCGCTTTTCGACCAGGTCACCGTCTTTGCAGTCGGGACACTTCACCCCGATGTAGTTCTGCTTGACGTACTTGCACTCGGGATATCCGCTGCAGGTGGTGAACTCGCCGTAACGGCCGTGGCGGATCATCATGTTCCGTCCGCACTTGGGGCAAAGCTCGTCGAGCGGAATGTCAGGGACTTTCTTGCCTTGATCGAGGCGGCGCGTGGTCTTGCAATCGGGATATCCCGTGCAAGCCATGAACTGGCCGAAGCGCCCGCGCTTCAGGACCATGACGCGGCCGCAGTTCTCGCAATATTCTTCCGCGGCACCGGTCTCCTGCATGTCGGCGGAGTCGAGATCGGGCAGGTTAATCGGATTTTCTTTCGTGAACGTACAGGTGTTCGGATCGTCTTTATCGTAGGTGCTGCAGGCGTAGAAGGATCCGTGCTTGCCCCACTTGATCACCAGCGGCGCGCCACACTTTTCGCACTTCTCGTCGGTGGGCTTCTCCATCCGCTTGATGTTCTCCATATGCTTTTCGGCATATTTGAGATCCTTCTGGAACTTCTTGTAGAAATCCGACATCGCGTCTTGCCACTTCTCCTTGCCCTCTTCGATCTCGTCGAGTTCTTCTTCCAGACGGGCGGTGTACTGCAGATCGAAAATGTCGCGGAAATTTTCGACCAGGAGATCGGTGACGACTAATCCGATCTCGGTGGGAACAAACTTGCCACCGATTTTTTGCACGTACTGCCGCTCTTGAATGGTGGTGAGAATCGCGGCGTACGTGGAGGGGCGCCCGATACCGCGTTCTTCGAGTTCCTTGACCAGTGACGCTTCGTTGAAACGCGGTGGGGGTTCGGTGAAGTGCTGCTCGGGCTTCAGTTCGCGGAGTGTCAGCCTCTGTCCGGCTTCGAGCGCGGGCAGTTTGTGCTTCAGTTCCTCGTCCTCTTCGTCTTTGCCTTCCTTGGACTCTTCGTAGACTCTGAGGAAGCCGTCGAACTTGAGGACTGAGCCGGTCACGCGGAACCAGAATGTGTCACTACCGCTTTTGGCATCGATGTCGACCGTGGTCTGGTCGAATACAGCGGGATTGATCTGCGAAGCCACAAAGCGCTGCCAAATCAGTTTGTAGACTTTGAATTCATCTTCTTTTAAGTACTGCTTGATCTGGTCGGGATGGCGCATGGCCGACGTTGGACGGATGGCTTCGTGAGCCCCTTGCGAATCCTTCTTCTCCTTAAACGTGTTCGGCGTCTGTGGCAGATAAGTTTGGCCGTATTCCTTGCCAACATACTCGCGCACTTCCGCGATGGCTTCGGGCGCGACGCGGGTCGAGTCGGTACGCATGTAGGTGATGAGGCCGACCGAGCCTTCTTCGCCGAGTTCCACACCTTCATAGAGGCGCTGCGCAATCATCATGGTGCGCTTCACGCTGAAGCGGAGCTTGCGGGAAGAATCCTGTTGCAACTTACTGGTTGTGAACGGAGGCGCGGCATTGCGGCGGCGCTCTTTCTTGTCGACGGAGCGGACGATCCAGTCTGCTTTTTCAAGAGCAGCACGGATCTTTTCCGCATCTTCGCCATTGGTGACTTCAACCTTCTCCTCGCCCTTACCCACAAAGCGGGCGTCAAACGCTGGAGGCTTGCTGGCAGCGAGATGAGCGTCGATCGTCCAATATTCTTTTTTCTCGAACGCCTTGATCTCGCGTTCGCGTTCGACGATCAGGCGAAGCGCGACGGTCTGCACACGTCCGGCGGAGAGGCCACGACGCACCTTGTCCCATAAAAGAGGAGAGACCTGATAGCCGACGAGCCGGTCGAGTACACGGCGGGCCTGCTGCGCGTCCACCAGATTCTGGTCGATCGCTCGTGGATGTTCGAAGGCCGCCTGCACGGCTCGCTTGGTAATTTCGTTGAAGGTCACGCGCTGAATGCGGGGAGGGGGCTCGGGCTCACCCGTCTTTGATTTTGCCTTCTTTGCAGCTTTCTTCTTTTTCCCGCCGTCCTCAACCAGTTCGAAAGCCAGATGAGCGGCGATGGCTTCACCTTCTCGGTCCGGGTCAGGCGCGAGATAGATGGAGTCCGCCGAGGCCGCCAGCTTCTTCAGCTTGGCGACGACTTTTTCTTTGCCGGGAATGACAACGTAGTCGGTCTCGAAATCATTATTAATATCGACACCGAGAGTGCTCTTGGGCAAATCCTTGACGTGCCCCAGCGAGGCTTCGACAGAGAAGCCCTTCCCCAGATATTTCTGGATAGTTTTCGCCTTGGCCGGCGATTCGACAATGACTAAACCTTTTGACAATGGATCCTCGGTTCTGTTTGGTGCGTTTTTTGAAGCTAGCACGAATGTCAAGCGGGGAACAAGTTACGGGAAGAAAGCTCTTAGCCATCAGCTCTCAGCTCTCAGCTTTTGCAGGAGCGATGCAAGCATTCGTTCTACCTCGACCGCTTCTGCGGAAAGGCGCTCATTAGTCCAACGTTTTCAGCACTCCGAGATCATGAGCGAGAAGAATGTGATACTCCAATTCGCTCGCTGAACCCATAGCCATTTGCAGAAAGCGGGCGAAATCATTGTCGCCCTTCCGGCATGAGCCCTCGGCAATGTTCGCCCCAATCGACGAGGACGACCGCCGCATCTGGCTCGTCGAGCCATAGATTTCTTCACGTGGGAAGGACTTCGTTGATCGGTATACATCGAGCGTCAGTCGATGAGCTTTTCCCATACCCTGAGATTCTTGAAACTCTGCAATTTCCACCTGCTCCGGAGCTAAGTTCTGAGAGCTGATAGCTGACAGCTGAGAGCCCCCTAGAAGCTCTTCACAAAATTCTTCCCCGGCATCTGGCTTACCTTCCCAGTAAGCTCAGGCTCGAACAGGGCGGCGAAGATTTCCGAGGGAGACATTTGCGATTCCAGCTTCTCGACGAGTTCGTCGATGTGCGTGGCTTCGTCAGCTTTCAGCAGGCTCAGAAGGAGCTTTTCGTGAGGAGGAAGCCGTCGTCCGGAAATAGAGATGCAGCAGACGAGGCTTGGGATTCAGGGGAGGCGGGCGGGGTCAACGCAAGTCGTACTTCTGTCGGGAGATCCTCCCACACGTCTTCCCAGGTCGCCACCAGCTTGGCGCCCTGTTTAATGAGTGTGTTCGGTCCCCAGGAATTCTTGTTGGTGACGTTGCCAGGCACGGCAAAGACGTCGCGATTCTGTTCGAGTGCGAAGCGTGCGGTGATGCGCGTGCCGAATATTCGGCGGCTTCCACCACCAGCACGCCGACCGACATGCCGCTGAGGATGCGGTTGCGATCGGAAAGTTTTGCGGCGCAGCGAAAGCCCCTAGCGGAAATTCGGAAATGAGCGCTCCGCCCAGCGCGAGAATCTGTTCGGAGAGGCGCGAGTTCTCTTTGGGATAGATGACATCGACGCCGGTCCCGAACACGGCTAGCGTTTTGCCCTTGGCGGAGATCGCGACGCGATGGCTGGCCGTATCGACGCCACGGGCCATGCCACTAATAATGACCAAGCCTTGCGCGGCGAGATCGCAGGCCAGGCGCTCCGCCATCCCCGAGCCGTAGGGAGTCGGATAACGAGTTCCCACCACGGCAATGCCGGGCTTGGTTAGGAGCTCGGCGTCACCGCGCACATAAAGGATAGCGGGAGCATCGTAGATTTTTTTCAGGCGCGGTGGATAGGCAGCATCTGCGACCGAGACGACGGTGACGCCCGCGTCGGCTGCGCGCGCCATTTCCTCGCGAGCCAATTCCATCGACTTTCCTGTCGCGATGGATTGGGCCGAGACCGCCTGAATGCCGGTGCTCTCCAACTCGGTTAGCGAGGCACGGAAGACGGCCTCCGACGATCCGAAATGTTCGGCCAGCTTTCGGGCTTTCGTAGGACCGAGGACGGAAGTGAGCGACAGGGCGAGCCATTGCAATGTATGGGTAGTTGCCGGTGAGACGGCTGTTTTAGACACAAATAGGGCTCCGAGCGGACTATACCGTTTCGGCGGAGAAGGCTGTCAAGGTCAGACGTCACAATCGTTTGTTAATATTATGGAAAGAGTCCCGATTCGAAACTTCCGAATGAGACGTTTGCGCATTTCCGCCATTTCCTACCTGAATACCGCCCCTTTGATGTGGGATTTCGAGCATGGCACCCACCCCTTCGAGATTTCCTACACCTTGCCTTCCTCATGCGCTCGCGCGTTAGCCGAGGGGACCGGCGATATCGGGATCATTCCGGCGGCGGCGTACGCATCAATTCCGGGGCTGCAGATACTTCCCGACGTGGCTATCGCCTCGCGCCGAGCGGTGCGATCGATCTTGCTGGTCAGTCAGATTCCAGTTGAACTGGTGCGGACGGTGGCGCTGGATACGTCTTCGATGACCTCGGTGGTGCTGACAAAGATTCTGTTTGAGAAATGGCTGGGCGGCGGCAGAACGTTCACGCCGATGGAGCCCGACATCGAGAAGATGCTCGACAGCTGCGACGCTGCATTGGTGATTGGGGACCCTGCGCTTCAAGTCGACCGCCGGCTCTATCACACGCTGGATCTGGCCGAGGAATGGATTCGATACACGGGCAAGCCGTTCGTATTCGCATTCTGGGCGGTTCGAGGCGACGCACTGCGGGAGGCTGATCCCGGGCTGGATCTGGCGGCTGTGTTTCGGGAGTCACGGGATCACGGGCTGAAACCGGAGAATATTGACGCAATATCTCGTGAATGGGCGCCGCGTGTGGGACTTCACGAGTCAGATGTCCGCAGCTATTTGACCGAAAGTATCCATTACCAGCTCGATGCGGGGTGCCTGGGAGGACTGCAGCTTTTTTATCGGTACGCTGCGGAACTCGGGGTGCTTCCAGCGGCTCCCGAACTGCGGTTCGTGAATGGGTCGCGGGTGTTCGCGGACTAAAGCTAAAACCCAATAACCACGAAGGACACGAAGGTTCACGAAGGAAATCTCCGTCCCTTATGCGTTAAGCTGAGGAGAAGAGCTTCTATGAGCCTGTTTCAGCCTACTCCGAATGCCGGGGCGGCCGACACTACGCGGCCGCTGGCGGATCGCATGCGGCCGCGTACTTTGGACGAGTATGTGGGGCAGGAGCATCTGATCGGGCCGGGGAAACCGCTGCGGGTGCAGATTGAGCGCGATGACTCTGGTTCGCTGATCTTCTGGGGACCGCCGGGTACCGGAAAAACCACTCTCGCCAAGATCATCGCCAACATGACCAAGGCGGAGTTCATTGAATTCTCCGCGGTTCTGGCCGGGATCAAAGAGATCAAGCAGGTCATGGCCGATGCGGAGCGCGCGCGGCAGTACGGGACGCGCACTATCGTGTTCATTGATGAGATTCATCGCTTCAACAAGGCGCAGCAGGATGCGTTTCTTCCGCATGTGGAGAAGGGGAACATTCGACTGATTGGGGCGACCACCGAAAATCCGTCGTTTGAAATCAACTCAGCGCTGCTTTCGCGATGCCGGGTTTACGTGCTGCAACCGCTCACGGAGGAACAGATCGTCCTGCTGTTGCGACGGGCTCTTACCGACCGTGAGCGCGGGCTGGGTGAGATGAATCTGAGTGCATCCGACGACGTGCTCAAGAAGATTGCCAGCTATACGAGCGGCGACGCGCGGAGCGCTTACAACGTTTTGGAAGTTGCCGGTGGACTTGCAAAATCCCTGCTTCTCCCAACATCAGGGAGAAGTGGGGCACCCGACTCGGGGGAGATTACCGATGCGATTGTTCACGACGCGCTGCAGAGGCGCGTTCTGCTGTACGACAAGACTGGTGAAGAGCATTACAACCTGATTTCGGCGCTGCATAAGTCGGTGCGCAACAGCGATCCGGATGCAGCGTTGTACTGGCTGGGACGGATGCTCGAAGCCGGGGAGGATCCTCTTTATGTTGCGCGGCGGGTGGTACGGATGGCGGTCGAAGATATCGGACTGGCGGATCCGAATGCGCTTTCGCTGTGCATGGCGGCGCGAGACGCGGTCGATTTCATCGGCATGCCGGAGGGAAATCTTGCGTTGGCGCAGGCCGTCGTGTATCTGTCGGTCGCGCCGAAGTCGAATGCCCTGTACGCCGCATATGGGAGTGTGCAGGGGGATGTCGAGGCTACGGCGGCGGAGCCGGTGCCGTTGCATTTGCGAAATGCTCCTACCCGTTTGATGAAAGGGCTGGGTTACGGCAAGGGCTACCAGTACGCCCACGACCTCGAATCCAAAGTCGCCGATATGCAGTGCCTGCCTGATAACCTGCGCGGTCGTGTGTACTATCAGCCGACAAATGAAGGCATCGAAAAGCGGATTCGTGAGCGCATGGAAGAGATCAAACGCCAGCGTTTGCAGGCGAATCCGAACGCCTCAAGCGGGCAAAAGAAAGAATCGTAGCGCCTGCCTCGGTCATCTTTTAAGCAGTGTTATTCGTGTAATCAACATCCCATAAGGACAGGTCGCTATGGCTGCGTTACCCAGTCTCGCCGGCAACGAATTTGTAATTCGGCCTGTACCCGACGATCTTGTCGAAGAACTCCAGCGTGTGCAGAAGATCGCGCAGACCATCACTTCGATACTCGACCTTGATCAAGTTATCGACAGCATTGTGAACGATGTCGCAACCTGGTTTGGATGTGTGGAAGCCAGCGTCTTCCTGCATGACGAAGAGCGGCATGAGATGGTCATGGCCTCGGTGCGCGGCTGCACGCTGCATGGCAAGGGGCATCGTCTGAAGATCGGCCAGGAAGGCATCGTGGGACATGTCGCCGCCGCGGTGCGCATGCACTACGCTCCCGATGTTCGCAAGGACAAGTACTACATTGGCTGCGAAAACGATACTCTCTCTGAAGTTGGCATTCCTCTCTGTGTGGGCGACCGGTTGGTCGGAGTGTTCACGGCGTCACACCCGGAACTGGATGCGTTCCCACGTCCAAAACTGAGAATTCTTCAGGCGCTCTGCGATCACGTTGCGATCGCCATTCACAATGCGCGGCGATTTCAAATGGAACGCGCCGAGCGCGCAGCCATGGATCGTGACGCACAGGAAGCGCGGGCGATTCAGCAGGCGCTATTGCCGAAGAGTTCACCGTACATTCCCGGGTTCGCAATTTCGGGACTCAGTGTGCCAGCTCGTGCCGTCGGCGGCGACTGGTATGATTTCATTCCGTTTCCAGATGGTCGATGGGGCATCGTGCTCGCGGATGTCTCAGGCAAAGGAACTGCGGCAGCACTACTGATGTCGGCGACGCGCGGGATGCTGCGATCGCTCGCTGAAGCGTGTTGCTCCCCGGGTGAAGTACTGACCCGGCTGAACGAGCTGCTGGTCGACGACTTCCCTGCCGGAAAATTCGTGACCATGGTGTATGCCGTGCTCGACCCGGCAGCGCGCACAGTGGTGTTCGCCAACGCGGGACATTTGCGCCCGCTCTTCATCGATGGAGACGGCGAGCATTTCCTCGAGGTGGAGCGCGGCTTGCCGCTGGGCCTGGGCTGCGGTGACTACTCTGAAACCATGATTTCGCTTTCCAATGAATCGAAGTTGATTTTCTACAGCGACGGAATCACGGAAGCCGAAAACGGGAAGGAAGAAGAATATGGCGCGTGCCGGCTTGCCGAACACGCCGTGAAGCCGGGTGCATCTGCGGTAAGTCTCGTGGATGAGGTGCGGTCGTTCGCGAACGGCGCAGGCGTGCGGGACGATGCGAGCGCTGTGTTTATTGCGGTTGGAAACTGAGTTTACCGAAACCGCTTGCGGTGTTCCTTCAGGATGCAGCGGTCCATCACCACGAAAATCCCAGCCTGGCGTGCCTTGGCGGCGACTTTTTCGTGGACGACCTCTTCCTGCATCCAGACGGCTGGCACCTTTAACTGGATCGCCTGATCGACAACCTCCTCGACGAATTCAGGGCGGCGGAAGATATCCACGATGTCGATCTTCTCCGGCACATCGAGCAGCGAGGCGTAAGCTTTCTCACCCAGGCATTCTGTAATGTTCGGATTCACAGGAATGATGTGGTATCCGTGGCTCTGCATGTAGGCAGAAACGCCGTGGCTCGGACGCATAGGATTGCAGGAGATGCCGACCACTGCGATTGTTTTGGATCGCTGCAGAAGATCGGCAATAGGATCGGATTCGGGCGACGTGGCCACAATTCCTCCAGATCTATTTTTTGTTGGCTTCGTCCAGCTTCTGCTTGTACATCTTCAATGCCAGCTTGCGAATTGTCTCTGATACTTCCTTGTTCGCCGAAATATTTTTTAAGTCCTGGATCAGAAGATTTTTCATGAGGCCAAGGCCTAGATCGAGCGGGGTTCGAGGGTTCGCGCAGAGGTTGCGGATGACGATGTAATTTTTCATAAAGCGGCGTTTGAGCGTGATCTGACGCAACACCGTCTCGAGCACATTTTTCTGGCTGGCGAATTTCTCGACTTCGCCATCGGAGAGTTTGGGTGCCTCGAGCACGGCGAAGGCCACAACCTTAGTGCCATCGCGGATCAGGATCGAGCGCTCTTCTTTGCTGCCTTTGAGCGCGAGCTGGATGCGGCCCTTGACGTCAAGTCGATTAATCTTCTGCAGCGTATTCTCGCGCTTCGGTTCGCCCGGCGGTTTGGCGGCCGGTTTCGGGGCCGCTGGTTCTGCAGCTGTGCTGCTGGCTGGCGAGCCAGGTTCTGGCGGCGCGGAAATCTCTGCCGAGTCGACCACCGGGAAGTAATCCTGGCCCAGCAATTCAACCACTCCGCCGATTGGCTGAAAAGGTTTGTCGCTCTCCGCCGCAATGTCGGCGGCATGGTCTTTCATGTAGGCGGTAACGGCCTCATCGTGCCCGTCAGAGGCAGCGGCGTGATCGCCTTCGGAAGGCAAAGGTGGCGCGCTCACGGCTTCGGCCACGGAAGCGGCAGGGCTCGGCTGCGCAACAGCCGAAGCTTCTGCCGCGGGAGCCGGAGCACTCGGCTGGGCGACCGGGTCAGAGGGCTTAGACCGGAGCTGTGCGGCCTCCTCTTTTCTCAGGTACGGACTAGACGACAGCGTATTCATTACTCGGGGCAGCGATAACGCGCGCTTGCTCTTCAGCATGATTTCAACTGTGTCACGCATGGCCGACATCGCGAGCTTTACGATTTGCGTCTCGGGGACTGACGGATTCTCGAGCAACGCGGGCAGCAATTTGGGACGAACGTTGTCGGGCGAGATGAAATAGTCCAGCACTTCCCGATTCGTTTGAGGGTCAGAAACGGCCGCCAGACAGGCTTTTTCGTCCCATCCGGCAAGCGTCATGCGGGCCAGTTCACCGAAGACTTTGTTGTGCAGGGCGAGGTAAACGAGGATTTCAATATTCTCCGCCGGCGGAACCTGCAGAGCGCCGCGCGCGGCGAACTGCATCATGTTCGACGGCAGCTTGGAAGCGCGGATTTGATCAATCGTGCGCGCCATGATTCATTCCTCGGGTGAAGGATCCACAGTCGGGGCGCATCCGGTGAGCGACTCCAATTCGCGCACCGCAAGATCGAAGTCGCGCGTAATACGGTTTTTGTCGCGCCTTAGAAATTCGTCCCGCAACGTCCGATAGTACCAAAGAGTGCCCTCACGCCGGCCATTGAACCGTGACCAGACAGATTCGCCCACGACGCGATAGTCGCTGAGAATGGAGCGCACGTTGTTCAGCTTATCGGCGGCGGATACCAGGCGCGTGTCGGCGCTTTCCTTCTTCAAGCGGCGGATGTAACTCTCCTTTCGCTCGCGCCATGGCGGCTTGGGGACTTCATAAGCGTCGGTGCAGCCATCGACTACTTCGGCGACTCGTTTGCCGAAGCGGCGGCGGACTTCCTTCAGCATCGGAGCGCCGCCGCAGTCCTCGACGACGTCGTGCAGCAGGGCGGCGATGGCGAGATCTTCGTCGCCTCCAGCTTCCAGTACGAGGGATGCGACGCCCATCAGATGCGCGATGTAGGGAATAGTGGAAGCCTTGCGAGTCTGGCCGGAGTGCTTCTCGGCCACGAACTGAAAGGCTCGCTGGAAACGCGGGCCTAGCTTTATGGAATGCTTTCGAGGCTGTGCAGATTTGGGCATGCCACTCTTTCGATGCAACTCAAGACTTGTCATCCTGAGCGAAGCGGATTTCGCGTCTTATGCGAAATCCGCGCAGTCGAAGGATCCCTACGAGCTACACCGTGTCTGCGGAAGTAGGGATCCTTCGACTACGCACGGCTTCGCTTCGCTCAACCGTGCTCCGCTCAGGATGACAAAGTACGATCACTGTTTCTCTCCCCGGCGTGCCAACAGGTAAGCGCGGATGAACGGCTGCAGGTCTCCGTCGAGCACGCGATCGACGTCGCCGACTTCCGTTTTCGTTCGGTGGTCTTTGATCATGCGGTACGGCTGCAGCACGTAGGAGCGGATCTGCGATCCGAACTCGATATCCAGCTTCGAATCTTCAATCTTCTTCGTGGCGGCGCGCTTCTTCTCCATTTCAAATTCGTAGAGCTTGGAGCGCAGCATACTCATGGCACGCTCTTTGTTCTTGTGCTGCGAGCGCTCGTTCTGGCAATTGGCCACCAGGCCGGTGGCAATGTGCGTGATGCGCACGGCAGAATCGGTTGTATTGACGTGCTGTCCACCCTTGCCGCTCGAGCGGTAAGTATCGATGCGGATGTCTTCCGGCTTGATTACGATTTCGATGCTGTCGTCGATTTCGGGGGACACGAACACACTGGCGAACGAAGTGTGCCGGCGCTTGGCCTGATCGAACGGGGAAATGCGGACCAGGCGGTGGACGCCGATCTCGCCCTGCAGCAGGCCGAAAGCGTAGTCGCCGTTGACAGCGAACGTCGCCGACTTCAATCCGGCTTCTTCGCCCGGCTGGTAATCATAGAGGACGGTTTCAAAGCCCTGGCGCTCGGCCCATCGCAAGTACATGCGCAGGAGCATGTCGGCCCAGTCTTGCGACTCAGTGCCGCCGGCGCCGGGATGGATGGTCACGATGGCATTGCGCGCGTCGTTTTCACCGGAGAGCAGCGTTTCGGTTTCCAGTTTGTCGATCAGCTCGCGGAGAGAGGTGATTTCGCGCTGCAGGTCGGCATCGACGTTTTCGCCTTCTTTCGCGAGGTCGAAGTAAGCTTTGATGTCGTCGGCGCGGCGCCCCAGGTCGGCGTCGGTCGTGAGCACGTGCTCCAGGCGCTTCTTCTCGCGCATGACTTGCTGCGAGCGCTGCGGATTCGACCAGAGATTCGGGTCGGAAGCCTGCTTTTCAATTTCGTCTAGCTGCGGACGGACCTTCTCCGCGTCAAAGATACTCCCGGAGATCGTGGGCTTTCTTGCTCAACTTCTCGTATTCCTGTTCTAACTCTTGATTCATGCGGATTTGTCAGCCTTCTTGCGTTTTGTGGACGTGAAACGCTCGACGAGCGCTCCAATCAAAATTATCGCACACGCAAAAGCGAACCAGTCGCCGTGGCGGGTATAGAACGTGGTGACCGGATTGAGGGCATACGGTGCGACGAGCGCGGTCCGCTCTTTGCGAGGGATGCGGGCCGCGAGACGTCCCCAGGGATCGATCACAGCGGTGACGCCGGTGTCGGTGGCGCTGAGCAACCAGCGGTCGTTCTCAATGGCGCGCATGCGGGTCTGATTCAGGTGCTGGGCGTAGGCGCCGCTGTCGCCATACCAGCCGTCGTTGGAAATGTTCACGAACCCTTGCGCGCCAAGATCGGCGGATTGGCGGACTTCATCGGGAAAGATCGACTCGTAGCAGATGAAGATGCCTAGTTGCTCGCCGCCGGCGTTCAAGGGCTGCCGCGACTTGCCACGCTCGAACTGGCCGACTTCCTTGGTTAAGCCTCCCGCAAACGAGAACAGGCTCGGAAACGGAAGATATTCGCCGAAGGGGACCAGGTGGACCTTGTCGTAGCGGGCCGTCCAGTCGCCCTGCGGGCTGACAAGTGCGGCAGAGTTGAACAATGGTCCCTCATCGTTGGGATGAGCTGCATCGCTCCCGATCGCACCGACGACGATCGAGGCGCCGGTCTTGCGAGCCATGTCGCTGACGATTGCTCGGAAGTTCGCATCGTTTGTGAAAAATGGTGCGGGGGATTCAGGCCAGACGACCAGATCGACTTTTGTCCCCGGGTTGCGCGTGGCAGAGTTGACTGTGAGGTCGGCCAGTTCGCGGAGCGTCTGCTCGAGTTGCGTGGGAGTCCAATCGGCGGCGACCGGGATGTTTTCTTGTACGAGCAATGCGGCGTGGTCGGCCTTTGCGGGTGGAGCTTCGACGAGCCTGCCCGATTGCAACACTGCGGCGGCGGCAAGAGCAGCGGCAAACATCATGCCGCGTTTCGGTCGGGGGATCAGAAATGCGGCTGCAATCGCGACGTTGACCAGCACGATTTCGAAAGAAATTCCGTACACGCCTGTGAAACCGGCGATGCGGCAGAGCGCGACGTTATCGACCTGCGAGATGCCGAGCAGAGTCCAGGGAAATCCGCTGATCCGGGTTCGCGCCAGTTCGATGGCGACCCAGAGGAACGGAGCCAGCACCAGCGCTCGGCGATGGTCGCGCGGACGGGCGAGCAAACTCACGACTAGTCCGAAGACTCCGTGATACAAGCCGAGATAACAACAAAAAAGAAACAGGGCGATGAGCGCCATCGGCGCGCTCAGGCCGCCGTATTGGCGCATGGTGTCGTAGATCCAGTAGCAGGTTCCCGCGTACCAGATGACGCCGGAGAGATAGCCCAGAAGAAATCCCTGCCACGGCGTGGCCGGTTCCAGGCGGACCGAGCCGGCAACTTCCAACTCACCGGCGGGGCGTGCGCGCAGCAATGCAATCAGCAACGGTGCGATGGCGAACCAGGAAAGGATGTAGACACCGGGCAGTGGAAAAATTACGACCTGCACGATCGCCGACAGGAGTGCGAGAAGCCAGGCGCTGGCGTGGATTTGGCGCACATTGGAAGAATAGCAAAGAGCGGGAAGCAGTTCTCAGTTCTCAGTTCTCAGTTCTCAGTTCTCAGTTCTCAGTTCTCAGTTCTCAGTTCTCAGTTCTCAGTGGCCAGTTGTCGGGCGTGTTTGCGGTTCCATCGACCCTGTCGCCTTGATCGAAGCGAAGTACCTGTGCAATCGCTGCCGGCGTCGGTGCTGGCGGCAGAGTACGTAGGTCCTTCGGCCTGCAAAAGGACGCGTGCCTCAGGGTGACAAGTTAGGCATAGTCGCTAGGGATGGTCTGAGACTGTGCAGATGCCCAATTTCGCGCGCACAAAATCTACGATTTGTGGAGTCACATACTCTGGCGGCTTGATCTGGAAGACTGGGCAGTCCGCAACCGGTTTGAGGGAGACCGATTGCCACGACGGTGTGTCGGAGGATTGGTGCAGGATTACAGCATCCGCGCGGTCTAGAAATTCTTGCGCGGATTTCTTGAAGTCTGCGGTCGCGGGATTGAGGATTGTGAGATAGAGATTGGGGCGCAGGAATTTCAAGATGCTGTTGGATTCAATGATCATGTTGCGCGCGCTTTTGAGGCGATCGCGCAGAGTGGGCATTGCCTCGGCGAGTCTTCCCTGCTCGGTTCGCACCCAGAATACCCGCGCGGCTCCGGCTGCTAAAAAGCGCGACGTGTCGGACTCTCCCATCCGGTCGCGCTCTTCTGTGATCGCCCACGAATGATCGCCCGTGGCACAGTCGCAGGCTTCACCGTTGGCCGAGCAAATTCCGTGACCGTACTGCGTGATCTTGGCCGCGGTCCATTCAAATTCGGGAAGGGCGGAGATCAGGCCGGCGACGACGCTGGTCTTGCCGACGCTGCGTGAATGTCCGCCGATGATCACCAACGACATCACACACTCCTGATGTATTTTCGCTCAAAGTCAACGTCCCCACCCTGTCGCAAAAACCGCGACAAGGGTGGGGCACCCTTTGCCGGCGCTGCTTAATCTTTCTTAGCCAGGCGCGCCAGCGTTGCCAGTTGCTTCAAGTATTGTCGCAACGGTTGCGCGGGAGTTCCCCAGAACGCCACGCCATTGCCGCGGAGAATCTTGTTCGGCAGAACTCCGCCCTGGCCGCCCAGCATGACACCCTCGCCAATCGTTGCGTGTTCGCCGATCCCGACCTGTCCGCCGAGAACCACGGCATTCTCAATCACGATGCTGCCGGAGAGGCCAGTTTGCGCGGCGATCACCACGTCTTCCCCGATATCGCAGTTATGCCCGACGTGCACCAGGTTGTCAATCTTCGCGCCTCGCCGGATACGCGTTTCTTCGAGAGCGCCGCGGTCTACCGTTGCATTCGCGCCGATCTCGACATCGTCTTCAATCACCAGGCGTCCCACCTGCGGAAACTTCTCGTAGTGCCCCGTTTTTCCGTCGCGCACGTAGCCGAAGCCATCGCTGCCGAGCACCGCCCCGGCATGAATCAGTACGCGGTCGCCCACGGTGGTGCCCGGATAAATGGTGACGTTCGGGTAAAGTTCGCAGTTGCTGCCGATCGTGGCGCCGGCGCCGATCACGGATCCCGCGCCAATCCGGGTGCCATTCTTAATTTGTGCGCCTTCGCCCACTACCGCTCGCGCATCGACCCGCACGCCCGCCCCTAGCGTGGCCGATGAATCAATCACGGCGCTGGCGTGAATACTTCCGTGCTGCCGCCCGTCATCGGCCAACATGCGCGCAGCGCGGGCAAAGGCCAGCTTGGGATGATCGCTGATGAGCACAGGGCGATCGGCATTCACAGCGGCGGCAAACTCTCCTGCAATGATCGCGCCTGCCCGGGATTTCAGCGCCCCGGCGAGATGTTTCTCATTATCGACGAAGACGAGATGATCCCGCGCCGCCGATTCGAGGCTCGACACGCCGGTGACTTCAATCGTGCCGTCGCCAATCAGGCGGGCTTGCAGCGACCCCGCGATCTCACGAAGCGAGCGCTTCATGGCTCTCACTGTATAGCAGAGATGTGGGACGAAGGAAGGGTCGGCTATTCGGGCTTCTTGATCGCAGCAGCCGCGGCTGTCGGAGTGCAAGTGGCTGTGCCCTGACACATGAGGAAACTCCCGCTACCCGCATTGCAGCCGGTTGCGTTGCTGCCTGGCGACAGGGACCACTGACCCACAACGATCCCGTTGCTGAGCGAACCGGTCGTGGTGGTCGTTCCGTTGGAGGTTCCCGTCAGAGTTGCAGCGCTGGGCGTACCTAACGTCAACACACTGCCATTCGTGGTCGACGTCACCGTCAACGTGAGGGTGCCAGTGACCGCATTGGTAGAACTAGTGGTGAAGCTCGCGTTACCAGAGACGGTTTCAGCAGTCGTGCCGGTCGCAAAACACGATCCCGCATTGAAGAAACCAAAGCCGGTCACGTCGAGGGGCCCGCTATTGGTGACAGTGAAGGTGGTCACGAAGTTCAGCAGGCTTGCCTGGTCCGTACCGCCAGTAAGCCGCGCTTCCCAGTTTCCCGCAGCCTGAGTATTGGTCGTTGTTGGTGGCGCACCGCTCGTGCCGCATCCCGAGACCACGAGTTCGAGTGCCAGCAGGGCCAACAGGGCAAGCTTCTTCATGAACCGTCCTTCAAATGGAGTCTCTACGAGAATAGAGAGATGCGGGCAGGGCCGTCAATGGATGTAAGGACGAGCTACGACCTACGAATTAAGAGTCGGGTATTTAGTTCCTGCATCTCGAGCAGGACTACGATTGCACCGCAGCTTGCTTGTCGCAGAAGCGGTCGAAGGCAGCTTTCAAGTCGGCTGCAATGGCGGGAGCTTCGCGGGATTCGATGTCGCGGCGGGGCAGCATATACACAAGCTGGCCGTCGCGCAGAATCGCGATCGATGGGGAAGACGGCGGATATCCGGTGAAATAACCGCGAGCGCGTTCCGTCGCCTCAGTTTCTTGCCCGGCAAAGACCGAGTAGGCATGGTCCGGGCGCACGGCATTTTGTAACGCCAAGCGGACCGCAGGACGCATGCGCCCCGCCGCGCAACCACAAATAGAGTTCACGACTACCATCGTCGTTCCGGCGGACTGCACCGCCTTATCGACTTCCTCCGCCGTACGCAGTTCCTGGATACCCAGGCGGGTTAGTTCCTCACGCATCGGAACACACATGATTTCGGGATACATCGGCATTTGCTTGTTTCTCCTGTTCGAGTCTCTTTTCATTCTAACCGGATTCTGACTGGGAAAGTGCACGACGCTCTCGCAATGTGCCAGGAGAACCACGAGAAAATCACATAAATCGCTGTGTATAGTGGATCATCAATGCAGGTGCAGCAAAATATTTCGCTCGCGCCGTTCACGACCTTCCGCATCGGAGGCCCTGCCCGTTTTTTTGTCGAGGCCAAGACCATCGCGGACGTAGAAGAGTCCGTCCGTTTTGCACGAACCAGGAATGTTCCGCTTTTTGTTCTTGGAGGCGGCAGCAATCTGGTGGTCGCCGACTCGGGCTGGGCGGGCCTGGTGCTGAAAATTGGAATCACCGGCATCGAGCGGCACGCAGGGGCCGCAGAGGATGGCAGGGCGCTGTTTGATGTCGGCGCCGGAGAATCCTGGGACCGGTTCGTGTCTGACGCTGTCAGGGCGCACTGCGCTGGAGTGGAATGCCTGAGCGGAATTCCCGGTAGCGTCGGTGGGACGCCGGTGCAGAATGTCGGAGCCTATGGCCAGGAAGTTTCGAACACAATCGAGTCGGTTGAGGTGTTCGATCTCAAGGACAACCAGGTACGCGAGCTTTGCAGTGAGGCTTGCGGGTTCTCGTATCGATCGAGCATCTTCAACACGACGGAAAGCGGGCGCTTCATTATTCTGCGAGTGACTTACAGGCTCGCACCAGGTGGCGAGCCTCACCTTGGATACGCCGACCTGAAGCGCCACTTCGAAGGACGCGAAACCTTACCCAATCTCGCTGAGACCCGGGAAGCCGTGCGCCACATTCGCGCCCCCAAAGGCATGTTGATTGTGGAAGGTGACCCGGACTGCCGGAGTGCGGGATCGTTCTTCAAGAATCCGGTGCTGTCTGAGGCGGCGCACGAAGATCTAAGGAAACGCGCAGAGGCCAAGCAGCTCACGATCCCGAGTTATCCGGCGCTGGAGAAGAGCCGGAAAGTTTCCGCAGCCTGGCTGGTCGAGCACTCGGGATTTGCTCGCGGGTATGGATTCGGCTGCGCGGGAATCTCTACTAAACATGCCTTAGCCCTCGTAAACCGCGGCGGGGCCACCGCCGCCGAGATTCTCGGGTTGAAAGATCAAATCCAGCAGCGCGTCGAGGAAATCTGGGGTGTGCGACTGGAAACGGAACCGGTAATGGTCGGTTTCTAACTGGCACTCGCACTCCGCAAGCCCCCTCTTTAATTTTGTCATTCCGACTCTGAGCGCAGCGAAGGCGGAGGAATCCGCTTTTTGCCGCCATCGAATAGCAGATTCCTCGCGCCCAAACCCGGCGCTTCGGAATGACAACTTGCGCTGAATATCGCAAGTATCGGCCCACCCGGCGTTCTCCCTCCAGAAATTCCTGAACAGAATCATCCTGAAAGCGGTCTTCATGATTGAGGGCAGACGAGTGCTGGCAGGCGAGGCGATCCTGAGCGGAACGGCGACGGCCGAGCGCAGCCGAGATGAAACCATAGAGGCGCTGGTCCGCGAGCACTCCCGCCTGGTTTATCGAATCGCGTACGCGGTGCTGCGACGGCCTTACGATGCCGAAGATGCCACACAGGAAACGTTCATGCGCGTGCTTCGCTACAGTTCGAAGCTTGACGCCGTAAAAGACCCGAAAACCTGGCTGGCACGTATTGCATGGCGGGTCGCGGTGGAGTTCGGCAGGCGAAAGGCGCGCAAGCAGGAGACTCCGCTGGAGGATTCCGAGAATACGATGCGGGAAGTTGTTTCATCGGATGCATCCGCCGATCAAACGATCCAGGGAACTCAAGTTGGCGCGGTTCTCGAAAACTTGATTTCCGCATTGCCGGAAAAACTGCGTGCTCCACTGATCCTGTCGGCCATCGAAGAAATGTTGCCGCGGGAGATCGCAGCCGCGCTGGACATCAACGAAGCGGCCGTGAGATCGAGAGTCTTTCGAGCGCGTCAGATTCTGAAGGAGAAGCTGGCCCAAAGAGGCCACAGGTGAGGTTATGACGAATCGTGAAGATAACCCGAAAGAGCGTGACCTAGACCGCACCCTGGATGCGGCGCTCGCGAAATATGCATCGGTTGAGCCGCGGGAGGGCCTGCAAGAACGAATTCTGGCGAACGTGCGCGCGGCAGGCGGACGGGCCAAGCAGCAAGCGTGGTGGAATTGGGGCTTTGCGGCGGTGTTGGCCGCAGCCTTGATGATTGTGGCGGCTGTGGTGTGGCAGTGGAACAAAGTTTCCCAGCCACCGATCCTGGTACATCGGCCCCCGGTCAACGCAGCGCCGATTGCTCCACGCATAGCCAATCGCGATATCGGTCACGCGCCGCAAAAAAGGCAGCCCAGAACGATCAGACCACGGCTGCAGCCGGAAATTGCAGTGGCTGGTCCGAAGCTCGATGTCTTTCCATCCCCACTCCCGCTGAGCGAACAGGAGAAGATTCTTGCCAGTTATGTCGCGGGATATCCGGAGCATGCGGCGCTTGTGGCGGAAGCGAGGATGGATGCTCTTCGGCAAGAGGCAGAAGAACGACGCCGGATGGCCGGTGAGTTGGACGAGAAACAGTGAGCAATGCGAATCAAATGAGGAGAAGAACAACCATGTTGAAGAAGATTGTGGTCGCAGGCACGCTAGTCGCGAGTCTGATCGTAGGGCCAGGAGCGATACGCGCGCAAGCCCAGGATTCTGCACCCGCGAAAGCTTCCACGGATGCCGTCGAACCGGGGCACGCATACCGCGTCGATTTCGTGATCAGCGAGATCGAAGATGGCAAGAAAATCAACTCTCGCCAGTATGCATTGAATCTCAACGCGGGTGAGAGTGATCAGCTCAAGGTCGGCACGCGCGTGCCGGTTGAGGTCAAGCAGGGTGAAATCCAATACCTGGATGTGGGAACCAGCATCTGGTGCCGGCTGCGCGACCGCGGCAATCGCGAACCCTCCGATCGTGGATTGCGAGAGCTCTCGTGGTTAGGGAACGACGTAATGGTGAATGTGAACACCGAGATCAGCAACTTCGCGGTGCCCGATCAGCAAGGTGCGAGCCTCCGGCCAGCGATCCGGCAAATGAAAATCGAGTCCAGCACAATCGCGATCGTGGGAAAGCAGATGGTGGTGGGCAGTGTCGACGATCCGAACTCCAAGCGGCAATTTCAACTGGAAATGGTGGTGACGAAGCTGAAGTAGCGTGGGATTCACCGCGGAGGAGAGGGGAAATTGCTGATTGTCGATTTTTGATTGTTGATTGAAAACCCAACGCGTCAGGCGGTTTTAATCAACAATCATCAATCAGCATTTCTCGCGCTTCAGTGGTGCGCGCGGCAATACGGCAAGAAAGCGCCGCCCGGACCGTAACCCGTTTTGTCGGCTATAACCCCATCAAGGGGAAGGTTCCACGGTCCGCCGCGGCGCTTCCCTTCATCTATCGGCAAGTTTTGCCGCCTGCTTGAATATCTTCACAAACATTTCCCGGGTCAGCTTGCCCGTCGCGGTGTTCTGATTCGACGGATGATAAGACGCCAGTAACACCTTACCGTCAGGCATCTGGTAATGCGCACCATGTTTGAAAAGGTACGGTTGGCGGATGGGAAGCAGGCCGCGGCGCTTCAAGTAATTCAAATAGGCGTCGAAGCCGATCCTCCCAAGCGCGACCACGACGTTCACTTTTTCCAGTCCGGCAATTTCACGGTCGAGAAATATGGAACACTCGGCCAGTTCCTCCGGTAAGGGCTTATTGTCGGGCGGCGCGCATCGGACCGCAGCGGTGATGTAGAGATCTTTGAGTTTCAGGCCGTCGTTACGGTCGGTCGCGGTGGGCTGGTTGGCAAATCCAGTCTCATATAGCACCGGGTACATGAACTTACCGGAGGCGTCGCCGGTAAAGGGACGGCCGGTTCGGTTTGAGCCGTGGGCGCCGGGAGCCAGACCCATAATCAGAACGCGCGCGGCGGGATCGCCGAATCCCGGCACAGGCTTGCCCCAGTACTCCCAGTCGCGATACGCGCGGCGCTTCTCACGCGCGACTTGCTCGCGGTAGGCAACCAGGCGCGGACAGCGAGTGCAACCGACAACTTCGCGATTAAGGACCGTGAGCCAGGACACTTGGCCATTACATCACAGAGGAGCGCGGGCAAGATGCCCCCGCGACGGCCGGTAGGATGCAACGTCTCTACGTCGCCAGCGCCAGATTCAAGATGTACATGGGCATGACCCAATTGTGCATGTAATTGAAGACCCACGGATCGGGCAGCTTCATCCGGTCAGGATAGCGGAACTCATTGACCCAGCTGTCGAGCCCCAGATACTCGAATCCCGCCGACGGTCCGCCCGTCTGCCCGCTCAGGTACTGCTTGCGCAGGCAGCCGCCCGGGCGCACCAGCGGCATAGCCTGCGCGGGATCGATCCCGTACACGGCCTGGATATTCAGAAGTGAGGAGATCGAGTTGATGAACACGTTGAAATCCGAAACACCGCTGCTGAAGGTGAACGCTTCGACCTGGTCGAAAGAAAACGAATCGCCGGTGAGCGAAGCCAGTTGCGTCAACACTTCCAGCACGAACGCCCCGTCCTTGGCGAACGGTCCCAATTCGTCTCCTCGCGCTCGCACGATGTACAGGAACCCCATGTCGTCGGTGGCAGCCAGAGTCTGCGCGCCCCAGCGGTTGATGACATGCTTCAGAAGGCAGAAATTCACAAACGGACGCGACAACGGATTGCTCCAGCCCAACGGTGCGAGATCGCGGGCCGCCTGACCGAATCCCTGCGTGATGCAGATCAGGAGCCGGCTGGGCGTCCCGCTCGACGGCAGCAACAAAATCACTGCTCGCTGCAGGGCGCCCTTCTGTGCCGCGAAAATCCCGAGCCGCCCGGTTGTCGAGCTGACACTTGAAAACGTCAGCCGATTGTTCATGGCGTGCAACCGGAAGGAACCTGGGTTGATGATCCCAATCGACGGAATGATCTGTATGACCAGGTGATTTGGTCCGTCCATCCCAATGATTTCCTGGTTGATCGACCGCACCGAGATATCGCCGCTTGACGGACCGGTCATCCCCATCCCCCATTCGAAAAAAACGCTTGAATTATAGCGCGTTGGCCGTTAGTCGTTGGTCGTTGGCAAAACCGTTGACGACGGGCGCTACCTCGGAAACACTGCTTGATTCCAGGCGCAGAAGGTCTGACCACTGCACTTCGGATCGTCGCAACGGGCCTGTTCCCCCAGCCATCCCTGCCGCAAAAGCTTGGCCCGGAGTTCCCCTACCGAGGCCATATCTTCGATCTCGATGTAGCTGAGAAAGCAGAAGCGCTTGCAGATCGGACACGTGGTGCCGAATTTGCGAGTGGACAACGCCATGGCAACGTTCTCAAGAAATCAAGTTCTGTTGTGGAAAACGATCGGGAAGATTGCGCCGCCGAGGCCGTCCTCACCGCTTCGCAAAAAGTGCGAAACCAGGGGTGCCCCGATTGCCCAACTACATAAAGCATAACAAGCGCGGCGAATTAAACACAGACTGTCTTTCAAAACTTTTCCTGGTAGGGTTGGGAAACTGAACCAACACCCGCCCAGAGGTTTTCATGATTCCAGAGGCGAAGACTGCCGTCGTGGGGCGCGCCCTGCAGGAAGCATTTGGGGTGAACGAGTTCGAAGACATACGCATGCTTACCGCGGGGCTTAGCACCGCCCTCGTCTTTCGCATCGTCGTGCGCGGATGCCCGTACCTGTTGCGCATCATTACGCGTACCGATGCGATGAATGACCCTACGCGCCAGTTCACATGCATGAAGAGTGCCGCGGCGGCAGGGCTGGCTCCTCGCGTCTGGTACACCAGCACGGAAGACAGGATCTCGATTACGGATTTTGTGGAGGCACGACCGTTTCCGAAGACCGAGGCTCTTGCTCTGTTACCCCTTACTCTCAGAACGCTGCACGCGTTGCCGCCGTTCCCCAAAATGATCCTTTACCGCGATTATTTCGAGGCGCTGGATGGATATATTCAAAAATTCCGGGCGGCCAATATCATGCCGGCAAGCGAAACCGAAGAACTTTTCCAACTCTACGCCCGCGTCCAGAGCGTTTACTCGCGTCAGGATGCGGAGATGGTATCGAGTCACAACGATCTCAAGCCGGAAAACATCCTTTTCGATGGAACCCGCGTTTGGCTTGTCGATTGGGAAGCGGCCTTTCTGAACGACCCTTACACCGATCTAGCGGTGACCGCGAATTTTGTGGTCACCAATGATGCGGATGAAGAGATTTACCTCCGTAGCTATTTCGGAGAAGCGGTTTCGGAATACAGGCTGGCACGGTTTTACCTGATGCGGCAGGCGCTTCATATGTTCTATGCCATGATCTTTCTGTTGCTGGGCTCTTCCGGCAAGCTGATCGAGCCCAATGCAGAGGCGCCCGACTTCAGGGACTTTCATGATGGCATCTGGGCTGGTGAGATTAGTTTAGCCAGCACGGAGACGAAGCTGCAGTACGGGCGGGTCCATATGAACCAGGTCTTGCGGAATATGCGTACGGTACGATTTCAGGACGCGCTCAGAATCGTCTCGAGCGCCGCCTAGCTTCGGCACCGGGGGCCGAAGATTCGGAACCCTTGAGCCTTCCGTCTGTGCCATCCTCTCGGCACACCAACGCATCAACCCGTCAGTCTGACTTTCCGCGGCTTGCGGGCGGGACGACTCCGTTCATCCGCAGATACGCAACCATTTGTCCATAGTGGTTGAAGGCGTGGGCCACGCCGAATTCGGCCAGGTGCAAGCGCGACGATTTGCGGCCTCCTTGAATATTGATTCCGGTTTGTATGTACGATATCGCACATAATTAAGTCCGAAATCAGACAGACGCGCGGATGGGGATGACGTAGCATTAGGGCAATCAATCCTATCGACAGCCCAACGAAGTGAAGTGACGGTGTGACATGGATCGGTCCTCGCAAACCGACCGCGAAAAGCTGATCAAATCCCTGAAAACGTTTCTTGCCGATGAAAGTTTGCGCGCAGGACAACGCTTTTGCCCGCTCTGTGGAGATGCGATGCAGTCCTTTAAAGCGACTCTTTGGGTTTCGGGAACCGACCGGGGATGGAACGTCCGCTTGCCCTTCTGCACTTGTCAGCAAACAAAAATCGTTACCTGAATGGGGATCAGCAGTATGCGTACGGGATTACCGGTTTCTCCAGTGAGCAAGAGCTGGAAGGAACTCTACAGAGCAGCATTATTCGAAACAGATAAAAGCAAAGTGTCAGAGCGCATAGCCCAGGCCGAGTGGGCGCTCAGCCGCGTGCGCGAGAACTGTTTCATACAGACAAGGAATTCTTCCATGAGCGCCAAGCCGTGGACGCAGCGACACAAGCTTTACAGGCGCTCCGCAGCGCGCTAACAGGCAAGAAGAGCGGTGACAGAACAGGTCGAGGCCAGGCGGCCTGAGATTAGGCCAAAATGCTCAACTGCAGGTTCTGAGGTGTTTCCGTGATTAGTCGCAACGGACGATTCGAATCTGAACAATCATGGAGGCAGTTGTATCTGGCTGCGCTGTTTGAGCTGGATCCTGACCGGCTTCCGCAGAGAATTGCAACTGCACAACAAGCCATCGGCAAACGAACCTTGGCGCTGGCCCGAGCCGGCGGCAGCCAATCAGAACAGAAAGCATTGGGGAACGCGCACCTTGCCCTGGATGAGCTGAAAAGAATCCATCAAGTCGACCGGCGTGTCGCCTGAACAGACGTTTCCTGTGCCCGAGCACGCAGTGTTGCAGGTTTTCCCGAGCCGCTCTACACCCAGCACTGCCCGGAAATTGTGAACCACCCGCGTTCAGAGCAGTTGAGCGGGGATCTTACCCAGGCCGGCTTGAAACGCTTTTCGGTTGGCGTCATTCACAGGAAGTTGCGGGGGTGACGCTCCTACGCCTCCTTGAGGGTGCAGTTTTTCGTTGCTCAATCTGGTCACGTTGTGCATCGCCTCATGCACCGCGAGTTTGGCGTACCCGATCGCTCTGAACTGCCCCAAAGACTTACCATTTTTGTCCGTTGGAAATTTGTAGAACTCCGATCCCGTCATTTTTGGGCCAGGGCGCGTGACGCCACCGTCGACGGGCGTGATCGGCGGACCAGGCATGTTCGCGGCCACGTATGAGTTGGCGATATTGTCCACGAAATGGAGGACCAGGTCCTGATCGCCGGCCTTCGGCGTCATCGCGATGGATCGTATATTCACCACCGGTGTCTCAGCGGACGACGTCAACAGATCGCTGAAGATATCGGCCAGATGCTTCTGGATCAGCGGCATGAGTTGCGGAGAATTGGTGTGATCGACGAGCGTAACAGTAATCTTAGGCATTGAGTGTCTCCTTGGTGCAATCGAAGCAAGCTGGTCCGGTAATCCTTAACAGTGGCCCGGGAAATTGCACTCTGGAAACCGAGGGGATTGCATTATATCCCCAATACAATGTGGCCTTAAAAGGGAGTCTGTCATGAAGTGGTCGCGAATGCTTCTGACGTTGGTATTGGTATTTAACTCGACAGCCTGCGTTCTGCTCAAAACGGATGAGCGAATCGATGTCGTGGTTGCCGCGACTGACCTTGACGCGGGAAGGAAAATTACCGATAAGGACATTACGATCATCGGCATGCCGGTCAGCAGACTTACGCGGGATATGCCACGAAAAAGTTCGCAAGTGGTCGGATACACAACCAAGGTGCCCATTCCCAAAGGGGAACTGATTCTCCTCTCGAAGGTGAAATGAACTGACCACGAAGAAACCTGAGGAAGACCCTCTTCTCGCGTCGCTACGTCTGCGAAAAACCGGTGAACGTTCGTCTGTCCCCATATTTCTTCCCATATTTCTTAGGTCCAGCCTGTTCACGAGTGACTGGCTATCCGTTTTTTTTCTTTGCTATCGAAACGGATAGTCCCGCCGAACACAAAACCCGTAGGTCGAGGCCACAGTTTTTGGGACAAGCAGCGACAAGTTCTTTGCCGCTGCCGTTTCCATTCAGAAGCCGAATTCACACTCTGAATTGGTTAGAGAAATGCTTGTTGTTTCCCAACGAGTGGTAACCATTCAGGGCCAACGAAAGTAAATCCCGATTCGGGAAACACCAAAAAATCAAAATCTCGATTCCTTTGAAGGGGGGATCACTATGAAGACTCTTACGATTCGGGCTCTTTTGTTCGGGATGGCGCTCGCGGTAGCCGCGGCGCTGGAGCCGCCGGCCGCCTCGGCGGCCTCCCCGAACTTATTCGCCACGGTGGCGGCGAACGGCACGTTGGTGAACGGCAACGGCGTCTCCTCCGTCACCCACACCGTCGGCACCGGGCAGTACGAGGTGACCTTCACCTCAGTTGTGAGCAGCTGCGCCTACGTCTCGACCACGCACCACGCCTTCTCGCAGGCCATTCAGAGCTTCACCGCCGGCGGCCACCTGAGCACCAGCGGCGTGTACGTGGAGGTCAAGAACCAAGGCGGCGGCCTGATGGACGGGCCCTTTGACCTCGCCGTCGCCTGCAACCTCACGGGTTGGGATTTCGCCGTCGTCGGCTACACCGCCAACCTGGTCCGCTCATCGCCTGGTGCAACGCTGACCCACCTGGGCGTCGGCCGATACGATGTCACCTTCACCGCCACAGTCGGGGGGTGCGCTTACCTCGCCACCGTCGGTGACCCCGGCAACGCCCTCGTCTTCAATCCGAATGGTGTCTACACAGGTAGCGGCCCCACCGCCAACGCCGTCTACATCGAGACCAAGAACCTGGGCGGCGGCCTCTCAGATGGGATCCCGTTCCATCTGGCGGTCGTCTGCCCCAATGCTAAAAGCACCAAGCCCCTGGTCGTCATGGCCAACGGCTTGGCCCAGCGCGGCGCCGGCTTGACCAGCTCTTTCGACCTCTCAACCGGCAACTACGTCTTTGTCACAAACCAGAGCTTGGCCGCCTGCACGATGATTGGCACGCGCGGCTCTGTCGACAAGAGCGTTCCCTTCAGCCCGGCCACGGTTGAGATCACGGCCGGCCCGGTTTCCAACAGCAGCGGAATCCAGGTCCGAAATCTGCTCTTCTTCGGCGGCGGTCTCATCAACCAGGCGTTCCACGCCGCGGCGATCTGCTAACGCTTGCTCCTTTCGCGGTGCTCGAGGCTCCCGCCCCGGGCACCGTCGTTTTTACTTTGAACGCGAGTGACGGTTCTAGAACTAGGATTTCCGCAGGACGTGTTTGAATAGACTGCACCGCACACCGCGAGTTTCATCCCCACTCAAGCCAAAAGACGGCTTGATTGGGCCACCTGGACTGAACCCCAAAACTGAGACAGGAGATTAAGGGGCCAATTACATGGAATGGAGGAGAGCAATGTTTGTGCCCCGACAACAGTATCCCCGCGAATTGAAAATCGCAACGATGCGCGAGCTGGACTCTGGAAAGAGCGTAGGGGAGGTGGCGCGCACCTACCAAGTAAGTCCGAAACGGCTGGAGACCTGGCGAGGTGAGTGGCGCGCTCGAGGGGAACAGCTGGCGTTTCCTGGTCATGCAGCACAATCCCAAGCGAAAGTGGATGGGCAGCGAATCTCCGAGCTGGAACGCAAAATCGGACAACAGGCGATGGCGATCGACTTTTTAAAAAAAGTCTTGCGGCGTTTCAGGGAGCAAGCCCTGCCCATCGTCGCCAACGGCGGCGTCGGATCTACGAAGAAATCGGGGAAGCGGGGAAAGCGGAGGCCGCAGTGAACCGGCTCTGCCAGGCGGCCGGAGTCAGTCGGGCCGGGTACTACCGTTTTCGGCGGCGTCATGAATCCAAGCCAGCGGACATGACTCTGCGGAACCAGCTGCAGCACATTGCGCTACGCTGGCCAGCGTACGGCTATCGCCGCGTGCATGCCGAACTGATCCGCCAGGGCTGGAAGATCAATCACCAACGTGTTCTCGGTCTGATGCGTAGTGACAACTTGCTGTGTGTGCGGCGGCGGAAGTTCCTCTTCACCACGGACTCGCGCCACGGTTTGCCGATCATATCCCAACCTAGTCGAGGGCCTGGTCGTCACCAGCATCGACCAGTTGTGGGTACCAGAGTGTTCCACAATTCCCCTAAAGGTGATTTCAAGACTGGCTGTCTTCTCAGCGCTTTCTTCGCAGCATGTCTGTAAACGCGGGATGGGGTCGTTGGGTCGAGATGCGGTCTTGGTCGAAGACAAGTTCAGCAGCTACCTTTACACAAAGCATCCCGAAGCCAAATCCTTAGCTCCCGATGGAACCCCTTGCACGTGCGAAACGAGAGGATTGTTGCAAGCATCTTACGTAATAGCGGCTTCGCGTCGATATGTGGGAAAGGAAACTGACCGAAGGTGGGAACAAGGCGAAGACTTGAGTCTTGTTGAATTTAAACCCGTCGAGTACCAGGGCTCGAAACAGGTAGTGGCGAGCGACGAGATCAGGCAACAGATTCTCAAGATAGGAATTCGCAAAGTAGAGTGCGAAACGAAGGTAAGCCATCACACAATTGACAGAATCTTGAAAGGAGCGAACGTTCGCCGCAGAACGCTAGCCAAACTCGTCAAGCAGATCTCACTCCCGTCGGAGAGTGTCAGCAGGGTCCAGTAGCGAAGCGAGGCGCGCTGGTATAGCAATTGCCAGCAGTGCTGGCAGCAATAGCAGCAAGGCTGAGCCGACTAAGACCGAGGTAGATGTGGAATGCACTCCGTAAAATCTCGAACGAAACGCGTAGCCTGTGGCGATAGCACAAGCCAGTCCCAGTAAGGTGCCTGCGAGCAGCCATCGACCATGCTCATAAACGAATAGCTTGACGATCTTCTCGCGCGAGGAACCAAGAGCCAACCGTATTCCGATCTCTTTTACACGGAGTGAGACCTCGTAAGCGAGCAAGCCATACGTTCCAAGTATTGAAAGGAACAACGCCAGCGCGCCGAATGAAATTAGCACCTGCATCAAGAACACACGTTCAGAGACTTCGTTTGACATTTCTTCAGACATAGTCTCGAAATCGGAGATATCAGCTTCCGGAAACTGAACTTTGAGCTTCTTTCTTGCTGAGTTCTTAAGCAGCGCAGGGTCGCCACTCACCTTGATCACGAATCTGGCGAGGCCGCTTGGGTTCTCTGCGCGCGGAATGTAAAGATCCGGTCCGGGTGTCGAGACCAGATCGTAATTACGAACATTTCCCACCACACCCACGATTCTTGCCCAGCTTTGCCCACCTGGAGTGCGAATTTCGCCACTGTGAACGCGATGTCCGAGAGCGGTCTGTCCCGGCCACTCTCTCTCCGCCAAAGCTTCGTTGACGATCGCGACATGGCTGCGCCCATCGTCCGCGTCATTAAAGTCCCGGCCTTCCAATAGCGTCTGCCCGATGGTGGAAAAATAGCCGGGGCTGATGGCGTAGGAATTTGGATTGATGTTGACCTGTTGTTTGCACTGTTCCGGGTGTAGATCGGAACAGAAGTCGTATCGGTTAACCGAGTGTCCCAACGGTGCATGGTCCGTTCGAGCCACTGAGACAACACCTGGAAGGTGCCGCAAACTGGCCGCTACCTCGCTCAACTTCTCTTCAGCTCCCGGAGCCTCCGCTTTCGTAAGATGGTTGGAACCGACTTCAGCACGCAGCATCAATAGATGATCCGGCGCGAAACCCAGCGGTTGATGCAATAGAAGATAAACACCGCCGATCAGCCATCCCGCACAGGCGACTAACACAACAGTCAAAGTGAGTTGGGCAACAACAAGAGAGCGCCGGACTACTCGCAGATTATGTCCGGCAGAACTTCGACCCACACCTTGTAAATCGTAGACCAGTCCAGGTCGCAGCGTTCTCCAAGCTGGCAGAAGAGTGAGGAAAAAAGTGATGCTGCCGCAGACTGCGATAACGAAGACCACGACCATTGGCCGCAGAGAGGCGTGAGCAAGCCGGGGGAGCTGAAGTACGTCCGAATTCTTGAGCACGTGCAGAACAATGAGCGTCACTCCAATGCCGCCTGCCGCGCCAACGCCGACGAGTAAGGCGCTTTCCACCGTTAGCTGCCTCAATAGTTGGCTGAAGCTGGCTCCGAGTGTTGCTCTCGTAGCGAACTCGCTTCGGCGGCGAGTATTACGCGCAAGCAACAAGCTGGCCAGATTACTGCAGGCGATCATCAGCAACAACCCGCACGCGCCAAAAGTCATGAGAAGCGCGGGTCTTGTTTCGGCACCCACGAGCAGTTCAATGTAGGTAAAAACCAAAGGAGGCTTCGAAAAAGCTGATCGATAATCGCTGTAGTAGTTGGGGTAATCCTTTCGCAGTGTCCGATCCACGCGCGCCAGATCAGCGTTTGCTTGCGCTACCGTGGCTCCGGGTCGCAGTCGTCCGATCACTTCAAAACTCATATCGCCTCGTGAATTCGGACGTTCCTGGGTGTCGCAGCCGACTTGAACAAAAACCTCAGGACGATTCAACGAATACGAGCCTTCAATTGTCTGATCTGCTGCGAGAACCCCTGAGATCTCATAGTCCCTTCCGTCCAGGTTTAGCATCCTTCTTCCAAGCGTGGGACTGGCACCCAGTCGCTTCCAATAAGCAGAGCTAACAATCACCTGCGAAGCGCAATCTTGCTCATTCCCCGTAATGGGCCAAGGAGTCCCCAGCGCAAATCGAGTTCCTAAGGTGGAGAAGAAACCTTGCGTTACCGCGAGAATGAGACTTGCGGGTGGGCCACCCGTTGGATTCTGTGCAGGCGACCATTCTCGATACGCGGCGAGACTGCTGAATGTAGTTGAACGGGACTGATAGTCCTGCATCGTTGCAATAGCGACAACACGGTCGGGCTGAGAGACAACAGCCACAAGGCGATCCGGTTGCGCAAAGGGCAAGGGTTCCAACAGGACAGCATCAAGAACCGCAAATATCGCAGTTGACGCCCCAATGCCCAGTGCAAGGGTGAGGATCGCGGTGGCGGCAAAGCCTGGACTCTCGCGAAGCTTTCGCAGGGCATAGCGAAGATCGAGTAACATGCGAAACTCTCGATTCGTTGCAATAGTCTACATCCAAAATCATGTCTCCACAGGTTTCCACTTCGCAGTCTAGCTACAACCATGGCAGGAGTTTCTTCAAAGCGAGGTGTGGTCCCACACCTGGCATCTGAAGCTGGAGCCTCTTCGAGAGCAGATCAGGTCAGCGTGCTCTCATTCAAAACGCAAGGCGCTGGCTGGGTCGAGATTAGATGCTCTCTGTGCGGGAATGAACGTGGCGATCGCAATTATGAGTTCCAAAATCATAGGGGCGGCAACAAACACTGCCGCATCATGAGACGACACACCATAGAGAAGCGTGGCCAACAATCGCGCAAGAAAGAAAGCGGCACAGACTCCAGAGATGACACCCAGTGTCCCCTTCACCAGGCCTTCCCATAGGATCATGTTCCGAACACTCATTCGATCCGCTCCCAAGGCCATACGGACACCAACCTCATGAGTCCGCTGTGCGACTGAATATGCCGTCACTCCATAGACCCCAATAGCAGCAAGCAGCAGCGCCGTAGCCGCGAAGATTGACAGCAGCAGCATATTGAAGTTCTGTGTCGCAATTGATCCTGCGAGCAAGTCATCCATGGTCTGCACATTGCCCACGGGTCTGCCCCCGCTTGCTGAATGCAGTTTCTCCGAAATAGCTGGGATGAATTGGTGCGGCTCCATATCTGTACGAACCATCCACCATATGGGACCGAACTGGGACATGAGATCGACGATTCCATCCGGCGTCTGCGCATCGGGGATCGCCATCGTCGGTTCTGGAACATGAGCCAGATCATCGTCATGTGTGTCGGCAAAGACACCAATGATGGTCCGAGGCTTGTCTTCGAACTTAGGTCCTAGGCCTCTGCCGATCACGATCTGTTGGCCTAGTGCATCCTTTTGTGGCCAGTAACGCTTCGCCATTGTTGTGTTGACCATGACGACAGGAGGTGAATTTGAATTATCTTGAACGTCGAAACTTCTACCGCGAAGAATGGGGATCTTGAGAACCTGTAGATAGCCGGGGGACGCCGCAATCCATTCGCCATCGCCAGAAATTGCTGGTGTGCCAGACAGGGATGTAAACGGAAGGCCCATTCGGCTTGCGAATGGCGGACTGAAAGTGGCTGCAGCAGCTCTCACGCCTGGAATCTCGGTCAACTCCTGGCACCCATCACGAACCATCGCAGCCAAACCCCCACCCGTTCCGGTGTTCCCGCCACGCGTGGACATGGTCATCATGAGGAGATTGTGGTGATCAAAGCCAGGGTCTACACGGTTCAGCAGAACGAACGTGCGTCCGAGCAGAGACGCCCCAACGAGCAGAACCAGCGAAAGGGCCACCTCGCTGATTATCGATACGGAGTGCAACCATCTACTACGCGCGCCAAGCCCGTGACGGCCGCTCGATTCGTGCAGTGAGTCAACGAGCCTTCCCCGGAGCACTCGCGTCGCTGGGAGGACCCCGAAGATGAGTCCTGTTGCGATCGAGAGCCCCACTGCGAACGCCATCACACGCCAGTCGAGCCCGATTGTCGCATCGGTTCCTGAAATGCGCGGAATGTTTCCCGGTGTCTTCAGCAGCAGATGGACGCCAACAAGTCCCGCAATAACACCGACGATACAGCCGAAGAAGCTTAGTACCAGGCTTTCGACGATTAACTGCCGAACGATCCGGCCAGCACGTGCACCAATTGCAGCACGAACCGCGAATTCGCGCTTGCGGACTGTCGCTCGAACCAATAGCAGGTTTGCGAGATTCGCGTACGCGATCAGCAGAACCAAACCAACCGCTCCTTGCAGCGTCAGCAGCGAGGAACGAATATCGCCGACCATTGCGTCATTCAGGAGTCGAAGCTGGAAGCGGTAATCAGGATCGGGGAGTTCAGAGAGACGCCTGGCAGACTGCGAAACTGCATCCAGCTGGGCATTCGCCTGATCCAATGTCACTCCCGGTTTGAGACGGCCTGCTACCGCGAACGAATGGAACTGGTCTGTGCTGTTGAGGTCGAATTGAAATGGAATCCAGAGCTGAGCTTCGGGCTCAGAGTTGAAACTTTCCCCGGTGACGCCAGTTACTGTATACGACTCTTTGTTGAGCGAAATCGCCGCACCAATGATGTGCTCGTCTCCGCCGAATCTGCGCCTCCAAAGACGGTAGCTAAGAACGACGACCTTGGGACCATTCTTGAGATTGTCGGCTTGGCTAAAAGTGCGACCGAGCAGGACCGGGGCTCCGAACAGGCGGAAGTAATTCGATGTGACGTGGAGGCCATGGACTTGTTCAGGGGTTCCGGATGTAAAGCCCATCTCGGCCTGGTCGAAGTCATATGCGGCAATCTCCTGCACCGAATCCACTCGCTCTAGCCAAAATCGTAGGTCAGGAATGGAGGCTCCCGGTGCCGATCCTTCGGATGAAGACAGAAAGAACTGCACGATGTGGGAGGGATCGGGATAGTTGAGGGGACGAACGAGGACAGCGTTGACGACGGAAAAAACCGCAGTATTTGAGCCGATCCCTAGCGCTAGCGTGGCGACAGCACAGAGTGTGAAGCCAGGAGCACTCCCCATTGAGCGGAAGGCGTACAGAAGGTCTTGACCAACGTGTGACAGCCGAAGGAACGCGCACACACCGCGAATTGTGGCAGGCAGATCCATAGGCCTCCGCTCTCAGTAATACTTCAACGACAAAACGATCCTAACGTCTTTAAACGACACCGTTCTCCCGCTGAAAGTTCCCGAACAATTTGCGGTTCTTCAAGACTGAGGAATGCACTTTTTCATGATCTTGGCTAGAGTTTTGCGGCGAACGTGTTCGCCTCTCAATATCCTGTTGATTGTGTGATGACTCACGCGACTTTGCCGCTCAAGGTTGCGTATTCCGATTTTGATAATCTGTTCCTTGATTTCTTCGTGCGCCACTGCCTTTTTCGAGCCTTGGCATGAGTTTTCTGAGGCATGGGGAATCTATCGATCCGATGAACTTTTATGCCACTGGGAGCAAGCATCTGGCTCACTCCCAGTGCTCATCGGCCTCGATGAGTTCCAGCCGGCTATTCCTCGGCAGGTTGCTCTCCAGCAGAGCCTGCCTCCGCTTCGCCGACCGCGAACGATTCTCCAAAACAAAACCTCGCCGTACAATGATCTTTCAGCGAACGGCAACAACCCCCTTAACTCCGTGTCTCAGTACAAGGGTGCACTCCAGTTTCGCCGTTCCTTCCTTCCACCCCTTTCGCCGTTTGACGGGGAGAAGGGAAAGAGATGGTCCCAGAGCGCCCCCCCTCTGTGAAAATCATGTTTGGACTGGGACGGTGATCAACTCAGCTCTGCTCATCCTCCAGATCAGATCATTCATGTCCCTGATCAGCTTCTCCCGTCAAACGAGGACGGACCCCAGGTCACAGCGAGGTAAACCAAGGAGCCAACTAGACAAAAGTCGGTTGGGTTTGGACAATTGGATAATGGCAGCATGTGCTCACATTGAAGGGACAGCCTTAGAGCGAGTCTCAGTGGATGTGGAGAAGTGTCGCAATCTAGCTGATCTGATTCGCGCGAGACAGATCCCATCGGATCACGAAGACAGCAACTTAATCGGAATGAGTCCGCGGCAGATCGGTAATTTTTATCTTCTGCTCGTCGCGATTTGCCACCAAACATCTCCAGTTGGGAGACCACCTTTAGAAGGAATGTTGGGGAAGAGGCATCTCCGCGGGTGGGATTACCTCTCTGCCAAACTCGAAGCAGCCGTCCACGACGATGAAGAAATTCTGACACCGCACTACTGGAGAGATATCACAGCGGATAAGCTCAGACAGTTGTTTCGAGATGAGACCTTCGGTGATGGCCTGAGTGACATTTCAGGACGTGCGCTCCTGATCGCAGACTTAGGCAAAAAGATGTTGAAGCGCGGGTGGGAATGGGCGGATCAACTGCATGCCGACGCGAAAGGCTATGTCGCGGGTGGTGCAAACAATCTTGTTCGTTTGCTTTCTTACTTCCGTGCTTACGATGATCCGGTGCACTCGCAAAGCCAAACAGGTCGATTTGCTTCCCTGCATCGAAATTGACCTTCTCAATCTTCAAGATCGACCCCGGCACTTTTGTTCGGTCATAACAATTTAGCGATTCGAACCGACCCGCAATTTCTTCAACATCTTTCCAAGAAAGCGCTTTGATTGTCGGGTCCATTTGGGCATGCGACCGACCCGCCATTTCTCGACGCAACGATGCACATGGAATCGGTATCGCAAAACAGATAATGCCCACCTTTGTCAGTGATGCAGCGTTCGAGCATCGCCAACAACAAATGCGCTCCCCCGGTAATCAAGGATGCGATTGGAGGGAAGTACCATTCACTCGGCTTTTCAATCGTGTCAACGTCCGAATTGCATCTTTCAAGGACTTGAGAGACTTTGGGTGTACCGGGAGACCTCGTCGTGCTCGCACCATCATGTGCCGACTCAATCCCGTAGTGTCCGAAAAATCGATCGTTCTGTCCTGGGCGGTCCTAAAGTGGTCCGTGCATCCGACCGATAGGGAGATGTATCCATGTTCGGTTGTCGATCAATTCCCCGGCTGGATAGTCCACCGGCAGTCCCGACTGGATTGTAGCGAGTTTAGGTACGACGGTGCATCGGACACCACCTGTCCCGGTCAAAGGTCGGAGTGATTCTCAGGCAGCCTTGCGGCCGTAGTAGTTCAGCAGCCCGCCCAGACGTTCCCGCCGATGCACTTCGCCTTCGTCGCCCGCATGCTCAGGCTCGGGACAGATCAGTGCATTGGCCAAACCTTGGTGGTTGCGCTCGCTATGGTAATGCGCCATGAAGAGTCGCACCTCGCTGGGGGAAGGCTATCTCTCCCTCGTGTCCTCGCAGCCCAATCAAATCACCCGCCGCGGTTCCTTAAACTTAAACAGGCATTCGCCCCGCAGTTACGCCCGGTTCCACTGGCTTACCCCAACTCCGGAGCTTTTTACGCTTTTTCCATTGACAATTGAATGTGAGGGGTATAGTTTACTGCCGCTCTGACCGAAGCGCCACTGTCCCCCTTCCCGGCGTACGGCTCAGGTAGTAAGTCGGCTCCGAACCCTTTTGGCCCAGGTAATGTAAGCAAATCGCAGGAGGAATGTGTACATCATTCTTCTTCTTGCAAGGCGCTTGGGCGGTGACCCGTAAGAAGAATTGTGTTTGCCGGCACACTTCCGACGTATCGCGGCACCCGCCGGAAAATGAACGAGCGATGATGGCCGTGACACCATACCATGCGTATGCGTGGTCGTACGGCGCGTAAAGACAGAGGTCGTTGAGCAGCAGACAAGCTGGAAACTAAAGGAGAAAACATGAAGAGCTTCTGTGGTCGAAGACTGTCAATTCTAGCAGGCGCCGTGCTAACCCCCTCGTTGTTTGCGACGTTGGCACAGGCACAGAACCCCTCTGACGAACGGCCGCCGGCGGCTCCTAGGGGGGCACAGGTCTATTATGTCGGCCCAATGGCAGGCTCGAGAAACCGGGCGAACGGTAGGGTGAACCCAACATCGAGCCAAGATTCCGTTACGCGTGACATCAGATCGACCCCAGGCGGGTCCGGAACGGCACCGCGAGTGGAGGCGTTCGACAGCCATGGAGGAGGCCGAACGCTCCCGTTGTGGACATTCCGGGCGCCCTCGTCGAGAGATGGCAGCTCCTATCCCGGCGCGATGGTGGGTACAAACCCGTTCGGAAATCCGGCAACGACGAAAGTGCGGACCGTAGTGATACCGCTACTCATTAAAACGAAGACGGTGGGAACAAAGGTGGACCCGACGACGGGAGCGATCACGACGCAACCAGGGAACACAACTTTTGATCCAAGCGCCGCGGACAATGTGTGCCTGAGTGCACCGAATAACGTGCCAGTAACTCTGGTCAAGGAGTCGCCCATGTTTACGCCGACGGCGTTCACGTTTGGCGGGACCCACGTGGGAACGACCCAATATAGCGATGCCTTTCAGCGAGCTAACTTCTGGAAGGCACTCGGAGAGGACCGCGATGAGTATCACGTATTGCTGAGCCCGGTTGAATTCTTGCCGGCGGTCGAACTGGATCCACCGGACGTGTATGGATTGGCCCTAACCGATGGTACGGTGCTTGAACCTTTGCTGGGAACGACCGCCCCTTTCTGCGCTCCCCTGGGCGTCGTCGACATTAATTGGTTTGACACGACTTTGACGTCGAAGGTGATTCCGGAGTTGAAAGAAAAGGGAGTGCTGAACTCGGGAACGTTCCCTGTGTTTATGGTGTACAACTTATTTTGGGCGGCACCGGTGAACAACTTTTTCAGCTGCTGCATTGGCGGCTACCATGGGACTACCGGGTTCCCGATCCCGACTCAGACCTATTCACCGGCAGACTTCGATATGACGGGTGTGTTTGGGGACTTTTGGCCGGACACGGCTATATTGTCACATGAGATTAACGAATGGATGAACGACCCGATGGTCTCCAACCCGACTCCCCCGTGGGGAAACATTGGCCAGACGACGGGGTTTTGCCAGGCAAACCTGGAGGTAGGCGACCCGCTAACGGGAACAAAACTGGCACCGATCACGATGCCTAATGGGTTCACGTATCATCTGCAAGAACTGGCGTTTTTCTCGTGGTTCTTCGGCGCGCCTTCCGTTGCGGTGAACGGGTGGTATTCCGACAACAACACGTTCACTACGGATGCGGGAGCGCCTTGCCATTGAGGAGTACGCGGCCGAGAGGTGGCACCCCACACTTGCCCATAAGACTATTGGAGGAGCAGTAGGGAATCAGAATCACTGCAGTCCGAGCCTCGAAAACCAATCCGTTACACTCGAACCCCCGCCAAGGGTTTGAGTGAAATGGGATCTTAAGCCAACTTGCGCTAGCTGGAAACCCCGTAGTGCCCAGAAAGCGGTATGCCTCGCACGATTCGCGACATGCGGCCAACATTGTGGTTTCACCGTCCTAGACATTACTGTTCGGTGCAGTGCCATCGAATGAGAACTTCTCGACGATCAAAAAAACCGCGGTGCAACTCTTGATCGCTGTGTGTGACAACCGTACACATGGCGAACTGACTTGAGTGGTGATCGATGCTCTGGCTTGCTATCTGAGTATCAATATGACATCTACACTTGAGTACCCGCTTCGGTGCGGGCACGTTGGTAACCGCCTGCCATCTTCTGATCTCCACATCAGGTGCCGCAGCGCGTTTGCGGTTTTCGAGAGGCTGATCCGAGCTTCCGGCGTTCTTTGATTCGGGATGCTTTGAGTTGATAAACACGTGGTTTCTTGCCACAAAACCGATCGTGACCATAATGCAGAAGATTGAGATTGCGAGAAACCCGCTGCGCTCTGGCCTTTTGGGCGGCCACTGCGGTGGTTGCACTAACTCAAACATGGGTCAATCAGTGATTCAGGTTCGTGTGATGCCGCGCACTCTCCACGACGTCGCGAATCGCGGAAATCACAAGATCGGGACGGTCAACCATGACATAGTGACCGCTGTTATCCGCTAGAACTTCCTTGCTATTGGTCGAAAGAGCAAGAAGCGATTTCTGTAGATCCTCGTAACCCGGTATGGAAGCAGCCGTCCTGAGAACAATGAGAGGCTTGTCGGAAAACGGAACGGCCTTGTTCCGGGATGCTTTTTCCACGTCCGAGAAACACTCAGGTGCCATTTGAACATTTCTCTGCATAGTCTTCGAGAACCCAGGCAACGAGTTGGCCCACACATGGAGCTGGTAATCGACCGCGGGCAATTTCTCAAATCCTCGGTTAGGGTCGGGCGCTCCGGCTGGAACATGACCGGATCCTTCCCATTCCAGAGGGCCAGCGCGAAACAGAGGTGCTGTTTGTCATCGGCGATGCCGGCGATGCCGTCCTCACCCCAGCGGTAAGCGCGCGAGCGGGCTTGATCGGGGGTGAAGAAATTCCAAGCGTCACCTCCTTCGCTATAGTCCTCGCGCACAGTTCCCCACTGTCGCTCACTGAGGTAAGGCCCCCACTTCCTCCAGTTGGATGTGCCCTTGCGCGTTTCCTGAAGGCGAGACTCTTCTTTCGTCATTGGCGGACTCCTTATGCTGAAGCTTTCCAGTCAATTCCTTTATTGAACACACTCCCCCACAACGCTAATCCCCTGGTTTCGGCCCGGGTAACTGTCAGTAGACACAGTCGCAGGCTCTAGCACGGCACACAAAGAAAAGCGACTGGTCGCAAAAACTAGTTCGGTCTCTAGGGATGATCTGATCTGAGATGAGCGCAGCTCCGCCCCAACTCAACATCCACCCATCTCCCACTCAGCGCCCCCGCGTCGCACCGCACCCCGACAACAAAACAACGACGATCCTGGTTGAGCTGGGGATGAGTTGATCTGAAGTTGAGCCGAGCTGAGTTGGACCAGTCCGAGTCCAAACCTGATTTTTCACAGGGGGGCGCTCTGGGACCATCTCTTTCCCTTCTCCCCTTTCGCCGTTTGACGCCTTCCCCCGGTCTCTTTACACTCAAGATTAACGGCGTGTAAATGGGCCCAGTGCGGGCGCGAACGGATCGCAGAAGAGCGCGATGCCGGGCCTGCAGATTTCAGACGTAGAACACGCGCCGAGAAGGAAATTGTGAGTCCTACTGAAACTACCGAAACTAAGCAAGACGGCGTGAAACGCGAGATTTCGGTCGAAATCCCTGCCGAGGAAGTCACCCGCGAAACTGAAACTCTGATCGCGAAGTATCAGAAGGTGGCGCGCCTGCCCGGGTTCCGCGCCGGACACGTGCCGGCCTCGATCATCCGGCAGCGCTTTAAAGAAGACCTGAAGAGCGATGTGGTCGAGGCGTTGGTCCCGCGCTACTTCCGCAAAGAAGCCGAAAAGCTTGGCATCGTGCCCGTGTCGCAGCCGCGCGTCACCGACCTGCACATTCACGACGGCGAGCCGCTGCGCTTTAAGGCCAGCTTCGAAATCATGCCCGAGATCAAGGTCGAGGGCTACAAGGATCTGCGCGCCGACCATCCGCAGATTGAGGTCAAGGACGAGGAAGTCGCGGACGCGCTGAACAACGTCCGCGAGCAGCACGCGACGTTCACCACGATTGAGGGCAGCCCGCTCGGCGAGGGCGACTTTGCCCAGGCATCCATGAACGGGCGTCCGAAAGACGCGGGCGACAAGACTCAGCCCGTCCACATGGATGAAGTGCTGATCGAAATCGGCGGCAAGAATACCGTGCCCGAATTCTCGGCGAACCTGCGCGGCGCCAATGCCGGAGAGACCCGCGAGTTTGAAGTCGTATATACCGAAGACATTAATGACAAACGGCTTGCGGGAAAGACCTTCATCTACACCGTGAAGATTCAGGCGGTCAAGCAGAAGAGCTTGCCCGAGCTGAATGATGACTTCGCGAAGGAGCTTGGCGACTTCACTGAGCTCGATCAGGTGCGCAAACAGATTCGCGAGAATATGTTGGCTGAGCGCAAGCACACTGCTGAGCGCGAGGCCAAAGACAAGCTCGTTGCCGAACTGGTCAAGCGCAACGACTTCGAAGTTCCCGAGTCGCTGGTCGACCGCCAGATCGATCTCCGCCTAGAACGTGGCCTTCGCGCCCTCGCAGCCCAGGGCATGAAGATGGAAGACATGAAGAAGATGGACCTGCCGCGGCTGCGCGCGGGGCAAAGAGATCAGGCGGTGCAGGATGTGAAGTCGTCGTTGTTACTGGAACGCATTGCGGAGATGGAAAAAATTGACGTCGGCGATGACGAGGTGAATCACGAACTCGAGGCACTGGCGCATCAGTCGAAACAGACTCCGGAAGCGGTCCGCACTCGTTTGACACAGGATGGGGGCCTCGATAGAATCCGGAACAGAATCCGCAGCGAAAAGACCCTCGAATTTCTGTATCATCAGTCTGCGTAGTCCCGAGACGCAGGCCTTATCGAATCCTCCCCATTCCAGCAAGACGATAGGTTGGGGCGGAGTGTGGCAGGTGAACGTGAAACCGAACGATCCTCACATGATGCTGGTACCGATGGTCATCGAGCAGACCGGGCGAGGCGAACGCGCCTACGACATCTATTCCCGGCTGCTCCGCGACAACATCATCTTCATTGGCACGCCGATTGACGACAACATCGCCAACCTGGTGATCGCCCAGATGTTGTTTCTGGCTCAGGAAGATCCGGAGAAAGACATACAGCTCTACATCAACTCTCCGGGCGGTTCGATCACGGCCGGCATGGCGATTTACGACACCATGCAATACGTGAAAAACGATGTGATGACATTGTGTGTTGGCCAGGCGGCATCTATGGCCGCGTTACTTTTGGCATCAGGCGAACCCAAAAAGAGATTGGCACTTCCGAATTCGCGGATTCTAATACATCAGCCGTCCATGGGCGGCTTGTCGGGCCAAGCTACTGATATTGATATTCATGCGCGCGAGATACTGCGTATGCGTGAGATCACAAACCAGTTGCTTTCCAAGCACAGCGGCCAAAAGCTCGACAAGGTAGAAAAAGATGTAGAGCGCGACTTCATTATGAACGCGCAACAGGCTAAGGAATACGGAATCATAGACGATATCATCTATAAGACGGCAAAAGCGGTATGATCGGCCTTCGCTTGTAGGGATCAGCGGTCAGGGGTCAGCGGCGGGGGCCAGGATGGAACGAAGAGTGATTTCTAGCCCCTAGTCCTCGACCCCTGATTAAAGGAGTAAAGCCGAGTGAAAAATAAGTCGGGAACCGAAGAGATACTACGCTGTTCGTTCTGCCATAAATCGCAGGACGCTGTAGCTAAACTGATCTCCTCGCCCAGCGATTATCCGCGCGCCTATATCTGCGACGAGTGTGTTGCAGTTTGCAATTCCATCCTCGAAGACGACCGCACCGCTACCCCTCCCAGCACGACGCCCAATCAACTGCCCAAGCCCCAGGAAGTAAAAACGTTTCTGGATGAATACGTCATCGGGCAGGAGCAAACCAAGAAGAAGCTGGCGGTCGCGGTCTATAACCATTACAAGCGCATCTTTATGAATCGCCAGAAGGCCGGCGATGGGATTGAGCTCTCGAAGTCGAACATCATGCTGATCGGCCCGACGGGCACCGGCAAGACTCTGCTCGCCCAGACGCTGGCCCGCATGCTCGATGTGCCGTTCGCGATTGTCGACGCCACGACTCTGACTGAGGCTGGTTACGTCGGCGAAGACGTCGAGAACATCATCCTGAAGCTGCTACAGGCTGCCGACGGCGATGTGAGCCGCACGCAGACCGGCATCATCTATATCGATGAGGTCGACAAGATCGGCCGCAAGGACGAGAATCCCTCGATCACCCGCGACGTTTCCGGCGAGGGTGTGCAGCAGGCTCTGCTGAAGATTCTGGAAGGGACGATCGCCAACGTTCCTCCGCAGGGCGGGCGCAAGCATCCGCACCAGGAATTCACGCCGGTCGACACGACAAACATTCTTTTCATCTGCGGCGGGGCTTTTGTCGGACTCGACAAGATCATCTCTCGCAGGATCGGCAAGAAATCACTCGGCTTCCGCAGTGGCGAAGACGCCGAAAAAGAGGATGCGTTCACTTCCAAGAAGAAGTCTCAGGAACTCTTGCAGGAAGTTCAGCCGGAAGACCTTATCAAGTTCGGGCTCATCCCTGAATTCGTGGGCCGCCTGCCCGTAGTGGGCATGCTGGAAGACTTGGATGAATATGCGCTGATCGAGATCCTGACGAGGCCCAAAAATGCCATCGTCAAGCAGTACCAGCGGCTGTTTGAGTTCGAGAATGTTCGCCTAAAGTTCGCCGATGAGGCGTTGCGGGCGATCGCCCGGCAGGCTATGGCGCGCAAGGTGGGCGCCCGCGGGCTGCGCATGATCCTCGAAGAGCTCATGCTCGACTTGATGTTTAACCTCCCAAGCCAGAAGAAGTTAAAGGAATTCGAAGTGACCCGCGAGATGGTGGAAAAGCGCACCGCCTCGTTCGCGACCGTGATGGAAAAAGCGGGATAATTCGCAGAACCTTTTAACCACAAAGGACACGAAGGTACACGAAGAAATGCGAGATTTTCCTTCGTGAACCTTAGCGTCCTTGGTGGTTGTTGCTTTTGATACACCTGCTAGTCTGAGAACCTTACAACGTAAATGCCATTTCCCACGACCCTAGGCTCAGGGTAAAATCCCAATAGAGTGTTTGTTTGGCCGGCGCCCCAGGAGAATCAGTGACTACATCGAAGGAAAAGTACGAATCCAAAAAGCTGCCCATGATGCCCATTCGGGATGTGGTCATTTTCCCGTTCATGATGACCCCGTTCGTGGTGGGCCGCGAATCGAGCGTACACGCTCTGGAAGAAGCACTGGCAGCGGATAAGAAGATTTTCCTGGCGACGCAGCACGACGCCTCCATTGACGAACCCAAGTCCAACGAGATCTACCAGGTCGGCACCATCGTCAACATCGTGCAAAGCCTGAAGCTGCCTGACGGTAACATCAAAGTTCTGGTGGAAGGCATCGAGCGCGGCAAGATCCTGCAGGTCACCGATACCGACGGCTACATGCAGGCCACGGTGCGCGTCGCACGTTTCGCCACCGAAACCAATCCGGCCATCGAAGCCAGCATGCAGCGCGTCACGTCGTTGTTCGAGCAGTACGTAAAGCTTTGTCAGGCTCTTAATTACGAGACGATGATCTCGGCCGTGAGGATGGAAGATCCGGCCAAGCTCACGGATGTAATTTCCGCCAACCTGCAGCTTTCGATCGAAGAGAAGCAGGAGCTGCTGGAAATCTTCGACCCGGCGGAACGGCTGACTCGCATTGCCGACGTGCTCGACATTGAAATCGAAAAGCTCAACGTCGATCGCACCATCCAGTCGCGAGTGAAGCGCCAGATGGAGAAGGCGCAAAAAGAGTACTACCTCAATGAAAAGATCAAGGCCATACAGAAGGAATTGGGCCGTGGCGAGAAGAGTGAATTCGACGAACTGAAGAAGAAGATCGAATCCGCCGGCATGCCGAAGGAAGTAAAGGACAAGGCGCTGCAGGAGCTCAAAAAGCTCGAAGCCATGCCGCCAATGTCGGCCGAGTCGACGGTCTCGCGCAACTATCTGGACTGGCTGCTCGCGGTACCGTGGAAGAAGCGCTCAAAGGAAATCCGCAACATCGCCCGCGCCGAGAAAGTTCTGAACGAAGATCATTATGGGCTGGAGAAGATCAAGGAGCGCATCCTGGAATTTCTCGCCGTCCGCCAGTTGGTGAAGAATCCCAAAGGATCGATTCTCTGCTTCGTCGGACCTCCGGGCGTCGGCAAGACTTCTCTGGGAATGTCGATCGCCAAGGCTACTGGACGCAAGTTCGTCCGCATGTCGCTCGGCGGCGTGCGCGACGAAGCTGAAATCCGCGGGCACCGTCGCACCTACATTGGCGCTCTGCCTGGTCAGATCATCCAGATGATGAAGAAGGCCGGCACCAAGAACCCCGTCTTCATGCTCGACGAAGTCGACAAGATGTCGATGGACTTCCGCGGCGATCCGTCCGCGGCGCTGCTCGAGGTGCTCGACCCCGAGCAGAACTTCATGTTCGTCGATCATTACCTCGATGTGGAATACGACTTGTCGCAGGTGTTCTTTGTAGCTACGGCGAACGTAATGCACACCATTCCTCCGGCGCTGCAGGACCGGATGGAGGTGCTGCGGCTCCACGGCTACACCGAGCAGGAAAAGGTGGAAATCGCCAAGCAATTCCTGGTCAAGAAGCAGATGCTGGCTGCGGGCCTGTCGGAAAAGAACATCAAGTTCACCGACGACGCGATTACGGCTCTGATCCGCTCTTACACGCGCGAAGCCGGCGTCCGCAACCTGGAACGCGAAATCGGCAATGTGTGCCGCAAGGTCGCGCGCAAAGTTGTGAAGGAAGGCGAGAATTACTCGATCACGATCGCTGGTTCAAACGTAAACGACTTTCTGGGCGTCATCAAGTTCCGCGACACGATCGCTCACGAAAAATCCGAAGTTGGCCTGGTCACTGGCCTCGCCTGGACTGAAGTCGGCGGCTCAATCCTGAGCACCGAAGCTACGGTCGTCGACGGCAAGGGCAAACTCACTCTGACCGGCAAGCTGGGCGACGTCATGCAGGAGTCGGCGCAGGCCGCAATGTCGTACGTTCGCTCGCGCGCGCATCGACTGGGCCTGACCCGCGACTTCTATCGCAACCTCGACCTGCACGTGCACGTGCCCGAAGGCGCCATCCCGAAAGATGGCCCGTCGGCCGGAATTACGATCGCGACCGCAATTTCCAGCGCGCTCAGCAAGATTCCCGTCAGGCGTGATATCGCTATGACCGGTGAGATCACGCTGCGTGGCAAAGTTCTGCCGATCGGAGGTCTCAAGGAAAAGCTGCTGGCCGCTCACCGTGCGGGTTTGTTCGAAGTGATCTTGCCCAAGGACAACGAGAAAGATCTGGCCGAGGTCCCCGAGAATCTGCGCACGGCGATGAAGGTGCACTTTGTCGACACCATGGACCAGGTGCTGCAGATCGCGCTCGAAGGCCCTCTCCCGTCGATTGGGGAAGAAGTCACGCAGCCCATCGCGCCGCCGTTGACTTCAACAACTCCAGACAGTCCCACAGCCCATCAGTAAGAAAGTTGCAAGAGATGAAAAGGCCCGCCTGAAGCGGGTCTTTTGTCTTCTCTCTGTTCCTCTGGGTCCTCCGAGGTAAGGCTTCTCCACGCGCAGGCTTCCCGGATCCGCTCGCACACCCGCGAAATCGACCGCTCCACGCACTCAGTGAGCCATTGCTGCAGTGCAGCCTTGTGGGACTCGGGAATGTAACGAAACCGAATTCCACAAGTATCTGCGGTCGCCCACACCACCGTAGCATCGACGTGGAGCATTTCCTCAGTACCCGGTACGGCGAACCTCACACCCACGTCATCCCCGGCGCCCAGTGAGACCCGGCAACAAAATCCTGCACGCTGGTGCGCAGCTTCGCACCGCCCTCTAAGATTGACCACTGCCACCTCTCCGAACGGCTCGGTGCGAGAGCTGACGGAAGCCAGAAGCGCTACCGGCTCCCGGTGATGCTTGCGCCGCCGGGCCACCGTTGCCGAGTACGCCGCGCGCAGGCAGCGTTCGATCTGGGGACGGCCGACGCTGGTTTGTGAATCAGCAGGTGCACTCCTGCCGCGAACGCCTGCTTCAGATCCAGCAGGGGCGCACAATCGCTACCAGCACGCAATCCTGGTTCAGCTTGGACTGGCGCACGGCGCTCAGAAATTCCGCCAGGTTGTCGATCTTCCGCCAATCCACGATGATCACGTCAAACTCGTGGACCTGGATCATCGCCAGGGCCGCCGCCGACGTATTAACCAGTTTGGGCGTGACGTGCAACTGATTGAGAACACTGCGCGTAATCCCGAGGAACGGTACGTCGGTACACAGCAGCAGCGAGTGCATCTCTATTTTGGATTTCGGCATGTTCTCCATCGCGCTCTCCCTCTAACTTGCTACTGATTCCATCGGCGGACATGTCCTGAAGTTCAATCCGCGCATGACGCGAGAGAGAATGGAGTGGTTACTGTTGTTCGCGAAGGTAATAAAGTTGTCGGAGAAACGTTGATCGCACCGCACAGCGGACCGAGGCAACCGTTGGGCGCGGAGGCTCTACCAAGTCTTTATGACGATTCCTATCCGAGGCTCGGCTGCTCTGGTAGTTGCGGCGGCGATCGCATCCGCAACGGCGATTTGGATGCCGGCGTACCGCTGGTTCCTGCTGATAAGCATTGGCATTGGCATTGGCGCAGCCGTCGCCGCAGGCCTGTATCTCTGGCACAAACTGCGCCCGGTCCGAGATGACGACGTGGAGAACAAGAGCCCGCTGGGACTGAGCTAGCCCGCGTCGGAATGGGAACTGCTCTTGAAGGTTGATTGCTGATGATGAGTGCAGTGGGGATGTTACAACTGTTGATCGCCGCAAAGAGGTCAGCGCGCCTTTTGAGCCCCTAAGTATCGACCGACAATCGGCAGCGTTATGCCGAGATTGCAGCTTATGGAGCACGATCGAAAAGTCATTCAGATCGTGGGTCAGCAATGCAGCGGTCAAGGCACCGGTCATTCCGACCTATGGAAAATCTCCTTGTCGGCCAACGCTGAAAGTGCGGCGAGCTGGAACGTTGTCCTGAAAGAAGAGGCAGCGGCAAACCAGAGTCATCTCATTGGACCTCGACTTTTACTCGCATCCACGGATGAATGCAGCATTGAAAGTAATGAGTGCCCTTCGACAGGCCTGTGACCAGGGAGGTGCTGCCCTGGATGATTCGCGTCCGGGCCACGGCTACGTCAGAAAAGCCGGCGGCGCACTCTGGAGCGGGCGTCTGGCCTGAGTTGAGACCTGCGATGAACCCTCCGCCATATTGCTTTACCTCCGTGAAAGTGTGAGGCTCGCCGCCCTGATCAACCACGGAGACCACGGTCCCCTTGCTGATGTGGAGCGTATCAGGTTCAAAGTCCCAGTTCGGGTTGGGGGTTCCAGCCGCTGCCTGCGCAAACAGATCCTGAATCGTAGTAGCGTAACCAAGCACGGCTAGGGAGACGTTCTTGCAAAAGTCTGGCCCAATGGCCGCGTTGAATGTGGTGGGGTCGCATTCATCCAGGGCAACGACTTGCGCCACTCTCGCAGGAGGACCATCCGACGGCTGCATCGCAGCGGCACCGACGAATACGAGAGAGCCAATGGCTAAGCCAATCTTCAATACAGATGTTTTCATCGCAGTTCTCCTTTTTCGGGCGGCGATTCGAGCGTCGCGGAAAACGCCACGCATATTGGGGGAGGCGACTCCGGCACTCAATAGCGGAGACCTGTTGGCCGTCTTAATTTTTTATGTCCTTGTAAGTAATAGATAACAGGCAGGATGCTGCGAAATCGAGATTTGGGGGTAGAATTGTCGCCACTTTGTGGGGGATATGCAGTGGCTACCAAGCCAGTCCCAATCCGGCAGTTGCTGAAGTTTGGAGAGGACTTCGAGTTCGACCTGCGGGCCTACGAGCTGCGCCGCTGTGGTGTGCCACTCAAGCTGGAACCTACTCCGTTTCGAATCCTGGATCTGTTGCTAGAACTGCGCGGGGAACTGGTCAGGCGGGAGGAGATTGTCGAAAAGATTTGGGGCAAGGGCGTTTTTGTCGATACCGATAACAGCATAAACGGCGCGATCCGCAAGATTCGTCAAGTCCTGAATGACGACCCGGAAAAACCGCGATTCATCCAAACGGTTACGGGCAGAGGATATCGTTTCATTGCACCGGTAATCGAAGCAGATGGAGACGTTCAGCGGCTCCGGGTGGTCGAAGCAGGAAGCGATAAAACCGGCGGAGTACCGATAGATGTAAGGCAAACGAAGTCGCGCCCGTATCTGGCTTTTGCCCTTGTCGTTGTTGCCGTTGCGCTCGCGCTGTGGCTCGTGCCGACGTTTTCGCGTCACACTAACGCCGCTCCGCCAATTCGCTCGATCGCCGTGCTGCCGCTTGAAAACCTGTCCGGCGATCCCTCCCAGGACTACTTCGCCGATGCCTTAACGGATGAACTGATCACCAATCTCGCCAAGGTGGGCACACTGCGCGTCATATCCCGCACTACCGTTACCCTTTACAAGCACACAAACAAGAGCCTTCCCCAGATCGCGCATGAATTGAACGTGGATGGGATCGTCGAAGGATCGGTCAACCGTGAAGGATCAAGAGTTCGAGTCACCGCCCAATTAATTCATGCCCCTAAGGATCAACATCTCTGGGCCGAAACCTATGAGCGCGAACTTGGCGATGCGCTCCGAATGCAGAGCGAGGTGGCCGGCGCCATCGCCCGGCAAGTTCGCGCCCAGCTGACTCCCGACCTGCAGACTCAGTTCGACTCGGCGCCCCCGGTGGATGCGCAAGCTTACGACGCCTACTTGAAGGGAAGCTACTACCTCTATAACAGCGACATCACGGTGCCGGAGCCGCTGAATAAGGCCAAAGAGTATTTCGCGGAGGCGATTCGAAGGGATCCCAACTTCTCGCGTGCCTATTCCGGCTTGGCCAATGCGTATCTCTATCTCGTATGGTTCGGACAAGGGCAGCTCTCGGCGGAGGAAGGCTATAAGCTCGCCAAAGAAGCGGACCGCAAAGCTCTAGAGTTGGATGCAAATAACAACGAAGCCTACGACGTGCTGGGCGAATTGAATTTGCATGCCGATTTTGACTGGAACGCTGCCGACCGGGCATTCAATCAGTCTCTCAGTCTAGCGCCGAGCTACAGCTGTGCGCACGAGGATCGCGCCGAGTTTCTCGCGTTCATGGGGCGACGCTCCGAGGCGCTGGCGGAAGTTGAGAAAAGCAAGGCAGTCGACCCCTCCACCGGAGTTGAGTTGGCAGCTTATTTCCAGCTGCGAGATTGGCCGCGACTGGTCGAAACTGGAGTCAGAGAGGCCGCCTCGAATCCCAATGATTGGATGGTACACTCCAGCCTGGGCGCGGGTTATGAAGGCTTGGGCCAACTGCCGGAGGCCATCGCGGAGTATCAAAGAGCTGTTGAGTTGTCGAATGGGAATTTTAATGCGATGGCTTCTCTCGGACATGCCTACGCCGCGATCGGAAATAAAGTTGAAGCAGAAAAGATTCTTCGCGGGTTGCTGCAAAGATCCAAGCAAGGTCAGGCTTCACCGTACCTCGCGGCAACCATTTACGCCGGGCTGGGCAATAAGGACAAAGCCTTCGAACTGCTTGAGGCGGCGTACCACGATAAGTCTTTGGATGTTGCCGGGGTTTTAAAACCCGACCCGCGAATCGATAACCTCCGTTCCGACGTTCGTTTTCAAAACCTGCTTCGCCGCGTCGGCTTGACGAACTAAGTCCTAAATGTGTTTCTGATCAGCGGCAATCTGGAAGTTGACCCCGATTGTTGTAACCAGCTCATTGACCCGTAAATGAGCTAAATCGCGGTTTACGTCAAGCACCCGAGGTATCCCCAACCACCTAGCGAAACAGGCACACCTATCCCTCCAACGGCTTTCCTGTCGGACAGCCCACAGTGTTATTTCGCTGGAACCAAGAGATCCTCGAGCTTGGTACTCTTCTTCTCCACGTAGAAGGCCAACGCTTTCGCGGGTGCGCTGCTGCTGGCATTTTTCACATTGTGGACTTCGCCCGTGGTGGTAGTGAAGGCCTCGCAGGGCTTCGGGGTCACGGCCGGTTTGCCCTGAGCCTCAAAGGCGATCGAGCCTTCCTGGACATACACGATCTCATTTCCGCCTTGGGTGTGCTTCCCGCTCCCCGCGCCTGCCGGAAGGATGCGCTCGACCAGGATCGCTTCCCATCCCGGCGCGCCCTTCAGTTCTGTCCGCTGTAGAATCTTGCCAGCTTTCAAATTCTCTTGCGCACTCAACATCCGGCTTCCCACTACGCCCAGCATCACGCCCACAGCCAATGCGACCGCAACCACAACGTTGATGCGCTTCACCGAGGCTCCTTTCAAAGCCGACGAATACTATTACACCTCTAGAGACGGCGCTACCTCAAGTGGCGTGATATTTCGCAATTCGTACGAGTCGCCTACTTCTCTTAGGTCTCCCGAGTGTCGGTAGAATTGACAACTTAATTGCAGTCCGGAGACATCCCGCACGCTAACCATTGGTACAGTTTCAGCCCTCGATTACGTCGTCCGTAGTTTCTCAATGCTGCCGTTCGGCAGTCTGATCGCTTAAAGCATCGATGAAAGCGAGGTTCCAATGATCCGCACAGAGGTAGAAAGTCTCACACCGATTCCAAAGCTTACGCTGCTGGGGTTGCTCGTGGTCGGACTGGCGGCAAGCACAGTCCTGGCCCAAGCCTCCGGAACTTGGATGACCACGGGTAGCTTGAATACCGGGCGCCTCGGACACACCGCGACACTACTTCCGAGCGGTCAGGTGCTGGTGGCGGGAGGAGAGACTTCGAGTGGAACAATCCTGGCCAGCGCTGAATTGTATAACCCGGCTACTGGTCAGTGGACTACCGTCGGGTCCATGGCCAATGCTCGCATCAACCACACTGCCACGCTTCTGCCCAATGGAGAAGTGCTGGTAGTGGGCGGCAGCGGTGTCCTTAACCCCCAGGCACCATGCCTGGCGACCGCCGAGCTGTACAACCCTGCCACCGGTCAATGGCGAACGACCGGCAACATGAACACCGCGCGTTTTTCACAAGGAGCGGCGCTGCTTCAAACTGGCGAAGTCCTGGTTGCAGGCGGTGATATCTGTTGGGGCTACAGCGGTGGCGCCTCCCCGGGGGCAAGTGCTGAACTCTACAATCCGTCCAGCGGTACTTGGAAAACTACCGGCAGCATGAACGCAAGTCTGGTTTCACCGATGACACTGCTCCAGGATGGCCGAGCTCTGCTCGGGAATGAACTCTATAGTCCGTCCGCCGGGAGGTGGTCGCTCACCTCGAACATGAAGGAACCGGAACACCTCAGCCTCGCCGCGGCGCTCTTGGCCAACGGTAACGTGCTCATTTACGGAGACCTTTTTGCCTGTTACGCTGGCGAGTTCTACAACCCGGTCACCAACGTTTGGACGGAAACGATGGGCAATTGTTACACCGGACTTACCGTCGCGCATCTGGTTCTGCTTGCCAACGGAAAGGCTTTGCTCGGCGGAGGCAGTGACCGATACAGTGGCCATTCCTATCCCGAAACGAACTGTGATCTCTACGATCCCTCCACGAACCGGTGGACCTCCACTGGCCGCCTGCATCAAGCGGGAAGCCATACCCTGACCCTGCTTTCAAATGGACAGGTGCTGGCTGTGGGCGGTGCCGACGCGGAACTCTATACGCCCTAGAGGACAAAAGGTAATGAAAGAAATCATGCGATAGCGCAGGTGAGGAAGAGGAAAAAGGTTCGACTCCCGGTTGATGAGTGTGAGAAGGTCATAAAAGTCAAGGCCGACGTGGCGGCCCTCCTTGATTTGTTTTCCGAGATTTGTTTTCTGACGTTAGCATAGACGTCCGATGGTGACTTACAGGGCTGTCAAGGGCGCCCCGGGGGTCGACCTTCTCAACCCATCTATGGCGATGTTAAGCAATTATCAAATGAGAGAGCGATTCGGCAGCCAGGCCAAGTCGTGCAGGCGTGAGTAAAACAGTAGGGGAGCCTGACTCTTTCCATTCGGAACCCGCTGAGGGGACGGGTGTTCACGGGCAGAAATCGCCCAGGCGCCACTCGCGCGTCTGCAATTTCCGCCGCGGCGCGCAGCAATCAGTGGGGCCCCCACTCACGCGCCGCGTTTCGCCGGTATATTCTGCGCCACCGCCCAGGCAGCCGCTCCGAATATCCAGGAAATGAAGAAGGCCGTCCAATTCAGCCGCGTGCGAGCGGCCACGATCGCTGGCAGCCACACTAACAGCGTGTAGAGCGTGATTTGTCCAGTTTCAGCCCAGGCGGCCACGCGCGGGAGTACGTTGAACAAGACGCCGAGGCCGCTGGCAATCTGTCCCGCTCCGGTGAGATAGGCCCAGCCCTTGCGGAAGGGGAGCCAATGGGGCACGTAGCCGGCGGTAGCGTCTACGTATACCACATGAGAGAGGCCGATCGGCACGATCGAAAGAGCGAACAGGACTCGCGCCATGCGCGCTCCGCGGTCGCCGGAAAGAAAGCCAAGTGGCGATCCCTGCGGAACGTTGCCCAAGCGCGCAAAGAGTGTCCATCCACCGGAGAGCAGCAGAGTGAGTTCACCGAGGCCGAGCCAGGAACCCTCTACTCGCGGATTTGTCACAACATCCGGCACTTTGAGCAAGGCCCACAGGATGAGATACGGAAACAGCACACACACGGTCCAAGTCCGGCTCGCTGGGATCAAGAGTCCAGCCGCCAAAACAAACATGAGAACGCCGGACGCGTAGGCCACCGCAGGCCGCGCCGGTAGCCACGCAGGCACGGGCTGCCACACCAAAGCAAAGTCGCCGTAGATGAAAGCGAGCACGCCTAGTCCAAGCAGGCCAATCGCGAACAGAGTCAAGGCTGGCTGTTGATTATCACTCATAACAATCGAAACTCACTCGCGCGTGACACGACTGCGGGATACCCCGAGACACCGCATACTAGCACAGACGAAATAATTCATTTTCTGATTGAGACATATCGTTTTGAGGTCCTACCAATCTGCGATCTTTCGCATCTCAATCGTGGAAGAACTGCTCCTCATACGGTGATGAGGAGGCTGGACTCATCGAAGACGAACAGTGTCAGAGGATCGGCGGGGGACATAAGGCCGCGAAGTTCAGATTTTTACTGTTTCTCTGAATGGAGCCGATTCTGATCTACGCCGATCCAGGGTCCAGCGACGAACAAGCCGCGAATGTCGTCAACTCCTGCCGAAAGTAAAAACCCCAACCCGTTTTAGTGCTGAATGAGACCCGTCCTAAGCACACTGAGGGTGGAATTTTGGGTGTAATGATTCCATAAACAATATCGGGATTTTGCAACAACCGATACTTGCGTTACCATGCGGCAAATGAACCGCAGAGAGTTCATCAAGTGTGGCGCTATTCTCGCTCCAACGATCAGAGCAACATCAGCATGGGCAAAAACCGAACAGCCCGAAATCGCATTCACCTTCGATGATCCGAAAACAGATATCTGCGGAGGTCTGCCGTGGCAAGAAATTAACACGCGCATGCTGGCGGCGCTCTCCAAGTACCACACCAAAACCGTTCTATTTGTGACCGGCAAGAGGGTGGACAGCGAGGATGGCCGCAGTCTGGTGGCCGCCTGGGACCGGTGTGTCCACGCTGTCGGCAACCATTCCTACTCGCACCTGTTTTTCAACGACGCCGACATTAAGCTCGCGAACTTTGAATCTGATGTCTTGAAAAACGAACCTTTGATTCACGGCTACACACACTTCACCCGCTTGTTCCGTTTCCCCTACTTCAAGAAGGCGAGACGGCTGAGAAGCGCGACGGCATGCGCTCTTTCCTCCAACGGCGGCCGTATCGAATTGGAC